>Ga0126339_10003054_pt1 | contig 12108 bp, 3 predicted proteins | sample OrbTmetagenome_2_FD_92532 | JGI IMG/M metagenome (GOLD analysis project Ga0126339, IMG submission 92532) | Coral microbial communities from Petempiche,Puerto Morelos, Mexico - Orbicella T R C metagenome | ecosystem: Host-associated > Invertebrates > Cnidaria > Coral | place: Petempiche,Puerto...
CGTAAAAGAACTTCAGAAAGAGTTTTGTTTTGTATCGCCCCAAACCGAATCAGTTCTTTAATACCCTGCTCTAAGACCCCTCCGTAGACAGTTAAGTGAAAACACTAACTGAAAGATTATATCGTTTGAATATTCTGTGTAGCACTGGAAGAGCAGCAGGTGAAGGCTGTACACGAACCAAATGGCCTTAGAATTCATGTTTGTCAGAATTGAACTCAATCATAACAGATCAATCGTAACAGTTTCGAACTAAAATTTCTGCAATTTGTATAAAATTCAAATTAAGGATCCAATTTAGATCAGCGATTTGTTCACCATTCCACGAATTTCAATTTTTTATGGGAAACATGACAAGAGTATCAGGGAATTCCGTCCAAACACTGCCCCTGATCCCGCCCATAGTGCACTATCACCTGCTAGTCAACAAGGTCAAAGGCTCGTTTAAAAAAGTAAAAACATTAATGTCTTTACTGGAAAGGGAAACACACTTATCCGTAAAAAAGTTGTCCCTAGCCCCGCCCAAAGTGTACAACCACCTGTTTGTAAAGAAGTTCAAAAATTCGCAAAACTAGATAGCAGACATACACTACTTCACTGGAAAGAGAAAAGGACAAATCCCTTATGCAGGTGATAAAATTTTTCTTTCTTGTACCTTTGCATTCACCGAAAGGGAGGCATTTTGCCGATATATATTGAATATCGCGTAACCCGGTTTTGCCCAAACATATAGAGAGTGAATCAGGAATTCGTAGTGAAAACTCCCGATTTCTGAAATTACGACGATTTTACTTAAAACAATCATTTCAATTTGGTTGCTCACCTACTAACAGTAATGTACAATGTTTATTGCTTTAATTCGGGAAATAATTTAAACAGGCAACTGAATCCAAAATTATTACCTTGATGGTATCTTGCCAAGCTTATTCCTCTCTTTTCCTACACGTTTTTAGCGAAGGGCGGCGTGTGGATTTCAGGGTATATACTCTGAATTAATGTTTATTGGTTTGGGCGTTTTGTTTCAGGACATGGACGTTATAAGCTTTGGTATTCTAAAGATCGTTGTGCTGTTAATCACTCTCGTCACTGAAGGTGAGGAAAAGCACTCGCGCCAAAAACGTTATCAGTCAAAAGAACCATGGTGACATTTTGACCGACTAGTGCAAGCAGTGTTGATTGTTTAGTGACTTAAAAAAGTTTTAAAGCAAAAAGTAAAATGACTTAATAAAGAAATCGTCTCGACTTTTCCTTATTTTGTCAGGACGTTTGGCTTTTTTACCCCTTCCTAACTTTTTTCCATGTATTTTATAAATTTATGAGAATATCTTGGATGGTTTAGCCAGTGGTAGGGGTGAAACTAACTACACTGTAATAAACTCAAAAAATTCTCGAGGAAGTCGGTAACTAGTGTTACAATATCATATCAACCTATCAATACCATCTCTGAACTTCAAATGCAAACAAAAGATAATCTAGTTACATGTAATTTAAGTGAAGTATGATTCTTTTTAAACAGGGAAAGCTTATGATGACTTCGACAAAGAATGCGTACGAGTCCATAATCAGTTAAGAGCCCTGCACAATGCATCGGCTCTATGTTGGTCAGAGTCCTTGGCCAGGGACGCACAAAAATGGGCAGAAAGCTTGGCGTACAGGGACCGAGCGGAGCACGATTACCAGGACCTCATCACTAAGGGACAAGGAGAGAATATTGCTTGGATGGCCAAGGCAGTCGATAAGTGCTATGGAGCCGTTAAAAAGCCAGGATGTATAACTTGCGGAGATATAGTGAAGAAGTGGTACAGCGAAGAGAAAAACTACGACTTTCAGAAGGCAGCTGCAATTGCTGTAGGACAGCCCATCCGTCACTTCAATCAGGTAAAAGAGCCATAATTTTTTTTCTTTTTGTTTGCAGTCTTGTTGTCTTCCCTGTGGCTGAATGCGGAACCCGATGCAAAGAGATGCGAAGGGAAAGGCTACTGCAAAGGTAGCAGCATCAGCACCGGTATCATCATGTCTGTGGGGTCTTTGGCCGTGACTGTCGTTCAAGGATCGGGTTAGTCAGTCACCATAGGAAATGTTCCCAACCTACGCGCTGAGTCACGAACCATGTCCAGCGACTGCCTCCTATTATATCCCTATGGCTAAAACTGGAGTAAAGGCAAACTTATTGCATTTCATGATTCTCCGAGCCGGTTCCATGGAATTTAGTTAGCTAAAATTTCAGGCTGCAGGCCCAATTCATTATCTATTGGTTTAAATTTAGGTATCGATTAGGTCGAATTCATAGTGCGCTAAGGTGCCAAATGTTGGGTTGCCAACATAGCTGTCCCATTTCTTTTAATTCTAGATTGTATGGAAATCCACAGCAGAACTAGGTGTGGGTAGTGCGCGCAGCGATCAACATGGCCTGATAGTGGTAGCACGATATAGTCCCATGGGAAGTACAGGAGGACCTGCGGCCTTTCTTCAGAACGTGAGTCCACCAAGTAAGTTATCCTTGAAACAATCATTCTTCAATTTCAATTGAAAAGTAAATCAATCAGTATTATGAGTATTAAATAAAATTAGTCAGGATTGGCTAAAACATTTGAAGTATATATGTTAGTAAAAAAAACAGAAGGGTTGTTTAGCTTCTGATGATAAGTGTTAACCTATTTTTAGGTAAAAACACGTCAATGGATTTAACAGGTAAATCCGTTGCTTATATTAGACTGATAGCGTTGAGGGCTTTCCTCAAAATTCTCCAATGAAATTCCATGCAGAGTTTAATTAACAAATTAATGTTCCTTTCCAGGCATTGTTTATCAATAAAACTTAAACCTGCGTAGCCTGCCACATTATAACAAATCCCATTATCTCCCAGCCACAAAAAAAAAACATTGTGATTGCGCTCTCGACCTGTTTCTTCGAAAGTTGTAACCTGACAACATTTTGCAAGATCTATTCCTTCATTTCAAATTTCCAAGCACGTTACGATTATTTTTGGTTGGTTCATAAAAATCTTTGCCACTTTATAAGTGTCATACATTTGGCAGTAAATTAAATTTTCTATATCATTTGAAGAATCGTTTGTTATCTCTCATGTAATAGCTATGTTATTTACTTCGATTTCAACTCATACTTTCAGGCTATGGAAACTCGTCACTGGATGCAGAAGGTAAATATTAAGGATGACGTTATGTTGTTTAAGGAAGCTAGTTTAACATCAAATTAAAAGGGCGTAGTCGCAAGGAAGCTGTCTTTGTGGAAAAGAATTCTTGGGCATGAGAACCCTGTAATATAAAACTGAGCTCATCTGAAAACCTAAAAACGCGTGAATGTCTAATGTTGTTTCAATTTAATAAGTCTAAACTGATTAAGACTTCCGAAATGTAATTTCAAAAGTGTTCAATGTATATCTACAGTGAAACCTGTATTAACCAGACACCCTTGGGACCCTCACTAGTGTCCGCTTAATACAGGGTGTCCGCTCTAAGCAGGTTCTAAGATATTGTGCAATAATAGTTAATTATTAACCCTTTCGTAACACGGTGTAACACAGTGTAAGATCAAAGACTGCTCATAGCACAATGTCCAGTCATTCAATGCATCTGAATGTGGAATAATCTACTTAGCTTTAAAACGACTTCGCTGAACAATGTTAAAGGAGTCTCAGCTGAGCTTTCAGAAGTAAGAAGCCCTTGAAGTGTCCGCTTACTGCAGGTTTTGTGCAACAAAATGGCTTCATACGGGTGTCCGCGTTCGCTTAACAGAGGTGTCCGCTGAATGCAGGTTTATTTTACAATAAATTTAGGAAGAAAATTTTGGGACTCAAGCTAGTGTCCTCTTAACATGGGGTCCGCTTAATACAGTAACACACCGTATTTCTTTATCATTTTCTTTCTTTTTCGTACAGGTCAAAAACCGAACGCAGGAGAGACAACAATAATAAAGATCACTAAAGTTGTGCAAAGTAAATGAATATTCTTTTCTTTTCTCCTTTGATGTGATATGATATTTAGAACGCATTCTGTTTCGATGTTTGGGTAATGTTTGATCACGACGGTGCTCACGAGCGGTTAAATTTTATGAAGACGTTCCTTGGACCTAAAATTCCCCTGTGAAAAAGACATCAAATGATTGCGACTCTTTCCCCTACTGAGGACGGAGATATAACAGTTAGACAAACATCAATATTGTAAAGTTCAGTCGCAAAAGAATGTGAGTTCCTCTGCAGTGAAGTAAATGTCGTATCCGGTCTATGAGAAAACGCAGGAGAGCAATATTGCGTTTGCATGTAACCGACACCAAGTATGCCGTCGTAAAACAGTATGCAGACAATAAAAGACTGTATCAGACCCATCAAAAAAATAGGCCATCCAGGTATTAGAGCATGTTAGTCAGAGATAACAACAGCTTACTTATCAGGATATAAATATGGACGCCAAGTTCCTGTGTGCTAGAGTTGATCCAAATTTTGGCGGGTTAATTTTACGTCGCACTCTCATTCTGACCCTGTAAAAGGTTGATAGCTAACTCTACAAGCAATACACTAGCAGCTTTTCTAGTTTTGTAAGATACCGCAATGTAATTTCAGTAGAAAATTCGTTGGAACTTTATTTTCGTAGAGCTCCCACAAGCGGTGAGTCCGGCAACAAACGGATCAGGAGAGACAGGTATGGGAGCAAAAGCTGCACCACCTGCAGCTTCGCCAGGTCGGATACTTTGTTTATCAAACGCGTTCAGGGCAAAATGGATTCCATGGCCAGATCGCACTGAATTTTCCCTCGCACAGGCTCGATAAATCAAGCTTGGCCTTTGTTGCCCTGTGTTCCTGGAAAGTCGAGTGCCCCTCTTTACCGTCAAAAGTTGTAGTAACATAACGTGGCATAGATTCGGGCTGCATGTGGCCAATTGACCTGAAAATCCTATTTGCTACTTCTGGAATTATTGTGAGTTAGTTCCCCTCTATAGATAAGTGGTCGTTTCAAGCTTCTGCACCAAACTGTGAACGATTTACTGGAATACTGGAACCCCATCCTCGGAGACCCAGGGTACATAACTTACATAAGGGGGTCAGGAGGAAGTCAGGAGGAAGTCAAGCGAAAGGAATTTAAGCAGTGTGAACAAATTAAAGTTAGCAAGAGCGAACGAGAGAGCTAGAGAGCTACTCTTTACCGCCAATCAATTCCCCGATCCAGTAGAATCCTTGTCTCTGATTGGCCACAAAAATATACCACAATATATAATAGCAAATAGGAACCCACCATTGATCGCTGTACTTTGTTTCCTTAGAGAATCATCTCATCCATTCGGGTCTGGAATAGCTAATTCATCGTATTATTATAAGTACACCTGCCATTTAGCTCTGCTTTCTATTTGTATGTTGTCGGTAAAGAAAGCAAAGTAGTGTCTTTCATTGCGCAAGTGGCTAAGATCGTGTTTCTTAAGACTATTTCTAAACAGAGTTACGTTGTAGTTTGCTTTTGCAATGAATTCAACCCAGTCAAGATATTGTCTCCTTTTGTTCTCATCTATTAATACTTTTACATTCCTGGTTTCGTATAGTTATATAGTTATATATTAGTTTCTTTTAAAATCCAGGTCATTCTTCCTAGATTTGCTTTTCTTTAATCTTAATCTGTAAACCACTTTGTGACGTAGGCTTCCTCATTAAAAATTATTTGTCATTATTATTACTACTATTTTATAATAATTATTATTATTATTACTATTATTATTATTATTATTATTATTATTCTAATTTGACCTCAGTCATACTTGTATATGTTTGAATTGCCTCTAGGCCTGCCTTCTCCCACTCCTCCTTCATCATCTCCGACTGAAGCTCCACCGACAGTCCCTGAACGAACAGGGTCTTCCCTGACTTGTGGGGTGAGAAAACCAAGCCGCATTGTTGGAGGCGAGGTGGCATATCCTGGTGCCTGGCCTTGGCAAACAGGACTAAAGCGTACTCCAAGCGACATCATCTTTTGCGGGGGATCCCTTATAAACAAAGAATGGGTTGTTACGGCGTCTCATTGCGTTTACGACATGCTCAGGGTGAACAGCGACACCGTGCTGATTGCTGTATTGGGTGAGTTTGACAAAGCCAACAAAGAAGAGCAAGAAGTCTCGATCAGAACGAAGAAGATAATAATGCATCCACAATACGACCCCCAAAGTTTAGATTATGATATCGCCCTCCTAAAACTGGAGGCACCACTTGACTTCAACGTGTACATTCGCCCGGTCTGTTTACCAGGCAGCTACACGAAGTTTGACGAACGATCGACATGTTATGTCACTGGTTTCGGAAGAACACAGCAGGGCGGAGAGCTAGCGGGAATGCTGCGTATGGCCAAGGTACCGCTTGTAAGCAAAGAAACATGCGAGACGGCGTATGGAAAAGAGAAGATAACAGACCGTATGATCTGCGCAGGGTTTCCCAAAGGAGGAATAGACGCATGTCAAGGAGACAGTGGTGGACCGCTGAGCTGTTTGTACGAGGGGCGCTGGTATCTGACCGGGGTTGTAAGCTGGGGGGTTGGATGCGCTCAACCAAATGCTTATGGTGTCTACGCAAAAGTGCAGGAACTAAACGAGTGGGTGGACAATACTATGAAAGAAAATGAATAGGTACTGACTTATTGTGACCCCAAGCTATAGTTTGTAGGAGGTCAGTTGTTTGTAAAATTAATAACAGCTTTCTCTGAACAGAAATTGATTAAAGAGCAAGTTAAACAATGCCCAATTGAAGCGTCATATTTGTGAATCATACGAGTGAACCTAAAAGAACCTTTAACACGCTTTCTCTTCATTACTAAAAAAATACCTTTAATTCTATGAGCTATCTTTATAACTGTTTCCTTTACAGGCCGATAGGGCTCATGATACGGATTTATTAACAAAAAGCCGAGGCTTGGGGGAAACGGCGCAAATTACTACGAGGAAAAGAGCAAACAAAAGAAGTCATTACTTCATGTATGCTCAGGGAAAACAACGGGAACCACTTCGACGGAAAAGACAACAAAGGAATTCACCACCTGGAGAAATAGAAATCACAACGACGGTAGAAAACAATCGCTATAAGGTTCTGAGCAAGCAACGGAAACCATGAGGGTGGCCGCATGATGGGAAACCATGAAAATAGCAATCACTAAACCACAGGGGAAGTGATAAAAATAACTACGAGACTCAGGAAAAACTATTAAATAACGACGAGGCTGGGAGAAAACTATAAAATAACTAGAGAGCTATAGGGTGCGTTCATTTCCGGGTCAGGATCAATGATGCGAGATCACTCGGCCGATGAAACCGTGACCAGACTGGATTTATCGTTCCTTTGATTCACTATGGTCCGAGTGATTTTCGATAACCGACTCTGATCCAGAACACATCGAAAGAACGCACCCGTAGAAATGGCTAGAAGGTTCAGAGGAACTGTTAATCATTACGAGGCTTAAGAGAGCCGTATAGAAATCAATACGAGGCTCAGGCGAAACCGTAAACTTCACTACGAGGCTGAAACCGGGATAGAGCAAGAGAGCTATGGGAACCACTTCGAGGCTCAGGGTAACTTTAAAATCATAACGAGGCTCACGAGAGCTGTGGGAATCACTACGAGGCTCAGGGTGACTTTAAAATCATCACGAGGCTCAAGAGAGCTACGTAAATCAGTAGCAGGCTTAGGGCAAACTGAAAAATCGCTACTAGGCCAGAGAGAACTACGCGAATCACTTCGAGGCTCAGGGTAAACCAATAGCTTTGAGGGTCAGGGGAGGAGAAATTATAAAATCACTTGTAGGCATAGACCAGGAAACCTGAGGAATAATGATAACTATTAAACCACATCATGGTTCAGGGATAAGCAATAGCAATCACGTCCAAGCTAGTTTAGAGGAATTAGAAAATCATTACAAAGCTAAAGGGAAGAACGCAAACTGGGAGAGGGAATAGTAATGACAACGGGGTTCTATTGTTTCAGGGGAAACAAAGGACATTGGGGAACAAAACGAGAAACTAATGACTGCAAGGGGCAAGAGAGGACGTAAGTCCCACCTTTTTTTTCGTGCAAATGTATTTTTACCACTACCAATGAGACCATATTTGCCTTCTTCAGTTAAGATCTATGAACTTCGAACCAAAAACTAATATTTATTTAATGATCGAAACTTCTTGGCTAAGTAAATTTTATTCTTCACAAAGCGACCTAACCTTGATTTTTGTCAGATCAGTATATATAGTGGGAATTTGACCGCGACAACTCCCTCCGGCTCTCCTGTTTTGATTTTCGTTGTGTTTGCACATCAATCGTCGAAAACTCTGAGTTTTATTGGGATTTCAACGCCAGGTTAATGCCACAGAATCGCCTATAGCGTGACATATGAGAGGGCTGTAGCGAAGTAGCACTACGAAATATGAATCCGATCATAAAGTTACAATGACTAAACTGCTGGAGATACTAAACAAGTGAGCTCTTTGTTTGTCGAGTTTCCTTAAATAACACACAAAGTGACAAAGTGGGGAAAATTACCCTGAAAAAGATAATGCAAATCTGATCACTAAATAATTCTGAAAAAGACAAGTTAAACAAGCTTCTCAGTCGCCCACCTGTGAAGCTGTATTCATCTTGTGGCACAAGGCAAGCCTCCATTTTCAATAATAAATAAGCTCCAAACTATATTCGACTAAAGAAAAGTAATGTGTTGAAACGAAAGCTTAAATTTGACATCAAGTGTTATATATTGAAAAATGTCTCGCTAGTTTCTCGGAGACAACGTGTACCGGTAAGCAAACACTGGGAGTTTATTATTCAATATATAACCGTTTACCTTAACATAAATGTTGTTTTGTACTTAAATTCAACTACGAGGGTAACCCTTTGTCTTCACTGTGAATACTTATAAACCGTATTTAATTTTGGTACGTTGGCTCTTTAAAGCAAACGTTTGCCATAAAAGAGACTGTTGCATTCTATTTAAACCCGTGTTTTGGATTGTGCGCTTCGGTTTCGCACCTTTCAAACATGAACTAATGCAATTCTTAAAAGAAAAGTAAATATATCACTATGTGAAGTACCGTACACCTGTTCTGTTTAGTTAAATTGATGGCTCGACGTATGAAGAGCTGCTGCTCATATTTTTCCTTATTGTACTAGCTTGTACTGATCAGAGATATTAGAAATGGTTTTATTACCGAGTCGTTTTTCCTTGTTTCAAGTGAAACACCACGATATACTGTCATTGCAGTTCCGACAATTATTCAATAAAATGGGAATAAATTTGATTTACATGAATCCTACCAAAACAACATAAAGAACTGGTAATAATTGCGTCATGGCATTTTCAGCCGAGTTCTTAACTTAGTAAGGCATACATAAAGTATTTCCTTTTTATTGATTTGCAGTCTTGTAGTTCAGGTTGGGCATTCCCTTCGAGAGTGATCAAATATCAGTTAGCAGGTAAAGTGCGAGGTCAACACCAGACGTACACCATGCTTGGATTTCTTGTCTTTCAAGTCCTGTTTTCACTAGGTATGGTATACAAAACTTCTTCCTTAGGCTTCCTTCTATCAATTTCATTTCATTGTATTTTCTTTGAAAGAGAAAGTGTTTTACTGAGCTGTGCTGAAGGCTAATTAAAATGGGAGAGCAATAATTCGCATCATTACAGTTGTAAGCGTTACCACGCTTCAGAAAACTGCAATTGGCATTAACACAATCTGAGCAGTAGCTGTTACTATGGATTGTTCTATTGTTTTATTGAAAAAAGAATTGCGAATCTCATCGTTATTTAGCAGCACTGAGTTAATTTATTTTTCCTTGAAGCAAAACATTAATGCCGCGAATACGTCTAGCCGAAAAAATGATAAAATGGTCTGCTATTTTTTTTTTTTTTTCAGGTTCGTCACTTGACGGCTTTGACAAAAATTGTTTAATGGCAACCAACCTATTGAGAAGGCGACATGGCGTTCCAGACCTCACTTGGTCGGAAACCCTCGCGGCGGATGCTCGAGCTTGGGCTCACACTTTAGCCCAGAGCAACACGTTTGAACACGACTATAACAGCATGCAAGTAAAAAGCCAAGGAGAAAACCTTGCCTTCTTCAAGCCTTTCAAGGAGAAATGTCAGGGTCCTAAGAGGGATGATTGTGTACAGTGTCGAGAGATTATCGAGGGTTGGTACGATGAGGTCAAGAATTATGACTTTGGAATGGGAAAACCCAAAACACCCGGGGGAGTGGTCATGCATTTCACACAGGCAAGTACCAGTTGTTTAGATGGGAACTTACTCGAACAATACATTTAAAATGACATTCACTTCTCAAACTCGACCACAAGCGATAAAAGCTTATGTTACTTTCCTAATAACTGTCCCTTTCCCGCCTGTTTGTTCCAATGACGCTAAAATCAAAAAAAATTATCGGCATGTTATTTTATCATGTATACAAGTTTCTCTCCTGATCATTTGACATCAGTCAAACTCAAAGCTAACGGACAAAAGATATAGACACAATATCACAATTTACGTCAACCTTAGGCCCCAGTTATATGGTCTCGCGTACCCGAGACAACCCTCTCCCTAGGCCTGAGGCAGCTTTGTCGAGCGTTTATATCTGAAAACGTAGTCCCTGTAGGCCGAATCAAAGTTAACCCTGCATGATTATTCATAACCCTTATTGAATAATCAAATGTGCAATTATCCCTCTTTCTTTGAGTTTTCCTCCGTCATTGGATCAAAGTGGGTTTTGCGGAGATAAACTTCACTTCTTTGATACGAATTCCTGCTTTAAATCCTAGATCTAGACATTTCGTGACACTCGCCCACCCGAATTGTCTCGCCCCCCAAGACGGGTTCGCGATCCTCTTCTAAACGGTTGGCTGAAGTTTGTAAAGAAATAAGTGAAAAGTTAACTCGGCTAGAGTAACTTGGGGGAGGGTTGTCTCCGGTAACCGAGACCATATAAATGGGGCCTTAGACTTTTTTAGACTAGCTTGTTCGTGTTCCCAACATCTGGGACCAACTGAAAAAGAGATATTGAGTTATGTCTGCGGTTTTCATCAAATCTAGGAAGTCTGGAAAAACTCTCGGCAGTTCGGAATTGGAACTGCTAAAAGCAACAAGTATGGCTTCATTGCAGTGGCACGATACAGTCCTCGTGGAAACAGAGGCGGTCCAGCGATCTTCAAAGACAATGTTTTCCCTCCAGGTATACATTTGTTAATAAATTAACTGACAGATAAAAGCTCTCCATTAATTTCGAAGGTTAAAATTTTTGCAGTTTTTTACTTTAATTAACTTGTTCATTGATAATATTACCAAGTTAAAAGGACGGGGGTGTAAGGGGTAGGTATATGTAGGTATATAAGACTATGATCATAGTCTCTTGGTAGATGAAAATGCCCATGATAGCTTTATATTCTAGAAACGTAAGTGGACTGAATGTTCCTTTAACTTGGTTTAATACTTCAAGATTGACAAATTTAAATATTTTGTCGGTCTCCACAGATGAAATGTTTCAATTAGCGGACGTTCCCTAAGAAACCTTCAAGATTATGCTAAGTGTTGTCTATGAAGACGTCATGATGATTGATCATCGCAATTATAACAACTTACGCAGTTTTGAAATTAAAGCCTGAAAAAAAAAATTTACCGGTATTCAAAAGCACTGCACAGGTATCGCAGAGGTCATGGGTTCGAATCCCGTTCAGGTCTGGTTTTTTTTTTTTTTTTCGACTTTAATTTCACAACTGCCTAAGTTATGTATGACTGCGATGATCAATCATGTCTTCATATCTTTCTCCGCAGTTCAAATATTCACATGCATGAGTGTTGTCTGTTCACTTACTTGTAGTACTGCACCATTTCAGTTGCTTTGTTGCAGAGGAGGGAGTATAATAAACACAAAATGCTAAAATTTATTTCTATTTCAGAATCGACAATACGCGTGTTTTTTTTTGTTTGTTTGTTTTTGTTTTTGTTTTTTTGCTTTTCTCTTCTTTTCTTTTGTTTTGTTTTGTTTTTTGTTTTGGTCGAATATTTTAACACCACATGAAATATATCTTTGTTATCAGGGACTATTTCTGACCCAACACCCTCTGTTGGCACTACTTCTCAACCCTCGACA
>Ga0126339_10003056_pt1 | contig 12107 bp, 5 predicted proteins | sample OrbTmetagenome_2_FD_92532 | JGI IMG/M metagenome (GOLD analysis project Ga0126339, IMG submission 92532) | Coral microbial communities from Petempiche,Puerto Morelos, Mexico - Orbicella T R C metagenome | ecosystem: Host-associated > Invertebrates > Cnidaria > Coral | place: Petempiche,Puerto...
TGAAATAAAAATTTAAAATATTAGCCGTCGTGGTTCACGTTCTCCAGACAACGCAAAATTTGGTCATTTCACGTTGTTGTCTTGCAAAGGACGGCAAAGAAATGTACCAAGAATTATAACGCATGTGTACAGCCATTGTTCTGCTCATTAATTCTTTTGTTCAGTGACGTTCCCGTTGCCGTTGCCGTCGTGGTTTCGTAAACTCCCTACTATCTGAAACGGGCACCAATCTCTAAAATTGTTCATTCTTTTTTTCTTCCATTATTTTCGCAGATGAAAATTTCTTACAATCACCTGAAGAAGCCCGAAGTTTTTTACGGAGATCTGCTGAAAAATATGTTATAAATTACGTATTATTTATGGAAGAATGTTGTTTAGAAGGCTGTTGCAGACGAGAAGAAATTATGGAACACTGCTTACCATCATTTAAGAATTAAAGGACAATTTTAAAAGGTTTATATTAGGATTTTGTAAAATTTATTTCAATGGGAGAGAACATTGTCTAAGAATAACGTCTGACAAGAGTAGAAATATATGTTCATCCCAAACTTGTGATTATTAAAGTGTGTGATTCACGATTGCGTCTGTTATGTATTCGTAGAAATCAATGCCATTCTGCTACCCAGGTAATGAAGCTGTTCCGTCAAGCCTACCATAGGTTCAAGTTAAAATTTTGCCCCCTCCCCCACTACCACCGGAGTCGCTCATGCATAATAACTAGAATGGAATAAACACTGCATTTGAGGAAACAAAATGCCGGAGTTTATTCCAGTTTTGTCTCATTCCATCATTCTGTCACTCTTGACGAACACGCGCTCTTTCCAAAGCAGCAACTTTTATTTATCTTATTAGATAGGAAATTAGTGCTTATATATGTTTATTGTCATATCTCTTCTTTATCTCCATATCAGAAGGAAAAAGTAAAAATTGAAATTAGTGTTAAAAACTATAAATGATCAGATTCCGGAGTACCTGAAAGGCCTTTTTGAACCCTCCAGCACGGACTATGGACTCGGAAATATTGAAGACAGATTAGCTCTGCCCAAGCCCCGTACCGAGTTTTTGAAACATAGTTTCTGCTACCGTGGGGCACATTTGTGGAATAGCTTTCCGTCTAACCTCAGAGCCATTAGATCTTTTATTAACTTTAAAAACGAGATCAATCGCTTAATGTCCTCCTCGTACTCCAACAGCAAATATACAAATCAGTTTTTTTTTAAATCTCATTCTTGTAACTGATGTTTCTACCGTGTTTTAAATCAAGTGTATGTTGTACTGACACGATCATGCCTGTTGGAAAGTGAAAATTGTTCCTGGTCGAAGGTTCGCCATCCCGCGCCAGGCAAAAGAACTTTTCATACATTTCTTTATAAATAAAAGCGAACGGTTTACACATGAGAAATCACAATGTTAACTCTGATGTCTGTGTGATTCTAGGTGGAGGGTAACTGTTTAAAGGTTGGGGGACCCTGAGGGGTGTTTGCACCTGTTTCCATGTCAACACTTTGGATCAGTGTTTGACTCGCCCACCAGGGCTTGGTCGGGACATACAGGACCATACAGCGTACACAGACCTACACACCGGGAAGGTTCATTTTTGGCATGGTCAACGGGGACAACCTTTTTTCATATAAAAACTCGGTAAACGTCAGATTCCTCGAAGATAACTCTACTAACGGGGACGACGTTTCACCCGATATCTCGGACCATGTAAACTGACCCTTATAATTATAATAAATGGTAATATTTCCTGATAAATACAATTTTCGCGAATGGCGCAAAGAAAACAACCTTCCGTATTCACAACAGAAACCGAATGCAGAACAAACCAGTACAGAGTCAGATCTTTCGATTTGTGGAATACAAAAATGATACTTCGGGGAAAGAATGGAATCTTTACATGCCTGATAGCCGGTGTACCTGGCATGATTTCGCGAGAAAGTATTCTTTTTCGGCTGCGGGATTTGCGAGCTGTTCTAGGCCACGAGGAAATTTTCGCGAGCGACGATGCTACGAGGGGAAAAACTTGACCACTCACCATTCTCCTCTCGATTTCGCTGTTTTCGTTAGAGACTTCGTTGCTGAAAACAGGCTCTAAATGTTAAGTTTGCCAGACAAAGAAAACTCATTTTAGGAAGGGATTCAGAATTTTGAGTCAAAATTATCGACGCAAGAGCAAAACTCTTTATTTAGCCAGGGGCGGTGGTCCATTCAACAATCTGGCTGATATCCAGAAGGGCCCATGCCGGAAATCTAAAACTGCAAGCAACATTCGCCTATTTAGAACTGAGATAAAATCTGGGGTGAGTCTCATAGTCGCCTGGGGGTTGTTCCTGGGGACACAACAAGAAATAAGAGCCATATTGTCTCCACTAAGGGCACCACAAGCGACCGCGAGATAAGACTTACGCCAGATTTCGTTTCGTTTCCCTCCTAATTGCAATACATAAGTTATGGAGCGTAATTTTCCTGTAATAAAGGAAGTGATTTCTTCCGTGAAGTACAGGGCTCGCGTTCCGGGTTTTGAGCGGCATGGGGCGACGGCGAACGTGCATGTTTGATCTATATGTTAATATACAGGGAGAGGCTGGAAATGGTTCTGAAACGGCCAAGAAAGATATGAGAACTATAGTATTTATATCGTCTAAAAACAGCAGTCCCACTCTGATCGTCACATTTGATCACGCCTTGTAATCGGAAATAAAATATAGGAATTAAGCTTCATACTTTTTTTGAGAAACATATTTCTAAGTAGAACCTTTTCAAAATAAGTGGGTCAGGTAAAACGATCAGTAATAGACTAAATGATTACTGAAAATCGCGCTATCCCCATCCTTACATACACATTGCAACTTGCTCTTTTCGCCGTCCAACTATCTTGTTCATGTTCCCTAAAGTCATAACCGACTCGCAAGTCGTTGCAGAGGAAATGTAACATTTACCATTCTGGGCATGATAGGCCGGGCCAGAGGTAAAGCCCTCGGCAGATATCCTTGCTGAATCTGTAAGACATGGTTTTATTCGATTTATTTAGGACTGACCCATATGTTCCCTCCAGAAATCAATGTGGAAATGTAACCAACCAAAATTGAATTTTTTGATCAAAGCTTCCACTGGCGACCAAATACTGAGACCAGGCAGAAATGTGTTTTAAAAACATGGACTATTTTAATGTTTAGAGTTTTTGTGGGCAACAATAAATATCTTAATGATCAGGTCTTTAAAAAAATGATGATTAGTAAAACGTTTTTTTTTTTTTTTTAGAAATAATGACAACTCTTGTTTCGATCACAAAAATGTCTATGTTCTGGTTCTAGAATGAGACTACGCCTATCTGCGCCCATCATTACCGTTCTATAACATTTAATATGTGAAGAAGGGAAAAAGACGAAAACAAGAATTGTTAAAAAGTTTTTAGACTTTGTCTTGTTTTATTTTTACCTGAACATTTTATAATCCCTTTAGCTCTAAATTAATCCAATTCTTGATGTCGGTTTACAAACAAATCCTTTTTAATAAATGAACAAAAATTGTCTTCATCTATTACACGAGCGACATCTCACAGCGATAAGAGTTCATCCAATAATGCGGAGCGCAGTCATTTTCCAAAAACAGCTTGTTTCTAAAAAGAGAGGAGTTTCACTTTGATTTTTTTTATTTTGACTCAAAATTTTCATTAAGTATTGTGATCGTTTTCTCTTAGACGTAAACCTTTTCACACTCAAATTCTAAACAAAGAAATTTAATTGTAAGAAACGGAAAGTCGCTAACTTTGAGGGCAGATGCCAAGGGTTTGCGTCTTATAACAAAGAAGTCGTTAAGAATCTCATAACAACTATTTCCATAATCTAATGAAATACATCAGTTATGAAATTTAATATCACGCTTAGTCATTAGCAATGCTGTTTTATTAACGATTTCGTTACTAATTAATCTAATGATCCGTGTCTAGCTTGGTGACCACAAAATCTTTGCTTGCAACCTGTCCAGCCCTAGCTTCCTGAACGAAAAAAATAAATGCCAGCCGACGCTTTTCTAACGTAGAGGTAACAACGGAACCACGCGACGTAAACGTAAATTAATATTTGTTTCATAAAAATACACAATGCGTCTGTTGACAGAAGACTGCCCGGAGTCGTCTAAAAAGGATCGTTAGATATTTAATTTAATCCCTTTCCAAATTTTGGACTTGTACGTACAAAGCCCGCCCTTTGTCTCCATGACAACGCAACGTAACTGGCATTGTTCGAACAGAATTAAGACACTTATGAACCTTCGGGTCAAAAAAATATATTCACCCTTCGGAACGGATTTTCAGTTGCACTGTAATCACCCTTCAAACGAGGAGACGTACTTACGAGGAGAGCAAAGCTCATTTTCTCAAAAGCCATATTTGCACTGAGATTTGAAACGGTAAGATTATTGACTGCTAGGTTACTGCTATAAAGTTAGAGGTGAAATTTACATTTTTTTAGTGGAAGTCTTGTGTATATCGGTTACATACATGGGCTGTGCAGTATGCAGGCTGTATTGCAAATTCGTTTTAGGATTTTTGACAGGTATAATTCACTCAGTAATTTATGTCTTGTTGAATTGTTCGTCGTTAAATCTTGGCTACTGTTGAAGAGTTCTTTCAGGAGCAAAGCACAGTTCTACTAAATTTTTCACGTGCGACTAGTTAATTTGAATGTTTCTCATTTGTTTGAATTCAGTTGACTATTGTGCTTCTTCATTTTACTAACACTCGTTTTCTTTTGTTTTACACTTCCCAAATTAAGTGAAGTTGGCGCCTCGCTTCAAAAGAGACAAGCTTTTACAGAAAGCCGGCATGATGTAGTTGTCTTAAGAAGCAAATACTGGTCATTTTATTATCGGAAAGGGGTTGAAACAAGCTTCGAGGCAAAATTCGAGAAACGGAGAAACTAAAAACTTGTTGATTGTTCGAAGACAAAAGATATCTTTTCTTTTTCAATGTGGCACTTAAATCGGTTCCTCTACATCGCGTTTGGCATTGTTTTGTAAGGCAGAACGATATATTGTTTACAGCGCACGGTTGAATTCCGTTCAACTGTTTTCTTGTTTATTCATGTCAGTTTAATCGAATAGCGGACTGTTTTTATAACCGAGAGCGACTTTACTGGAATATTGTTATGCGAGACCCATGAATATGGGAGTTATGTAGAAAATGTCCTTTGTGGCATCTTTTAGTTGGATCAGTCTCCTTGTTCGTTTACCTAATAAATTAGTCTCTGATGGGAGAACGTTTTGACGCCAGAACTGTTAGTGCTCATTAAGTAAAGACAACCTAAACGGTTTGGAATCTTTTGTTTAAAATTGGCCAACATATATTCAATGGCCAAGTAACTGTATGGCCCGGTAAAACTTTTCAGAAAATTCAAAAGGCGACGACATAAATTTTTTTTTGTAACATGCTGAGTATTGTGTTGGCAGCTAGCAAGCTGCTTTCCGCTTCGCTTCGTAAAACACTCTCTGTTGGGAGTCGAGAAAAAGCACTGAATACTTGATCGCGTTAAGCAGTCAAGAATGGAAAAAAAAAAAAGAAAAAAAAAAATCTGGCAAAACATGCTAAAATATGGACCACGACAAAACTAAGGCGTTTTCTAAGTTTCTTTAAAAGAGCTGGGATTGTCAGCAAATCCTGTTTTCGAAACTTAAAAAAATAAATATTAAAGTTAGATTAACATGCGTGACTTATCCTGGTTTTAGCCAACAAATTTCGTTCTGCATTTTGATGAACTTTTGGATCATGGGATACGATCTCTCCTCGAGCTTATGGCTTCTGTAGAAGTCGCGGATAATATCGATTTAGTCGTAGATAATCCACTCTGAAAACATTTGTAAGTCTTATGAATTCTCAGTCATTTTAGGAATCAAGGTGTCAAATGGTTAAACATCTGTTTCGACATCCGTCCCATGTGATTATTGAAAGATGTTGAAAGGAAGGCGTGCCGAATAGCATTTGAATTAGTTCGAAATTAAATCTGATTTAGCATACCGTGGGCATTTTTACTGATTCCTCTGAACTTCTGTCGGGGTTGAAATTGTCCTTGTATTTGCGCGCTTTTGTTAGTTCTATATATTAACACGAAGAATCGTGTTGGACCGATTGACTAACTCATAAAACATATATATAACAATGACACCCCATTTCAATCATGGCCGCTTTCATTCCCAGATCGTTCGCGGTCAAAAGGTTCTTCAATCAATAGAAACACTTATTTATTCTGGCTGCTCTTCAGTTTCTGCCTGTATTCTGCCGACGACATTTTGTCGACGACTTTGTGATCGCGAAACAGCGTGTGTACCTTTAGTAATATGCGTCGTTCTGTCGGCGGTCTAGTCCCCGTCTCGAAGAGAGAATCTTCCAATTTGAAAGGGAAGGGGCTGGTCGTCGTCTGTAGGGGGAAAGTAAATTGAAGATTTCCTCTTATTTTGAGTGTGATTTCATATGTATTTATCCACTATGGTATATTTTATGGTTTCACGAGCCTTTGTACTTTGTTGATGGTTTACTTTCAACTATAAAATTTTCTTCATAGATGAAACATTCGATGACAATGTTTTGACGCAAGAGATGACGATCATCGTTTCTTTTTTTACGTCATAGTATCTATAATTCTTATTTTAGAATAATACCTTTTTGTGTCACATAAATCTTTCGCCACACTTAGACTGGTCTTGTTTAACGCTTTAATTTAAATTTTCTTAAAACCTTCTTTCCTTCCTTTTTCTTTAAACCTTCCTCCGTTTCCGCTTGAACATGGGAGTCTGCCGAAGCTGTCAGGTCGAAGAACTAAAAAGGAAAAAAAAAAACAAAAAACAATCATACGCTCGAACTTCGGTCTTGCTTCGTGAAGAATCAGGGTTTGGCCCTTTTACTAGTATACCTTATTCCCGCTTGGTTACTTCAGTTCCGAAAATGCTAGCAGCCGTATTTCTCCTCTGTGACAAAAAACCCAGTTAGCTTCAGTTAATTTCGAGGAAAGGTAAACGGATTCTGTTTTGGCCATAATCGTCAATTTCGTGTGCATTCGAGGTATGAGATTTAAATTGGTATCCGGCCTAACCCTTGGCTAACTTTGAGCTGTTGCGGTAATAACTGCCGACATCTAGACTGTAAACTTTTATCATATCTCAACCAAACTTTGAAAGTGACAGATATGAAACAATCAATTGAATTCGTGGATTTAATTTGATAAGATAAATCTGCCAGCGAAAAAGTTGATAAGACCTTGCATAGAAATAATGACGGGACAGGTCAGCTAGGGAAACTGAAAAAAACAGTCGTCAATTTTGATTTGAATTCTGCATCAAGTTAAGAAAGGTAACTGCGTTCGAACTTAGACCCAGGCCACACTACGCCGAAGGAATTTGAAAACGTTCATTTCTAAGCGGGTTTGGCCTACAGTCCACAATAATCCGTCAAGAAAACAAAGCTTTTCGAAACCGGAAGAATTTGAAACGCCAGCTTTGCGTTTTAGTGCGGACGAAAACATTTTAAAAACGGAGGTATTTGAAAACGATGAGACCATGAAAATCATGTGATTTCCCTGCCCCCGAGTTTTCCTCAAACACAAATCCAAAATGGCCGGTTATTGCTGCGTTTGTGACGTAGTGTGTGGACGGAAAGCATTTGATGCGTTTCCAGAGTGAAAGCGCCTTTTTCAAATTTCTCCGGCGTAGATGTGGACGGGGCTATAAGCAATTCAAACTGGGTCGTTTACGTTTTCAGCTTAACACGGTTAAATTTAATTAAATTATTTTCCTGGTCTCTTCAAATAATGTACAATAAAATGGGAAACACTTCTCATTCTGTTTTTCTCTTTTACACCACATAATCTTGACTCTGGTCTAGTAGAGCTATATCTAGGTAAGTTTTCTTAAATTAATAAGAAAAAAGCTTTTAGCTTTATTCTTATAAAAAGAAAGGTTCACCAAGATTAATTTCCATTGTCAACACCGTGGTCAAGTGGATGGTGCCACCTGCTCATATCACATTTTCTCTTTGCTCTTTTTTGTGACTTGTTTGCATTGAGCGGAATTCTAACACTATTAGTAATTGTAAGAAAACCATTTTTGAAAATCGTTATATTGTTTCAATTCTCAATATTGAGGCTTTCATTTTGTGCCACTCATTTTGCTCTAACGTTTTATTTTCTGTTTTCAGAATTATGTCGCGCTGTCTCAAATTTCTTCTATTTGTGTCCATCGCTGTTCTTTCTATGCAAACGCTTTCAGCCAAGGACTATGACCTCAAACTGTGCGTGACACCATCTACGTTTCGGAGGATTCTGAACTTTTATTGTGCAAACTTAGCACGCAAGCGAGGTATAAGAAGAGAAGGTGAGAAATAAGCCAAATGAGGAGATCCGGGAAGTCTCTATTTAGTTCTCATAACACTTTGAGAATCCATGAAATCTTTAAGGCTGAAATCTAAGACCTGTTTTTAGGTGTACATTTTCTTTTGAGCGCAAGCCCCCTCCCCTCCCTCCCCTTTAAAAAACTCTCCGTTCAAGCTCAATCTTTTTAGGTCAGAACATTAGTTTTGTCACGATACAAGAGAAAGGCTGGTATAGCCATAGGTTCGGCCTTTGGTGTTCAGTGCCTCCAGTTCACGCAGTTTTCGATCAAAATGTTGGGGAATTAAAGAATGGTAGTCATGTGAGGTGATTGGACAGTAATAAAATGGCTGAAACCAACTTTATGATAAAAAGATGCTGTTTGCACCAAGTGAACAACCAGATATAAACTAAAGGCTAACATTATTATAACATTCATTCCTCACCCTCTCCCCATCCAGACTTTAGAATTATCCATTTGCAGCACAGTCAGTGGAAGGGTCAACGCTGCAAGTCTTTTCACTGTCTATTCTTGCTATGATAATAGTCAGTCGACACCAGCAAGCACACTGTGATGAACCTTCTTCCAACCTGCAGAAAGTCTTGCTAAGATCAGAGACCATCCTCTCTTACATGGTTTTGCTCAACTTCGCCGTGTCAATCTTGACCGAACTGGATTAAAGTCGGCGAGCACAAGCTTTTGAAGAATTAAGTTCCAATCTGAAATCAGACCAGCTGGCTGGGTTTTTTTCATCATCTTCACTAGCTGCAATCATTGCTTGCGCTCCAGGTCAAGGTTTTTTTTCAGTCGATTAATGACTCTGCCTGACTGGACACTGTGATTATAGCTTATTCAATAATTATTGATTGATTGACTGATTGACAAAATGCCTGTCTGACTGTCTGACTAGTTTAATTGACTAGCTGATTTGGTGGATTAATTAATTGATTGATTACAAGGCATTACGTTTTTATATTGTTTCTTTTTTTCAGCCTTGGTGAAATCGGAGACAGAAGCCAAGAGTTTTCTGACGAAATTATCAAAAAGAGACCCAACCGATGTTGATGAAAGGAGGCAAAGTACAGACTATCGTGAAGAATGTTGCAATGAGGGATGTAAAGTGAAGGAAATATATGAATATTGCTGGCTGTAAAGTCGATATTAAATCGCTATATTCGGTTTTAATTACTCTTTGCATTCTCGGTAATTTTAAAGGTGCTCTTTAATTGACAGCTCTCACTTACGTTGTTAAGTATACGATCCATGCTAAATATCTTATACAGACTTGTCAGGTTGCAATATTTTTAAGTGGCTTTTCAACCCAGCATAGCTGGAATAAACGCTTATTCTTTGAAATTACACTTGGCTCTTGAAGTTCTTTCTTAAAATTTCTTTTCAATACCTCTTTACGATTATGCTGTTGCTAGTGGTCCACGCACAGTGTGGAGGCACAGTGGCCTCATGGTTAGTGCGCTCGACTCCGGATCGAACGGTCCGGTTTCCAGCTCTGGCCAGGGACACTGTGTTGTGTTCCTTGGCAAGACACTTAACTCTCACAGTACCTCTCCACCCTGGTGTATAAATGCATGGGCACCGACGAATTTAATGCTGGGGTAACCCTGCAATGGACTAGTATTCCATCCAGGGGGGATTTGAAATATTCAGAGTCGCTTCATGCTACAGAAACCGGGATAAGCTCCGGTCTGATAAGCCACTTGGTTTGTATGCAGACTTTACCTTTACCAGTGGTCCGCAGTGGTCTCAAACCATTTCTTATAGTATTAATTAATGTTGGAATCATTTGTTCCAGCTCTTATCATAAGATAATCGGCTCTTTTATTCTCATTAAGACATCCTAAGCTCGATTATCAGCCGCTGTGCGGGAGAGGAGTCCGCTCTCCTGTCCCGAACTGACTCGAGAAAGCGGTGGAAATCAAGCCTAGAACAGTCCTGACTGCGTTAGTCTCTTGAGGAGAAATTATATCTTGATCAAAAACAAGGCTGAAACGTTCTTTTCGCCATTAGGAGTCTCCCGACACGTTTTGGGGAGTCTGGATGCAGTTAAACCTGACTAGCTGAGAGTTTATCAAAAGTTTTACTGTCAGCTGAGAAAAAAATGACACCGCATATTCGAGACGACTGTTTTGCGGTCTACGTTGGCTCCGTCGCGTCGGCTAACAGTCAACCCTCACCTCGCTTCCACGAAGAGGCTTAGTTTCGGCTTATTTTCTAAACTCTACTGTTCGGTCAGCCGCTGACCGCTTGAGATTGCTGCTTGGCCGGAAACATTGGCCGCTCGAGGCCTGTGGGGTAGAGGTGGGGTAGCGTTAGCTTCTCATGAGAGACCCTCTAATTTGTTCGGCCATGACACTATCCGATTTATCATGAATGAGAGAAGCGCTTCATAAAGATAACTGAAAAAAATTTAACGATAGGCCACTGAGGTACTTTTCACCCAGCCCTCCCCTCCCGTGCGGATTTGATAAAATTCATTCGCGACGGGAGACTGGGTACCACTAATTGGAGTCCCGTCGTTTCTTGTCCCAAACAAGTATCAAGAAGATTTGTGTTTAGAGTTTTTAAAAAGCAAATGGTGTTACATCAAGATAGCAGGGATTTCACGAACCAGCTGGACTTCCCATTTGCATAACAGCACTTGAAGATTAATACTTCGCTTAACACAACGGGATCTAAACATTGTTTTCCACGTCCGCCAGCTTCCTCTTCGAATATCAAATGTCACGAATCGTGAGGTCACAGACTGGCACCTTGTGAATTCACCTGATTTTGTTGTCTTAGAAGTGCCATATAAGCAACACTTGGTGTTTCACTTTTCGGATGCAAATCGAGTCCGTGGTAAGCATTTTTGGTCGCTGAATACGTTGAATGGACAACTTAAGCAACGACTATAGAAGCAACGAGAACAGCGCTTAATTCAGCTCATGAATTATTTTTGAACTTGATTAAGTTATCTGTGGGTTGTTGCGGTTCTATGCAAAATATTGGCCTCTATTAATATACCATGAGCAGAATTTAGAAGTACTTCACGCCGCAGTGTTGTTTATAAAAGCAAAACGACTTTGCTGTTTTAATATTACTTCATTTTTTGCAGCGTTCTTGTGCCTCTTCTAGCTAGATGACTGAGATCCTGTCCGATTCGAAAAAAATTTTGTCACCAGAAGGGATTTTCAAACGAACATCGAGCGAGCCTGATATCTCTACGGCGGGCTTAAGGCAAAGGACGTGTAGCAATGCTTCTCAGCTACAATACAACCGAACACGAGAAAGATCGAGGACTTCGTTTGTACAACAAGTAAGTAAAGAAAGATCTCGCTCGCCATCACCGACTGGTGTTTCAAACTGCAGTGATTCTGAGGGACAAATGGTTGTAGACGGAAGGTAAGGGAAAAGAAGTTTGCATGTCATCAAGTTGTAATAATTTAGACTGATTTGAACGGCAATATTTCTATGAAAACAGATCAACTGAAGATATATGAAGAACGTGTTGGAGCCTTAATATATTTTAGACAATGGAAAGCTAACCTTAAGAGTGAATTAAGGGGCTATAAACTTATTTTCGAGTAAGTTTAAGTTGCTGTGATCGATACAAGGAAGTTAAGCCACACATTCTGGTCATTTTTAGATGTAAGTGATCCTACCAGATGTTTCTAGAGTAAACCAGCTTAATTCCTTTATTGTACATGATCTGTTTACAATAATTATTCATAACTTCGAAAGGAAAAAAA
>Ga0126339_10003057_pt1 | contig 12106 bp, 9 predicted proteins | sample OrbTmetagenome_2_FD_92532 | JGI IMG/M metagenome (GOLD analysis project Ga0126339, IMG submission 92532) | Coral microbial communities from Petempiche,Puerto Morelos, Mexico - Orbicella T R C metagenome | ecosystem: Host-associated > Invertebrates > Cnidaria > Coral | place: Petempiche,Puerto...
AAAAATGAACTCAGTGTGATTGGAATTGCAAGTGGTGTCCCGAGGCAGACCAAAATAGTGATTTTTACGTCTCAAAAGTTGCATTTTTGCGTAAGTTTATTATCATCTCACCTCTCTTAAAGTTGCATGCTAAAAGTTATACTGCCATGTGGGGGTGAGTATATGTCTTGTTAGTACTAGGATGCTCTTAAACCTTCCATAGCATTACTGAAAGCAGTTACATTTATTTTTTGTCACACTCACTTGTAGAGCCCATATAAAAAAAAAAAACATATCCAGAATCCAAGCACAGATCACCGTGCTTGGGGTTTCCACTACATTTACTTGCATCTTAGGTTTATTAGTCACAATAGACCATTTCTCGAGCCTGACCTTGGCAAGATTCTCTTCTCTCTTCGATGAACTCTCGCGTGTTGCAGGCGGGTTGTTCACAGGATTCATAAAATGGAACATATGCATTGTGTTGACCTGGGAAATTAACTTGTAGTTCTCTTTCACATTTCAATAATCCAGCATTACATCGGCAGGTGATGCAGTCAGTTACCTAAAAGTGGAAAATAAGTTAACGTGGTCTCAGCAATTTAAAGGCGTTACGTCATGGTTTGCGCATATCGGAAAGTTTTCGGCTAAATTTCTCAAATTCGTCGTTTGTAATCCGTGTTAATCTTCTCCATCCTTAACCATGTTTGTTCCTTTATGGTTTGTTATCTCCTTAGTTTTTTTCTATCTTAGTAAACTATTATTGTCAGGTTTCCCTCAATTTTTTTGAAAAAAAAAATTTATAATAAGCGCGTCTTCGCCATGGTTGACACCATCACTTAACTACATGTAATACACGCGTTTTAAAATGTGGCTCGATTTATAAGTTAAGATTACCTTCCAGATATCTTTGAGAACCAACACCTGTCCCTCTTCATCACGACAAACAACTGGAAACACAAAATATATCAGTGATAGATTAGCGTCTTATCAGTGCATTATTAGGCAGCCAAACAGCAGGCTGGAGCTTAACTGTGGTTTCAACTCATTGCGCAGAATGAGTACATACAATTGCACTAATTAAAAGCCGGTCGAGTAAATTACTAAAAAATGTCGCCTTGAACGAAAAAGGGAGGCCGATCTTAAACTGAGAGATTGAGAGTTACATGAGAGACGACAATAAGTTCTCATCCCAGACTGAAACAAACGGAGGCGAAATCTCTTCGCCTGTCCCACTAGTACTCTCTGATTTCGCCTTCGTTATAGAATGTTTTGGCACGAAATTAACGCCTGAAGAGGGATTGGTCAGAAATAGACAAGCTTTAAATTTAATCATATGGAATAGGTTTCGTTTCATTACTTTAAATTATAACTTACCATCCAGACATTGCGCCTCATCTGAGCCATCAGAACACTCTGAGACGCCATTACACAAGTGACGTTTTCTTATAAAGTCACCGCTTGAACAACGAAATAACTCATTTGACTTCTTCAACTGAAAAAAAGCTAGATATGAAAAGTAGGTTAGTAAATATTCGGTTGAACAAGCTTTAAGAGGCTTCCTTCCATCAGAGAGTAGCAATGCTTACCGCGCACATGACATGACGGTGCAGCCTTCTTGATGAAACCATACTGAGTATGAAAGCACAGCCATAGATGAACTTGGTGTTTCGTTTTGTTGCAAATTATAAAGAAGACAGTGACCGCTCATGTTAATGGAACAAATTACAAACCTTTTCTCAGCGTCAAGTATCATGGTGGTATTACGGGCACATGTGAAATAATAATACGAAACTTGGCATTTATTGCAAACACGAACAAACCTTGACAGGCGCTAACAGTCCCACTTCCGGTTGGCATAATATCTTCACTTGGTCGACGACATGGCATGCAATTCCCGACTGTCTCAACTCTAATTTTGCCGTATTGAATAGTCACGTGATACTTGATACAGCTGATCAAGCCATCTCCGCATGTGCAGTTAAAGCAGGCTCCAGAAAACCAGTTTTTCCCATGTTCCCTCACGATACCGTTTTCATCGGTGCAAGCCGGTCGAGAGAGCTTGGTGCAGGTTATTTTTCCTTCGAGGCAGCTGCACTTAGTTTTGCTGTTGCTAAGCCACTCCTGTCTGTCAGCAAAAGCGTTTCCATGGAAATCCCAACAGCCAGTTTGTGTTTTAGTGCATGAGACTTGAAAGTTCGGTGTACATTTGCAGGTGAAGAGTGGGTTGGGATTCAAAGTCTGCCCAACGTCATAAACGTTTCCGTCCTTGTCTTTACAGCCTATATTAAATAAAAAGTGTCAAGCTGTCAACAGTGATTTCTTTACACAAAAACTGTTTTAAAGGGGTTAGTTCACGTGGTTCTTAGCTAGTGATTTAGTAACATGCAAACTGGTCTCGAAGAGACTAGGTCATGCCGTCCTTGATGATTCTGTTTGATCTTGGTTCATATCTTACGTGACTCGGAAACGACTTACAACTTAAAAAAACTGTCAAAGTTAAGTCATTTCAGGAGAACCTACAAGCTTTCCTTTTCTCTAACTTACGTCCTCCATCGTCAGAAAGTCGTCAAACGTCTCTTTCAAAAGACTCGCTGAGTACCTTGACGAGTTGGTAAACGGGCCGAGAGTTACCACTTTCAACCTCTTGCCCCTTACTGGCTAAATATCATACCTAATTCCTTGTTTATTTAAAATTTCTGACCTGCTCTTCCGGCCCCACAGTAGCGCAGACTGCAGAATTGTTGTGCTGTGGGGAAGTGTTCAAATCTGTACACGATAAAGTCACTGCAGTTCCTTACTAAGACCTGACTATACCAGAAGCAACACTCGTCGTCTTTAGTGAAACAAATCATACGTTCCACCACTCCCTCCCCCACAGTAGGATGCTTGCCATTTAACCATCCGGGAGACAGAGCACCACAATGCATTTTTGGCACGCATTTTGTTGGCATAACAGTCCCCGCGCGGCCAGTAAATCTGTACCAGACCTGGGGAAGACTGGCGTCACATTTCATTGTGTGGTAACTGAAGTAGTCTGCAGCTCTGTCGTTCTCGTTAAGTGTTTTGTAACTGAGGCACTCGTTATCATTTCCTGTAAATGATGATATAAAAAAAGCGCAAATATGTGGCTCTCGATGTAAACAGAGGCAACAAACACTCACGCGGTACTCATTTGTTGCGGTAAATGTGACAGAAAAAAAGTTTCACAACATTTGATCCTGCCCGCCTTATACAACAAGACCACTTTGCCAACTGAACTTGTTTTTATTACCTGAAACATTTTTGCTTCCTGCCTGAAGAAGTGGAAGTGACCCTGCAATTAAAAAACGACTGAGTTAGTTGCTTTAGTCCTGTGCAGGTATTTTCACTAATATATCAAACACGAAAGACCATGTTTGACCACATTTCCAAACACCGAGAAGAATGTTGAAAAGACACGCAGCGGAGTCTTTCTGACGAACTTCGAAGTGTTTGAAAATGTTTTTAAACACGTTATCGAATGTTTATATCTCCTCAATCGAAACTAAAACTAAGGAGGAAACGGAGAAACAAAATCGTAAAAGTCTATGCTAATATTAAGATCGGATATTCAAGCACCGTCGCGGTCATGATTTTCTTTTAACTTCATGAATTATTAATGAGTTCGAGAAGTCCACTGTGTTTTTTTTTACGATAAGACAGAAGATTAAGGAGTTACGCAAAGTAAGCTTGAAGAACAAACCATACTTTACCTTTAACACCATCTCCACAAAGACGAAAGTTGAAGTTAAAAGACGGCATGGTAACCAGCTTGTAAACATAGAAGCCACTGCAATTTCTTACACGCATGCTCACAGAGACCATGCAGCATAACGGTTTCATGGTAAAGCAAGCCGACCGTTCTACGACTCCTTCCTCAACACCCGGATGTGTACCCGCCATCCATCCGGGAACTAACGTTCCACAGCGATTGGAGGGAACACAAGAGGTCGACATCTGTTTTCCTGCCGAGCCATTGAATGTGAACCAGCCTGTTAATAAGCTGTCACTAAGGTTTGTTGTGTAGTTCGAGGAAAACTTTGATCTGTTTATCTCATGCAGTATGGTGTAGTTTATGCATTCGTTGGCTATAGGAAGAAAAGCATGTTAATGCTTAGTAATGTAAGGTAACAGGTTAGATCAAGACGAAAAATACTACATTAATTAGAAGCTACGCATTCTTATATTATATAAACAAGCCGTCAATTTCTTTTATAATAAAGTTTACTTTAAACTAGGCCTCTCTGGGTTTGATTAAAATTGGCTTACGCCCCATTCGTACGGCTCGCACCGTCTAAATTGTTGAGGTGCAAAATGTTATGTAGATTATCATCACTTCAAAACTTTCAACATTTCTGCTATCAATTGCAAAAACAAGACTCTCAAAACTTCCGCTTTCCTAGTTGTCTTGAAATTTAGCTACTCTATTTCATATTTCCATGTTATTAAAACGCAACACAGTAGGCTGCATTTGATTTTAATTATCTTAACCGGACGTTTTTAAATTTCGAGAACTACAATTTTCAATTTAAGTTTCAATCTAAACCTCATGCATCACTGATATCTCGCCTACAGATCGATACCTAATATTCGATGTAACGAATCTATTCTAGACTTTCACTTTCCATCACAATTATATCAATTTAAATTACCAGGAATAAAGCTGGCAGTCATCCGCGAAGACAGTGAGATGGCCACGGCCAACAGCGCAATCATTTGACATTGCATGTTATCCAAAAGGCATCACCGCCTACATAAAGGGAATACAACAATCTAATCGTGATCAAGTTTGATATACTCCATACCATACTTGAATTGGTACTTACTCAGATTCGCTAAATTAAAATGGGAATACCGATTAGGTATTACATGGCAAAAGTCGTTGGGGGGTCCCGATATTTTCATATTTAGCGGTTTTGTGAGGAGTGTCTGGCGGCCATGGATATTAGTGGGAGTGAGTAATGACGACGGCTAAGCCATGGACAACGCCTAGTTAAATTGGCCTAGTAGTTTACCTTCGAAATTTACAATTAGCTAAACTTGTTTAGGAGGCCAATCGGTCTAAAACCGCTCAAACTAAATATTATTACTTCGTAACAATGGAATTCCAGTTGTTACCAGAAGTTACAGAGCTTCACAGCAAGAATTCCCTTCTTCGCCTAAAGTCAAGCCACCCTGCCATCTCCAAACAAACATTGTCTATGGGATTCCCTGCAGTGACTGTATTTGGAGCTGATTGGAGAAACAAGCAGATGCCTTCAAACGCGGGAAAACAAAACATGTCAGAAATGTCAAGCATTGCAGCAAAGGCTCCAACTTTTCCCACCATGCATGGTTGAACGACCATCGACTGTGATAACGCTAAAGTAATTGACAAAGGCGATATCGTGTGCGAAAAAACTCTCGGCTGGCAGGACTAATGAAGCAGACAGTAATTCTAAACCAATGCCAAGACAATATGCTATTCTTTTAAATTAGTACCTCTTCAATATCCAAATTCCCTTTTGTTGTCATCATTTTAATTTTGCAATTTTTTTGTATTTTTTTCACACCTTTCGCTGTATATATTCATTCATTCCCGTCTTTTTGATCATTCGTCAAAGGCTGGGCTGAAAGCTTATTTTAACGTACATTTTTCAGCCAGAGAACGTTTTAATTGTTTTAATATGTTTAACCCTAGTTGCTCGTCTATATTTAAATGAGTACTGCTGGGAATAAATTGCAAAAAAATATACGAATATATCAGTTGTTGCTTAACTGAGGACGTCACGAAGTGTACAAATATTTCTAACGCTTGGCCCATTGTCCTGCTCGTTCATTGACGCTTCTCAGTTTGGTGACGTTCTCGTTGCCGTTGCCGTCATGGTTTGCCTAAGCTCCCGGCTATAATTAATATGTCAACTTCAAAAGAAGTTTTTCTATGATGTTCCATGGCATTCCCAATAAACTGGAAACACAAAACTAAGCTTACCGTATCAAATTCTACGACAATGGAATAAATTCCATCTAGGGAGTAACTGGAACGGAACTGCTTGCTTAGCTCAATGATATAACACCCACTCTCTGTGCAAAAAAAAATTTGTAAGTTAAATCCTGAAATGACATGTGAAGCGAGATATTTTTCTGTATATCGACGTGCACTGGAATGTTTTGATAAAATAAACCTGTCGATCCAACACGATTAATTGCACATCCAAATAGAACATGTTGCAAGTGGGTCAGATACCCTGTACAAGGTGCCAATATGGTTATAAACATTAACCTCAAGCGTGAGTTGGCTCGAACTCACCAAAGTATTGGAAAAAAACCTTCCGTCGTTCTTCGAGCAATCACCAAATGTTCTGTTGTTATCGACTTCCTGTGTTCAAATTTTAATGTATCTAAGGTGTTTTCCCTGAAGCATGTTTGCAAATATCATTTACATGACCAAGGAACCGACCATCGGCAAGCTCGTATTATGACTGACAACCCAGGATGACTGGTAATTGATCCGACAGCCGGAGGACGAGTTCGTACAGACAAAAGCGCTTCAAACTTGCGCTTAAAACTTTGCGAGTTTTAAAAGATATTGTATAGTACTATACTACATAATTTTCTTTCTGATAAAGGGCCAATAGCCTAGTTAAACCTCTACACAAAATTCCCTTTCAAGGGCACAACAAGAATATTGATTGAGACTACGCGACTATTGAGCCAGCTAGACAGCTGCCGGCAAACTTGGGAAATGGCATTCGTTCGTTTATAATTTCTACCAATTTAATATTCACGTAATAAAGAATTCAAACAGGTTGGCCACGATAAATAAAATAAATATAGATTACAACCATACATGTCTATGCCCTGCAGGCTAAACTGTATGTGTTGGTTTAATTACTATATTCGCGTATCCTTAAAATTCCCTCAGCTATGTGACAAAGCAAAACCACATTTCAAGATGTGTGCTTACATTTCTTCGCTGTGTCCTGCTGAAATTTATTGTCTACTACCAATGGCCGCTAAAGCATTCTAACGTTTTAAGTTAAGAATGAAATCAGTTTTTTTTTGGTTTTGTTTTGTTTTTTCTTTCTTTTTTTGTTTTAAATGTTCTGGCGGTCTAATATCACCTCCAAGAATGACATTCGAAAGTAAGATTTCTTTAGTCACATATAAAATGACCATGGAGTGGCTGACTTCCTTTTCGGTAACGTTTCAAAGTAGTCCAAAGTGTAAGAAAAGGTGTTTTAAAAAAAAACCTGATTTGACAACGCAAAAAATACACTAAAACCTACCTTGCTGGGCTTTTAGATTTTTTGCGTCAAAATGAATTTTTTGCCCAATTTTGATTCTTGCTGAAGTTGTTTTTAGTCGCGTGGAAACTTTTTGACACCTTCAATCAACTCGTTCTATTGATTATATATTGGGCAGACAATGTAACCAACTTGAAGAACGCTATTTTCACCAGAACTTCCTTTGACCTGATTCTTTAAAAGGATTCAAAGCCTCGGATGTTTTCCTTTAAAATTTTTCATAGTCAGACCCCAAAGAAAGGGGTACAATTTAAAATTTCTCAACATATATGTTGGCCGACTTGGTCATCAAAATTGTTGTGACTGTATTCACGGACTTTCGACGTGATACGTCATTACAAAACAGCTGACAACATGCTTCCAAAAAACCGTTATTACTACTAAAGATTACGCAGGAAAGAATCTAGAAGATTTTCCTCTTACTGTAAGCGACTTTTTCGTTTAAGCGTCATCTAGCCTCGTAAAATATCGTCGAAATTTTAACAAAACTGGATTTGCGAAATATCGAAAAACATTCGTCGAAAGTTCTCCTCAAGCTAAAGTTCGCAACTTTTTCGCCAAACGTTTGGCGAGTTCCGCCAAAACAACTTTTTCTCAGTGCTGTACCAATACATCGACAAGTTCGCAGTGCGACTGATAACTCAGTTTGTAACGTGTAATCAATCAAACAGCATTTACGACGAACGAGCTCGCACAAAGGAAAACAGCCTTAAAACTTGCCCGTTTTACTTCGCTATTGCAGAGTTAAAATATCGGCAGTGTTGTCTGTGTTAAGCCTAAGTAGTGTTTCCATGTGGCGCTGTTTATTATGTTCCACAAGATGTTTCTAATCTTGAAACCGGGGATGAAACCCTAGTGTGTGACCATTCTTTCATGTGGTGCTGCATATCCTGTACCAGGTGGTTGTAACTTTTCAGTCCGTGTATGACACGCTATTTTGCGCACCTTGCAATGAAACCAATTAGGCAGCACTTTCATTTGTGTTTATGGTTATCTTTCCAAGTAAAATGTGTCAATCACTTTGGAATTTTATCATTCACGCAAGTTAACACATCGCTAATCAGTCTGGTTTCCACTTCTCGGTTTTCTATTGAATTTCTATCAAAGGTGCACTCCCGTCTGCCCACCATGCCGGCTATCAACCGATAGCGTAATTGTTAAAATAATCATCCGATTGGAGGCATGGCTTGATGTCATCCTCAAAAAATTTCTCGCTTTTCATCAAAATAAATTTCCTTTTGAATCACGCTGAGCACTTTTAGTTCCTGTTTACGTTGAAATACAATAAGGTTGTTTCGAACAGTCTAGATTAATTTTGTGTAACAAGATCTTTGAAGTTATTTTTCAACATGATATGATATTTCTATGCTATCAATTACTAAGGTTTTGCTCTGTTTTGTTTTAATATTGATCAGATCTAGGGGTATATGCAATTCCATTTTACACGTGTTTTATTTTGGGCTGCAACAGTGTTCAAATCACCCAAGCTTTCAAGTGTTTCTTCTAAAGATTTCGGATATCCGTGGTTTAAGGTTGCAGCAAGGATGTGCTTCACTTGCAGAGTACCCTAACCACCTCCACATCGCATCTCGCTTTAATTTTGGTAAAATAAGGGAACAAATGATATTTTTATGGAAAATAATTTTGTATTTTCTACAAATTGTTTGCCCATTGTTCAAGAGCAAAATGGCTTTCGAGAAAAGTGCTACTGTGTTTCTCAATGCGGAAAGTATAGATACGTTTAACGGCTTTCTGCTGTAGCATTAACACACACGAAAACATCAATCACACTAAGTAAACCCTACCAAGTAAGATGATCCTCGGCGGATATGGAAAAGACTTTTGTCTTTGTTTAAAAATAAAAGCAAATCCTCGATGTTTTTAACATATTGTGTTTCTCCAAATATCGTAATTGGTGCTGAGACAGAAATGGTCTATTCGGTTCCCTGACGGTTATTCGATCATTCCGAGAAAAAAAGGATTCAAATATTTTGAGCTTTAAGAAAAACTGCGATTTATCTGAAGCTTTCTGGTCAATGTTTTAGCTTTATTTGCGTTCATAATGTATTTAGTTTAAAATCGTAAATGCTTTCTGCAGATACAGATAATCATTTTACAACATCTTTATTGCAGCGGAAAGTATATTTCTTGTCGGCAATGGTGTGTCAACGAAAATCTTTTTTCATAAACGTACTGATGAGGATTTCTTTACTTTCATGCATCATTTGATTTCGACACAAACACCACTTTTACCTTTAAAAAACCGGCTAAAAAAAAAAATTCGCTAAATGATTTCGCGAAATTAAAAAAATAGACCATAAAACACAATTTAAAAGCAACTGTTCCAAACAATGGACTATTCCCAAATAATAGAACAAGAACTTGAAAATTGGGAACATGAACATTTCGCCGCATGATTAGCCTGTTTGTGTTAAAACTGGTATGAAATAAGTATTTTACTTAAGTCACGAGATCAGTTGGGCAATTTTCCTGAAGGCTATGTCTAAGGACTATAAATTATTGTGACAGCTATATGTTAGTTAGAAAGACTGTAGCATAGCTAGAAACAACAACGATTCAACTCTGACTCTGCTCAAATCCGTTTTGTTGCAAACAATTCTGTTTCTAACGACCATTTTGGAAGGGAAGATTCCTTAAAAGTTGCTATAAATAATTAACAGAAGACAAGGACCCCTCAAAACCCGAAATACACTTTTGCCAATTCTTAAATCTGCTTAGGCGGTGTTCGACAAAACTGTTGAAGGGTTCTTTTTCCGGCGAGGACATCACGCCTGTATGTGATAAATTAAATAAAATTCTTTACAGCACAATTGCCACCGCAAAACGGTGAGTGCATGGTTCGATGGTATCATATAAATAGAAAGTAAAATGTTGCTTGCCTTACTCAGCTAATATACCTTGTTACTTTGCCCCCTAAATCGTCGATTAAAGCCAGCAGAAACGATTCAAATTGCTCCAACATAGGTGCGTTGCTAATTATTCGCGAATACATAAATGGAAAATATTGCTTTACGTTGTGGACAACTCGGCAGTCTAGGTGCACTTATCAGCTGGACGCAAGGCGGGAGGTCAATAGGTACAAGTATAAACCTTAAGGGATATACTGAACGTAAATAACAATTTTCCTTTAAAATGTATATTCATCTGATAGCAAGACTTACCTTGCCTTCAGACAATTTTGGGGAAGAAACGGGGCTCTGCTATCACCAAACCCAGTCAATGTTTGCCTGATTATCTTTGATTCAAAATACGCAAAACGGAAGTACTCCTAAAGCATAAATATGAAATGTGTCAGTGACATAATAAATTGATTTTTTTTCTGGCCGTGTGTTTACACGAGACACTTTCAAACGCAAATAGTAAGAAGAATAATACAGATATTAACAGTCATCTGGGGCGTCTAAAGTGTCTAGAATGCCAAAATTGGTCTGTAAAGTTTGCGCCTCTCATTAAACACTATGGTAATAAAAACATATTGACACTGCGAATAACTTGTGTCTCAGCTTGTAAGTATATATAATATGCATCGTCGTCAGCCTGAAATATCAGTTCAGGGTAACAATAGACAAGGTATATATGGCTAGCAATATCGCTTGCAAACTAACTAGGACTGACATTGCTCTCGAATTGAGAAAAAAATATGTACATTGATAAGGTTTTGCGACTGGCCATTAGCCTTGAATTAATTTATTATTTAAAACAATTTTCTGAAAAAAAAATATCAAATTTCGTGGGGATGTTTTAAAGGGCCGTGTAAACACCCTTAGATACAGCCAGTCTCGAGCATGCGTTAACGATTTGCAACCCCAATCAAAATGCGGTAGCCTTGTTAAGAAGCAGGAATAATTCAGAGGAACTTTCTGCCGCGGACTGAAAATGACGGTTGCTTTAAAGTTTTTAATGTGAAGGTGGGAACAGACCAATTTTTAAACAAACTGATTCTTTTATCACTATATTATCTTCACTGGCGACAAGCCTTTTAGGGCTAAAGACATCGAAAATTATACGTCTAAAATTTTGTGGGAGTAATCAGACCATGGCGCACGTAATATGTCAACAACTTGTACGATACGCGTGGCTACTCTTAGGGTTTTAGTTCAATCTACTTGTGAGACCTGTGTTATGCGTATTTTCTGTTTTAAAAACTAAAATAAATCATCAAACACGGCTCTTCTGCTTATATATCAATTTGTTCTGAGTCATGTCTTCCTCGTCAGGCGAATTTTGCTTTCTAATCTTTCTTGGTTTCTCGCCGGGCACGAAACTTGAGGAATTGATATGAAAATTATAAGAAGAAGAAAGGAGAGAAAATTATAAGAAGAAAATTATAAGAAGCGATTGCCTATAGAAATAATTTATTTTCCAAAGCTTTTCATCTTACCCATCTTCCCCTCCCTGGCACATTCGTCTCTTAACCATCCATCTGTCATCGCCTGGATCAAGTGGCTGATAAAAGATGACCCATATAGGCCAATGAGAAGAGTTGATGACCTCGAAAACCTTTTACCAGGAAAAAGAAAACAGTGGCCACCCAGAGCAACGTGCATCAGCCACTAGGGGCATGAGCCTGTCTGAAAAGGCAACGTTTTGCAAAAGCATTTCTTTTAAAATGGTGGGAAAAGTCAATCTGCATGGATGATATTGAGCGCTGATTCTTTAATGACAAACAGTTTATCTCAGATCTCCTTTGCCAGTTGTAAATACCCGGAACAAATTGCCCAGAAACCAGTGGCGTTACGATCAAGTCGGAATGAATAGGGACTTCGATCTGTATACAGCAGAAACATTTTATCCGCTGG
>Ga0126339_10003058_pt1 | contig 12104 bp, 8 predicted proteins | sample OrbTmetagenome_2_FD_92532 | JGI IMG/M metagenome (GOLD analysis project Ga0126339, IMG submission 92532) | Coral microbial communities from Petempiche,Puerto Morelos, Mexico - Orbicella T R C metagenome | ecosystem: Host-associated > Invertebrates > Cnidaria > Coral | place: Petempiche,Puerto...
GAAATTATCGGATTCTTTATCATAAAACAAATAAAGAAGCCTCGACTGCGCTCTGTTCTGTTGTAAAGCACTTAGGAAGCGGTAGAGCACTCAAGAAGTGGGGAAAAACACTCGACTTCGTCTTGTGTTTTCCCCTACACTTCTTTCGTGCTCTATCGCTTCCTGCGTGCTTTACAACAGAACAGAGCACAGTCGAGGCTTCTTTATTTGTTAAATACAATACTATATTCAGACATGTCAAGTTTAAGAACTGTACAAGCCTGTTCTAAATACGGAACTATGTGTATTCCTAAAATACAAAGATTTAGTAATTTGTAATATACAAGTTATAAAATCTAGAACATTAAAAATTTACTATCATCTGATTCACACATAATAAACTATTAACTAAACGTTGACACTAACAATTAAATATATACAATGAAATTTAAAATCTTAACAGAATAACGGTAGAATAAAATGAGAATAAAATTAAAAGTCTGACTAATGTTCTTAGTTTATTCTTAAAATGGGCAACATTGATGGCCTGTTTCACATTTGAAGGCAAACTATTTCAGAGCTTCGTACATATTTAATTAAATGACTTCTTCATAAAGTTGAGGTTAAATTTAGGTACACATAAATTAACACCATTACCTCTAAGATTATATCTGACACTAAAAAAGTCCTTGATGTACTTAGGACCATTGTTATTAAGACATTTATACAACAGGATAAGAGATTGCTGTTTTCTCCTGTGCTCTAGCGTTTCCATGTTGATAGTACATAACAGATCCTCCTATAAAATAGATTTGCAGTAACCCAGCAGGGACCTGAGAATGTAATAATTAGCATCTTCTAGTGGATTCACTTCTTCCCTCCCCACTACCAGAAGGAGGGGAATACAGCAAGATAAAAGATTTATAAAGCCTTAACATTACATTGCTAGGCACAAAATGCCCAATTCATAATTCGCCTGAGAGTGCCACTTTTGGCGTACACCTTATCAAGCTGTCCAAAATTCATGTACTAGGTTACTCCAAACCCTCCCAAAGAATTATTTCTGGCAGGGTGAACCAAAACTTCTTCGAAGTAGACACACTAAGTAGACACACAATGATAAAATCCAAGACTCGCTGAGATGCATAGACCTTAGCTTGAAAATCCAAGACTGAGACTGAAGCAATTTTAGATTGCAAAACAGAAAGGAATACACAAAAGCAAGACTTCGTGACTCCTCACAAAAGATTTCAAGATTGGATCTAAAGTTTCCGAGACCCATGATTTTGTAGGTACCATTCACCATTCACCAAACCTCCAAGAGAAGTGAACAGTACATGTACATGTATGAGACTTAAAAACACAGCTTCCATTGTAAGTCAGTTGAACACCACATAATCCCATCCTTTAGACAGTGGCCATGGATTTAAAGTTCTTTGTATGGTAACCATTATGCCATCATATAGGCATTTTACATTCAATGAAAAATTCCATTGAAATTCCAATTACAGCTTACATTGTAAGAAATTCAGTGCCACATAATCCTTCCCTTTAGACACGAGTGGCCATAGATTTAAAGTTCTTTGTATGTTAACCATTATGCTCTCATGGGTGTGTTCCATTCAATGAAAAATTCCAGTTTGAATTTCTGGAAATTTCAAGTGGCAAATGGAACAACAGTTTGCGGAATTTCTGGAAAAGAGCGAAACCTTTCCAGGTGTACGTTGTACCAAATTTTTTTGATATTTTGTACTGCCCCAATTTCCATTTCACTTGACTTTCCTTGACTCAGAATTTCCAGTTGAATGGTTCACGTTTTGAAAATTCAATAATTTTTTTCCAAGATTTTGATCATCCCCATCTCAAAATTTTCAGAATTTTTTTTTGAACGGAAAGTGCCTCATGTTTGTGTGTCCACAGCATTTAAGACCAGGCCAGATGTCCCATAACATTGGTTTCTGTAGCATGTACCACATAGTAATCTTTGCATGTTTCTCTACCAGGGTCTGGTGGAAAAAGCAACAAGTAATATTTCTGTTTTTAAGTGAATTTTCAGTTTGCACAACTGGGGTGGCAAGTGGTGATTGGAAAATTTAGGGTCTTGAAAGCTTTTGATCTAATCTGTACTCTTAGAATCCTCTGTAATGAAACATGAAGTTTTGTTAAATTGTGACTGTTACTTTCTGTCGCACAGTGTAGAACTGCTTAATGATGATGATCATCATCATCATCATTATCATTATCATCATCTGTCTTTGTTGCACCACAAGGCACATGAGGCTTCACAACAGTATGTATGATACACTGAAAGTAGTTATTGGCATTACAATGGTCAAAACAGATCTCTTTCTTTGCAGGCAGAAGAAATGGGAATTGAATGCGGAGCAGAGAATGTATTCTTCTGTGGATCTGAAAATGGAACAAAGAGCATAAAGGTAAATTTATTGATCATGATTGTAGATGTACATTTTAATTTTCCATGGAGCAATTACCTTTGAAGGCTCAGTTGACTTTATGGTTTACAATGATGTTTACAACGATTTTCCCTGAAAGAAACACACCCCCTTAATTAGTAGCATCATGGTCTGAGATCCACTTTAATGAGAGTTAACATGTTTGTAGTTTATTTCTAGCAGTGGTCTCTGCACAGTAGTACACACTACTAGCTTTGGGCAAAAATAAAGTAACTTTAATTAATGACAAGGTAGCCACATTAAATCTATCTATTTAAAATTATTTTCCCAAACTGAGAGATGCTATTAACACCCAAAATGTGTGTGTTCAAGTGCAATGAGACCAATCATTACATGTACATTTTTTTGTGAAATATCAAATTTTTAAACCACTCTTTTTCTTGAAATTCTGTCTTGTTTTCAGTTCCTATGTGCAGTTGAAGATTCAAAACAAGTCTACGATGATCTATTGCAAAAGTTTCCTGACAGAGATATTTCATTAGAACTGGAGTATGTTCCTCGTACACTTGTTTCTTTGTCCGAAGAACGAACACAGCAAGCAGAAAAGCTTGTAGATAGACTTGAAGATCATGCGGATGTAGTGAGGGTTTATGACAATATAGAAGGGCTCCCTAATGCAACTTGCAAGCTGTTTGGGTCAGTTATCACTTCCTGATCTACAGAATAAAAACAGATGAAATTTGTGGGCCCTTTAAGCTGAGCTCTCTGGCATCAAGTTCAGTGTGAGAAAATAATGAATAGTGTAATGTATGCTGGCAAATGGAAGTCTCACAGTCACTGGAATAAGCAGAAACCATCCAAGAATTTTTCTTGATTGGAAGATCAAAGTAATCTAAACTTTTAGATCAGTATGGAATAGACAGTGTGATATGTTTATTAGTTGGATAATCCAAATAAAGTAAACAAAATGCCAGCAATCAATAGGCCATTTCTAAGTTGCCCATTTTTCTTATGTGTAAAAAAAGTCATAGTGCAAAACCATTCATATGGAAATGTGTTCCACCTGTAGGTTCATTTTCATACAAATCAAACTCATTTTCATATGAAAGATTTTGCTCAAAGGCTTGTTTTGAAACAGAGGCACAAGGTAACTTGGAAATGGCTTATTCTAAATCGAAATGCGAAAAATTTGCTGCTGTGGCCTACACTGTATGCTCTCCAAAATACACAGAACCTGGCTTAGCCATTTCACATTGTTGTTTTACAGAGGATGGCTGCAAAATGTACAAAGATTTATAATGCACATGCCTAGCTGTGTTCTGCTCATTAAACCTTTTGTTTGGTGACGTTTCCATTGCCATTGCTGTCACGGTTTGCTTAAAAGTTCCCTATGGTCATTCTAATGGTGAATGCCTTCAAGTCCCGGGTGTAAGGCATCTTTCTGATGTGGCTTAAACCGAAACTTAAAAACTTGGTGAATGCAAATTAGTTTGCATGTTTTTACACCCACTATCTGGTGTTACCAAAACAAAGGTTTATACAGTAGGAAATTTTTTAGCCTGCGAACGCAGACGTATTTCCGGCTGTCCCTTGTCTCCGCCGAAAATAATGTCTGCGGACCAGAGCCAGGAAACGATTTCTGTGACGTAGGAATTTTAAGTCAATCACAGTTTAGCTCAAGTGGCCCCAGAACTACTGTGTGACGCATTCGCTGCGAGGAGCACTCAAGTTTTATTCTATCATGGAACCTGATTGGCCAAAGAGAAACAAGTCATTACGTCACAGAAATCATTTCCTGGCTTGGGTTCGCAGACATTATTTTAGCAGAGACAAGGGTGATCTTAGGAAAATAGTGCTAATGCATGAATACATCAGATGGTCACATTTCACTGCCAAGCTAAATTTTCACCAAATTTTCTCAAACCTCTGGCATGTTTGTGTTGTTTTCACAAGGTATTCCTTTCATCATTTCTGCTAAAGTTTGGGAATTTGTTCATGATAAAATTTACAATTTGCATTTTCAAAGGGGGCCTTGGTGGTGAAATTTCCTTGTCTGATGTTATCATTCATTTAGAGCTAGAAGGAAAAAACACTCGTGATAATTACTGTTCAGTGATTATCACAAGCGATTATCTGGGTGCAGAGGTGTTCTTTTTCATTCACGATGCCATTGTGACTTGGTATTGCGGCTTTGCCGCTCACAGATCAAGCAACTGGTATATGAGCCCAGGGGCAACTTTGAAGTTTTCAACAAGTTGAATCTTATTGGCTGGAAGTACTGTAGCAACTAAACAATAACATTGTATTTTATTTTTTCTTTTAGAACTATAGTAGCTTGCACTTAAGGCTGATGTGGGGGAATCTTTTCAAATGCAAATGACACAAAGGGTCATTCCCTGGCATTGGCCTCCTTCCCATGCTAGTACCAGTCCAATACTAAGAATATTAATAAATTATGGTTTACAATGCTGGAAAGCTTTCTTTGCCACAGTAGATTGTGATTCACCATATTTTAAATTACACTTTTCAAGTATGAAACTCCTAACACGCCATGTTCAACATACCACCTTACAATTTATTGCTATTGCGTGGTCTGATTTAAACACTGATTTTTTGTTTGCATCTGTCATCTGACCAAACTTACCCTTCATTACAGTTTTTGGTTGACACTACCTTCACACCTCCAAAGTTATCCTTAACTTCCCAAGTATGCACATTAAGGTCTGTAAACACACTGATCATTCACAGTCCACAGACTGTTTACATGAAAAGGGATGTACATGTAGCTAAAGATAAATCAATCGAGGTCGATTGAGTGATAAACCAATCAACCAATAGCGCTCATTTCTACACTGTGATTTATGTAAGAGCACCAACTAGTCAGCTGATGTGGTCATGACAACAAGAAATTAAAGCTCTTCACTCTTAAGCTGCATTACATGTGCATACAGAATGCCCACCACATACAGCAATGTCATGCTCTTTGCATATTTTTTAAACATATTCAGTCCTGCACTATTTGTTGAACTCGAAAGGGGAGTGAATACCACTTGCATGCCATTTTTTTATATACTTGGAGGTGCAGGTGCTACTTTCTACTGAATAATAACATCATAATTATCATCTGCAGCCTTAAGTATGGCTTACAGAAACAGCAACTGTCCCTATATGCCAAAATGTACCAAAATTACGCAATAAGTGAACATGTTGCAGACCCTTAGCTATATCCATCATGACAATGTTTTGTCCATGTAAAGAAATACTAGAATAGTACTTGAGACCTAAAATGCTTTTGGAGTTTGTTTGCTTTGACTGAGACATCGACTGTTCTTTTTGCTTGGTGCATGTTTTGCAATCTCACATCTTTAACCTTCTGTCGTGACGCACTTCCTATAGTTCCATGCCAACCAAGAGCTTTGTAATCTGCCATGATACTTTGGATCACCTTACTGTGATGACTTCTTTCAGGAGGGAGATTTTGCTTGTAGATATGGCGCATATTGCGATGGCCAATTTTGGCGCCTGATGGAAGGCATAGTTCTAATGTTTGCTCATTCACTGTTAGAGTGTTTTCCTTTCCTTGGATTTCATCACTACTGTTTTCTTCATCTGGATTATAATCCGGATAACTACCGCTGAAATCATAGAAGTCGGCAAATTCCAAAACAGCATCACCTTCATAGTTGATTTTCATGTGGCCTTTGTCTACCATGTGATTCTGAACAGCTTCTGTTGAGAAAAAGTTCTTTCCTTTGTCATTACAGTAAAGACACATGTTACCAACTCCAACTTTTTCGCACAGATATGTCACAAGCCCTTTCATATCAACCACAAACTCCAAGTCTGGAATGAAAAAGCTGTGCGACCTTGTCATGTGCTTCATGCTTTCTTCCAAGCTGACGCTGTGGTGTGGACAGAACAGACAGTCTGTTACTTCCAGTGTGTCTTCCTCAATCTCATCATCATCATCAACGTCGTCATCATCAGACTGGGCATCATCAACCTTATCATCATCAATCTTATCACACGATGATGACTCGGCAATTTCAGATTCAGTGTTTTTTGACCCAGTTTCTCTGCTTTTCATGGTCAAGCCCTTGGTAATCAGGTTTCCTTCTTTCTTTACTTTAGCGGCCTCCAGTTCTTTGTGCTTTTTAGAACTTATATGATTACCATAAGCGTTCTCTGAGGAGAACGTCTTGTTACAGAGTTTACAGTGCATTGTTTTTGTTTTGCTCTGCTGTTGTGCTTCAACTTCGGCTCTTTGCTCAAGGACTTTTTGCTGAAAGACTTCAGCAGTTACAGGAGGCATTTCAGCAACCTTTCTCTTGAGGTTATAACGATGCCAATCCGTTTTGTAGTGACGACGTTGAATGTCGCTATCAGCGAAGGACACGCGACACGTTATACAAGTGAACAACGGCATTTTACAAAGATATTTGTGATCTGGAGGCGAAGCCGCTATTCTTTTAAAATTTTCTCAGAAAGGTTGATACTTCCTAGAAGCGAGCTATGCCTTCGACAGCTTTAGGTACGTTAAGAGACGGCAAAAATAACCGTAACTTCTTACGAAATTCCCAAACGTGGTGCAATGATTGAGAAAAGCCCCAATGCTTGCTGGGTAATGTTACCCAAAATATGAGCCTGTCAGCGGTAATTTTAGTCATGGCGGCGATTTCGAAGAGGGAAGGTGAAACGAAAGCACATCAACTTGTGGAATTGCATTCATTCTCTTAGTTAAGATTACCCCCGATAGCTGTAAATGTCTTCAGGAGGCTTGACCGAAGAGCAAAAAAAGAGGATCGAAGAAAATCGCCGGAAAGCTCTCGAGAAACGAGCGGCTCTTTTGAGTCAACGACAGCCAAAAACTGTGCCCCCGACAGGGACGACGAAGACTTCGTCAGCAACAGACAAATGCGATGCGGGTAAATTTGCTTCCAACTGTGTGGTTAAAATCACAGGAGAAGAACGTGGCTTGTTTTCTTCGAGCAGAGCTAGAATGAGCGTACCACAAAGGCAGCCAACTGTTCAATCTGGAGGAGATAGACCGAGCTCAAATGATCTGCAGGCGAAAAGTCATGCGTCCAACTCGTACATGTACACAAACGGTCACCCTAAACTTCCCTTGATTGGCGCAACTGTTAATTCACAGAACTGTTCAGTAGACTCTACGACTTCGACATCTGAAACTTCGAACGGAACAACCTCATCATCTTCATTGAGCTCTTTTCAAAATAAAATCTCCAAATTTTATCGCCCCCAGAACGTTCCCTCTTGTACTATGAGGAAATTCGAAACTAAACCTAATTCCAACTCGTCAATGGCATCTACTTCAGCATCAGTATCAGCGAGTAACAGAACGGGTCCTTCAAAGGCCAGTGCTGCACACACGTTAAATGTAAAGGGAAAATTAGACAAACCAGTGAAAGGGAACTGTGTACTGATTAGCAGACAGAGATTCACAGTTGTTGTGCCTTATCAAGCACAGCTTATTGGGATTTTTAAGACAATACCGAGCAGGAGTTATGGTAAGTTGTATCCTATCCTATGAATGCAGGTGGATTTTTCCTTACTGTTTCATGCTACCAAAACATGTCTGCGGCATACTGTAGGTGACTTTGGTGGTGTGAAACATCAGGTGAATGCATGTGCATCTGTTTGCATTTGCAGGCTGAGTCTACATGTAACCCATTTTACAACAGGCATTGCTTGCATGCTAATTTGTTCAAATTATGTAGAAATTAACACAAGAAATTGCAGTCTTTTACTTTCATTTCTTCCATGATCTCATGTGCAGTAAGGGCATTGAAATGTCTGGATTCTCATCCTGTGACCTCTAAGGCAAATTCCCAGGGGGCAGGGATGGCAACAGAAATCACTGTATAGAAAAAGATGGTGATCTGCACATCTAAACTGAATGCAGTCCATTGGGTACAAGAAAAGCCATATTTTTTCAATGTTTGTTTCTACACAAAAATATTGTGTATGCCAGGTTTGAAGGTTTTACTAGACAATGTTGTTAAGGTTTAAGTGCGCTAAGAAGAAATATATGGGCAAATGAACCACAGTCACCATCTTTTTCCGGGAAGGATTCTAATGGTTTGTATATTATGTATACTCCTTGGGCTTAACTCTGATGAGTGATCAGACCAGAGTAAAGCTATGATTTCTCAAGCACACATAAAACACTTAATAGAAAAGTTATAAGAAAATTGGTTCATCACTGCTGTGAATGTATTCTACACTGTTATTTGTTTTGATGTTTCATTGTTTTACGCACAAGTGACATATCCTTTGTTATACAAAGGTTGTCAACCACAGAAGTGATTACCACCCAAATGTTTGTTTTTCTGACAAATCAAATCTAACATCAGGTTTTAACGAACATGTACATGTAGAGACACCACATCAGGGAGATCAGGGGAATTTCAAACCACATGAAATGGTCAAACAGGTTATACTAAACAATTAGACTATGAGCTCAACTACCATGCATAGAAATCAAGAGCAAATAATCTAATTGTGTTAGTATAAATCTACTAGTCGTTCAAAACTTCATCTAAATCCTCTTCACAGGCACTTCTAAAACGCCAAGAAGTGGCTGTCATTTTGTTAACAAGTGCCCACTGCCACATTACTCAGTATCTATCACAGATTTGATAGACATAGTGAGTAGCGTAGCCAATCAGAGAACAGCATTCGTGATAGAACGCTAGTAGATTATACTAAATGTTATTATACACTTGCCAAAACCCAGTATGCAATTTAACTACAGTACTCAAATTAAATATGGTTGAAATTGAAAGGCTGATACCATTTGCAAGTGAGTTGTACACTGTAAAATTGATCTTTTCTTGTTTTGTCCCAACATCTAATTGGCTCAAACTGCAAATTTCATAATGTATTTTACCCATTTTCAGAAATTGGTTTTTGATGTCTGGGTAGATAGATAGATAGATAACCTTTATTTTAAAACGATGAGTATTAAGGCTAAAGAGCTTGTGGGGTCGTTTGCAATTAACTAATCGCTAAGTAACTAAAAACTAAAAGCTAGGGGTATTTACAGAAAAAACGTTTGAACTTAAGTCAGCGATATATACAATAAGAGATTGTTGGCATAAGTTTTTAAGTATATACAAAGTCATCTTTTCTAAAATTACAAGTGGATGCAGATGTTATCTTAAAGCTGAATTCATTAAAATTAACTAGAGATAGATAGGTAGTGCCTGGTTACAATAATATTATTATAGACTTTTTAGTTGATTACAGTATTGCTCCCTGAGGTAAGACCTTACTTCTGTTCATTCTGAAACCTTCCTTATTTCGTTGCAGATGCAAAAACATTTCAGTGGGACTTCTCCTTGACAGACTATGACAAACTCAGTAAGTTCAACAGTTTACAGTATTGTTGTGAAGTAAGGTAAAGTCTGCATAAGAACCAAGTGGCCCATCAAGCCGGCACTTACCTCCAACTAGGAATATTTCTACTCCCTTCTGGATCAGACACAAGTCCATTGCAGGGCTCCCCATCTAAATTCACTTGCCCCCATTTATAAACCTAGGTAGAGAGAGGCTTTGGGAGTGACTTGTGATGGACTTGCATCTTGTCCAGGAGATTAGAAATAATTATTATGGCACTCTTTGTCAGTTCATTCTATAGAGAACTTTATAAGGTCACCACTTTAGGCAGAGTGCAGACTTAAACCTGCGCAAATTATGATACAACACAGGGGACGCAAACACTATATCAGCAGTAAAAACAAATGTGCTGTTATTTACCTGTGTTCCTGTGTCTTTTTGAGTCATTTAGAAGGGATTTGAATGAAGCGAAGGCAGTTTATATTTCCAAATATTATCTTGTCTGCCACTTTGTAATTATGACGCTCTGATTACATCTCAAGTTTCTATTATCATTATTACATATTAACTCTCATAGAGGGGAGAGGTTCTCAGGTTTCATAATGGCTGTTCGTTAATAGAGAAAAGAGACAAGGGTTGAAACTTACCAAGACCTTTGGTCTAGTCTGTGACAACAATTGATTGGACCAGCCTGCATGGTTCCTCACGTGGATATGTGCGAGGAAACATGAGATGATGGACGGAGGCCTTTGACTGCAATTTCCCCAGGCAATTTCTGCGCTGAGCACAAATCTTTCATTAACAATACCAGGCAATTTCAATGCCATTTACTGGTGAGCCAACTGATATTCTGTATTTTTTCTATTTTTGTTTTTTTGGCCCAGTATTTTACCAATTAAAAAACAAACTTTTGCAGACAACATAAATAAATTTTAGCCAGAGAATACCTATGTTTTCACAGCTCCAGGCTGTGTTTCAATGAAGATTTTTCTAGTTGGCCATCAAAACTTGGTTTATTCAAAATTTGAATTTTGGTTTAACACAGTTCTTAATACTAGCAAGGGATGTCACTCATTTATCTCACAAGACTGACCAGAAAGTCTGCACAGCATGTTCTGTTTTATGTTTGTGACGCACATGGCTGTCAAATGAAAACAAAAGAGTCTGTCAAGAGAACAATAGGACCGCTTTGACGAACCACATGCTCACAAATTTAAAAGCACCTGCGGTCCAGTCAAGTGTAGTCACAGATTGGATGAAAAGCTGCTTCTAAATACAACTCAAAAATGAGATGAAAAAAAGATGCCCGAGCAAACAAATTCAACTTCACCCGAATATTAACTGCTTTGTCAGTCGAGTTGTAAAATTCTGACTGAGTTTGTTCTGTAACAAGAGAATTACGTACCAAACTAAAACAAGGCCAGTTTTAGTTTCATCCCTTGTCTCTTTTCTCCTTCTCTCCCCTGATGAGAGGTAATGGTTTATGACGTTAATCGAAACTTGAAACATAAATCCAAGTGCCATAATTACAAAGTGGCAGGTGTGATAATATGCGAAAATGTAAACCGCCTTCATTTCATTCAAATTCCCTCTAAACGACTCAAAAAGGCACCGGAACAAAGGTAAATAACAGCACATTTATTTTTACTGCTGATATAGTGTTCGGGTCCCATGTGCATACAATGTATTGCTCCGGAAAATTTGGTTTTGGTTTGTCAACAACTCCCCTACCCCTTCCCGAGCCTTTATTAGAGTTTTGGCAAAATACATGTGAAATTATATCCTACTTTCACTTGTCACCATTTGATTACCCATAAAAATTACGCTGGAAAACAAATCAGCAAGGACACCGTCCCTTTAAGTCAGCATCACAGTGAGAGTGATTTCCATAGAAAGTACATGTACATGTGGGAGGCGCAGTGGCTTCATGGTTAGTGTGCATAACTCCAGAACGAGCTGTCTGGGTTTGAACCCTGGCCGGGGACATTGTGTTGTGTTCTTGGGCAAGACTCTTTACTCTCACAGTGCCTCTCTCCACCCAGGTGTAAAAATGGGTACCAGAGAATTTAATGCTGGGTGTAACCCTGTGATGGACTAGCATCCCATCCAGGGGGGAGTAGAAATACTCCTAGTTGTCGTCATGCTACTAAAACCAGGATAAGCTCCAGCCTGATGAGCCACTTGGCTCATATGCAGACTCTACATGTAGCTTTAACCCTACCCCTTCATCACCTCTGAAAATGTCTGTTTTGAGACCCCCCCCCCCCCCCCCCCCCCTCCATTTTTTACTAATATCCCTCTTGGGTGGTTCGGACATTTTTTTGACTCACCAACATTATCTTGTGCAATATA
>Ga0126339_10003060_pt1 | contig 12101 bp, 6 predicted proteins | sample OrbTmetagenome_2_FD_92532 | JGI IMG/M metagenome (GOLD analysis project Ga0126339, IMG submission 92532) | Coral microbial communities from Petempiche,Puerto Morelos, Mexico - Orbicella T R C metagenome | ecosystem: Host-associated > Invertebrates > Cnidaria > Coral | place: Petempiche,Puerto...
TACCCTAACTTACCCTACCCTACCTTACCCTAACCTACCCTACCCTACCCTAGCCTTCATAACCCTACCCTACCCTTCCCTAACTTACTCTATCCTACCTTAATCCACCCAACCATACTCTATCCTACCTAGCCCACCCTAGCCTAACCTACCCCACCCTACCCTACCCTGGCCTCCTGGAGCAACCTGACAGAGATTCATGGACTCCCTGTCACGTCATGTTAAAGATACTGGAGATACGAACCGACTTCTTGAGACACCTAGAAAAAATACAGTTTTAACACATTTGTTTAGGCAAGAAGAACACACGTTGGTCTTTAAGTCTGGTCCCGAAATCAAAATCTGCTCTGTTTTGTAACTGAGTGATTATTACCACGATCGCGTGTTTCATCAGCATTAATTGCCTCATTGGAAATAAAATGGTAGAGTAAAGAGTCGGTAGAGTAATTGGTAAAGGGTATCTCTGGTAACCAGTCACCACGCTTTAAAACCCAGTGTAGAATAATAGTCATAGCTGTTTATAGAAACATGTGGATAGTACTGACTGAAATGCATAGCAACGGCCAAGAATACTAATCATCCCCCGAATCAGCTAAACCCCGAATGACCAAATCGAAAAGAAAACTTTTCCTTGTAAAAATCGTCTACATTATTGTTTACACGACTAATAGCATTAAATATTCATTTGCACTTACAGATAAAGGGATTGAGTTCGTTTTTACGAGTTTTCTTTACATCAATTTAGTCATCATGTTCTTGTTTGTCCTCGAGGTAAGATTGCATTTATTTAGTGAAATACGGGTTTGTAGATTTCCATTTTTCTACGACGTGACTAATTCTGAATGCAGTTTGCAGTTTGAACTGCTGATCGAGAGGCCCAGGTTCGAGCCCTGGCCGGGCCATTGCACTGTGGCCTCGGGCAAGACAGTCCGCTCTCAAAAATACTTAAAGAAAGAGGATGGGCGGAGGAGGGTAGGAGAGGTGAATCTGCATTGGAATAACATCCTATCTAGTTATTATTAGGGCCTCTGCATACTAGACACTTACTTCTCGACAACTTTTTGTCATCGACAACTACGTGTTATCGACAACTAAAAAACTTAGTGTGTGAGATGAGTTGTCGACAACTAAACGCTAAATTTTTAGTCGTCGACAATTAAGTAGTTTTTCCTTCTCGAAATGGGAATCTGCTTTGGTTGTCGACTACGTTTTGACCGTTTTTCCCGTGTGTGGAATCATTGGTTTAGTTGTCGACAACTATCGAAACATGAGACACATTTGAGCATGCGTATTGTGTTTTGAGCATGCGCAGTGAACGTCATTTCCCAAGGTCTCGCTGACCTGACTTAATTATCGACAAGCAACACTCCAATGTGTGGAATGCTCGTATCGGACACCGAATTAGTTGTCGATATCACATAGTTGTCGACAACTAAGTGTCTAGTCTGTGGAGACCCTTAGTAATGCTCCCTCTATTAATTTGCTACAGATCAGAAGCCAGAGTAAAGCGCTGGTCTAGTGCAGGCTACCTTGGCTTTCTGACGCCCTACTTTTTAAAAATTAATTTTATAATTTATATTTGAGTGCTCTTTTGATCTTCTTTTCAGTGTTTTCTAAGAATAGTTGTTCTTCGAAAAGATTTGTTCCAGGAGAAGATGGAGGTAACTTGTGTATTCAGTGATAGTTACCAACAATTTTCGGAACCAAAGCTGTTAATCTCATCAAGACAATTTCTTAGCCCTCATTGAAATTAGCCCAACATAAAATAGCAATAGGACTGGCAAAAAAGTTAATCCAAATCCATTACATCAAAAGGTAAACCATTAGCATAAAATGTTATTTCAGGAGATCCAATTTTCAGCTGGAAAGTTGTAGCATGGCATGGTTTAAAAACTGCAAAAGACCCTTCCATGGATTCCTCGCAATGATAATCTAATGGCCTATTTGTTTAACAAAAAACATTCTTTTAATATTTCATTTGCTTCACTGATTGCAGATATTTGACGTAGCCTTGGTATATTTCTATTTTCTGGTAGAGTTAATTTCAAGCAATGGTTTCAGGTATTGACATCCAGTTGTTCTGCTCCATATAAATCTTTTTCAACACAATTCAGTTAGTTACGCATGCGTTGTTATTACTGATCGCAGTCTCGTTCCGTCAGTCATTATGTTTCTCACTGCGAAAGCGCGTAGTTGAGGAAACGAGCGACTCTTGAGAGTTCCATTTTAGGGTGACACGACAGTATGGTACAATATATGTCCCCATACATCACGTACCTACCGTCGTTTGCCCTTCTACCGCTGGTCAAGGGGAACAAAGACTCTGGTTGCGAGGCTGATGCCGACGTATTGTCATTCAGAGGATGGGCACTAAATCCGTTCAATGTTCTTACTTTTCAGTGAAATTAATAAGCCGTATCCAAGATATTTACATATGATTGTTATTCTTCGATGCTGGCGTGTACTGCTTGTTTTGCAACGTAAGTTAACCTATATTTGGATCTCAAACCACGTTTCTGATTATTAAGATTACTAGAGTATTTCAGGCCGAGTAAAGGCATTGTGACCAGCTGAGTGAATGATTAGGAGCTCGTTGCCAATACGTTGTGTTTGAGATCAAGAAGACGATAGAGAGTTTGAACTAAACTGTAGTGACGGTTGTCCTTATATATTGTGTTCTTGAGGCAACTTAGCATCGCTTTATTATGTGCATGTCGAGACCGGAGACGTAAAAGGATGTACTTAACAATTATTCCAAGAGTGCTCGTTGGATATGAGATGGTAGACTGGTCAACGAGGCTCGTAAGGCGGACCCACTTGGCCATAGTCATCTCATACCCAACAAGTGCGAGTGGAATAACTGTTTTATCAAAAACACTCCCAAAATGTAGAAAACTAAACTAAAATAAAAATAAAAACGCCCCCCCCCTAAAAACAATCAAACAAACAAACAAAAAAGATTACGCGTACGCTTACCATATTTGTAGAGCATGGTATAATGGGTCATATCATGATGGCTAAGCCAATCAAAACTCTTGAATTGCATTATCTAATGACCTAGTTTTTAATAACAGCCATTAGCTAAGCTCGTAAACCTTGATATTTGAAAGGGCAAGCTAAGGCAGAAGAGAAAAGCAAATAGTTAGCTAATTGAGCGAAATATCTGAAGACAATTCTTAACTTCCAAGCAAAGAACACTGTGTGAATAGCTTTTAGCTCAACGATCTAAACACTTAATGTTTCGTTTATTGATTGATTGTTGATTGATCTCTCATTCTGTTTTATTTGCAGAGCTTGAGCAAGAAAAAGAGGCAGAGATAAGCGCCATGGAAAGTCAACCACCGAGATGACAACAAGGCCTGCAAGCACAAATTTTCGAGGGTCATTCCAATAGAATGTCACATCACGACATTGCGAAATGCGCTCTCAACGACAAAATCACCATTTGCTTTTGCTTTTCCGAAATCTAGGCAAGTAAAAGAGAAACGAAATGGCACATTAACACAGAAAGTGCAGAAGATATTATCGGCTTGTAAAGACAATGAAACAACTCGCCTAGTTTTCGATTTTTAGACACTGCTTCATCAAATGGGATACATTTGAAGGAGACACAAAACAGTAATTTATACTCATAGTATAGCAATTTAATTCGAGACCTTTATAAATTAAAGAAGACTAACTTTCCTAGATTCGCTGTTGTTCCACAAAAACTCTGTCACGAACTGCCGTTGTGATGCATGCATAATGGGATCTGGATGGAAAACGCATATATATAGTACATAACTACTCGTGTTAACATCATAGTGGTGTGCTACCGGTATTTTAAAAGCCCCGAAAAGAGTCCCATTTTTTTCAAAAGGTTCTTATGTATATAATATCTAGTCGAGGAAATGAAGTAGAGAAATTAGTTCGAGAACTTTCATAAAACCGGCATTGCTTACAATGTAACCTGCGAACATTTTTTTCTATTTTGAGTAGTATATATATCGATTCGTGAAGTTTATATTTTGCATAATATACGATGTATACATGAAGATGCGATAAGTTTTCATTTAAGCTGCAATAACGATAACAGTTTGTTTTCTACGCAAAATAAATCTCGTTACATTATATAACGAAATGTGTTGAACTGTACCTGAACCTCTTAGTGACTCTCAGACTTAATAAAATCTCTCCATAGCAGTTGTTTGCAATCCGTGTCGACATTCTCCATCCCAAACTATCCTTGTTATTTTACGGTTAATTATTATCTTCTTGGGGTTTTTCTATCTTAGTAAACTACTATTTTCAGGTTTCCTTCAATGCAAAGGTGATTTTGTACGTGGGGAAGATACCGTGACTGAAATCCGTTTTAAAAGTACAATAAGTAGTTGTCGTCCAAGTCTTTGCGATCAGCAAGAGTTAATTAATGCGACTAGTTGTCATGGTTCGATTACAGGATTCTTTGTCAACGTGCTACACTGATTAACTCTGGTGGTTGATAGTGAGTGTCCGATCCTTTGCCACTTGAAGCTACCTTACTTTTCAGGTCAGTCTCGCCGGTAATGCAGATTCCGCTCACAGAACTGACTCCTCGTGAAACGGACAAACAAGCAAGCTTAAGTGGTCTTGATGGCTTTTACCTACAATGGTGGACAAAACTCCTTGGGACACTTATGTAATGCAACGAATTATCTGTGTTTTACAACTGAAGTTTGAAAAAGCACTGCTATCCTTTTGAAAACGCGTTTCTGTTACTCCCTCTCCATTCAATACAATGTTATAAAGCTCAACAGAAATCGCAGGTACTACTTTTCAACATTGTTTGTGGGGTGGGTGGGGGAGAGGCCACGAGGCAGCTGAAGCTGTATTCGCGTGACTGTTTCTCTCGGGTGTCTGCAAAAGAGCCAAAAGTGCAAATTGGACTTTTGTCCATGATTGTAGTTTATGCATGGTTAAGTAATCATTTTCAAACTATTTAAAAATTTAATGCCAGGATCGAGAGGAGTGAAACGACTTGTCGCGATTTGTTTCAAAGAAGCGTTCTTGGCTAAATAAATTCTAATGGCTATTTTGATATCAAATTTTCATTTTCAAACAATTAAAACTTAATGCAAGGAAGTGAGAGATGATACGATTTGTTGCACAATGCTTCATAACAGTGTTCTTGGCTGAAGAAATTCTAATGGCCATTTGAATGCCATGCCCTGCACTCCTTTGAGCTTTCCTTGAGCCCTTGTTTGGGCTTATAACACCAGCACACATTGGCTGGTTCTGATTCGGTTTTCGCCGGTATAGGCGAGATTCTTCTGTTTCTTTTTATGAATATATATTTTTTTCAAGTTAAGTTCCCCTTGAGAGGCTGTACAAGACAATTATTCTCCCATGTGACACGAAAATTGACCCCCTTGAGTGTATAACAATGGCGCACTGGTCGGTCCTTATCAGGTTTCCGTTTAAACGAGGTTGGTCTGTCTTGATGCAATCGAAGTGATTTTGTTTTTAAATCACGTTCACCCTGAATGGCTGCATAACTTACTTTTTTTCCTTTGTGACACCAAAGTAGACCACAGGAAATATTGATTGGCCCCGATTCGGTTTCCTTGCAAACTAGGAGTTAATTTGTCTAGGTCTTCATGGAGTTATTATTATTATTTTTAATCCCTAAATGGCTGCAAAAGTCCCTTTTTTTCCTGTGCGACACCAAAATAAAACTCCTGTACTGTAGTGGCGTACTTTGGAGTGCCTAAAATTAGTAATAGTCTTATTCTAAAACAGATACTTTAAACGAACAGTGTCATCTGTTAACAGCATGCGATGATTTCGTTGAACCCGGAAAAATATCGAGGCCGCAGCAGAGCGAAAAACAACAGCAGTTCAATCAGTTGCAGAACATGAAAGGACAAAGATAGGAATTTATTACGAGATGAGACGAAGACTAAATATGCCAAGGATGGAAATGGTTGCATTACGGACAACTGTGAGCCGGAAGCCTTATGTTTTTATGATTGAAAACAGAATCTGTCAAAATTGTGTTCACAATGGAACCCTGTTTTTAAATGATTTCTATCAACATTTATCCGTTCAGGGTTTTATCCTGTAAACTGAGTTTTCGAACTTTTTGTTACAAGGGAAGTTCCCCTACGTACAAGCTGACTTTGAGACAAAAATTAACAAAAACACGGAGAAATCCTTTGGCTTTTGTTTCTCTCGCGCGCTACTTTAAGTTATCTCTAGGTAAACAGCTTATATCAACAATGTTCGCCGGTGTAATTTAGTTGTACGACCATTAATGACAAAACTTTGACAATGTCTCCATCCTTTGAAAAATGTCTTCCACTTCAGTGTAATTTCACTAAAACCTGGCGATGCCATCCGCCTGGGCAACTTCTCCTAAGAAAGGGTGGTCAGTGTGCTAGGGAAGCCTAATGCTTCAATCCGGCTGGAGTGTGGTGATCAATGATGAGGCGATAGTAGATTGGAATTGCCATCGTATTCAGTTTGAAAACTAAATGCTTGTCAAATTATAGGAAGAAGCCAAACAAGATTATATCGGATGTTTCGATAAAACCCATTACAGCTAGACGATCAAAATTTAATTTTAGACGTTTTCTTCGGCAAACATACCCTGATTTCACTTTGCAGAATGAAAAAGCCCAGAAATTTTAATTACAAAGTTTGCGCAATTTTTAATAACTCGTACAAACTTGATAGACATTTCCAAACAAACTCTTTTCATGATGTGCCCACCCATTTTCTGCAACTGCGAGCCACTCTCCTGTTACGAACTGAATGAAAGATCAAGAACCCACGCTAAATTAGAGATAAATATAGGGTCACATTTCGTATTTGCTCGCTAAAAGCTCAGGACAACAGCCCAAATGTTCCATTGTCTTCACAGTTGTATATCTACTGTACTCGAGTAGTCTCCAGTGAATCCGGACTGGCGTTATCAAAAAAAAAATATTAATATAATGGTAATGAAAGTTGAACATTACGTAGGAAATTTCACCAAACGGTGCACGCAAGCTTCTGATTTTTAGGAATATTTTAAGTAGTCTTAGTACAAGAACTGGCTTGGGAACTAGACAAGAAACGACATCGATTACATTACAACAGCTGTTGTAACAAAAAGGACTGCTTCAGCTAACTGCTCTGAAAGAACCGACAGTGAACAAGGCTTGTGAAGAACCATGTAGCATTGATTCTTCCAAGGTGTAAAGATGCTGGAGAACAACATTTCACAAATCACTGCTCGAAACGAAAGCCACTGTTATTCGGAACATAAGACCATAATCCAAACTTGGGGTATCGTACTGTTTTGTTTAGCCAACTGTTTGTCCGGTGCAGTGGCGATCTGTGGAAACTTACTTATCGTGTCAGCTGTTTATAAAACAACCACGCTACAAACGCCAACCAACTTCTTCATTTCTTCCATGAGCTTGGCGGACCTCCTCGTCGGTCTTGTCGCGATACCGCTCTGGATCGCGCGTGCGGTGTTGAACATCACAGAAAACACTCACGTTCTTTGCTTAAGCAGCGACTTCATCACCATACAGACTTTAATGGCGTCGACATATAGTCTCTGCAGCGTTACAGTAGACAGATATGTCGCCATCATCTTGCCGTACAAGTACAACCATATTGTAACACAGAAGAGATGTTTCGCCGCCATTTTGATTGCTTGGGCGTTTACCATGGTCTTAGCGAGTTTCCGTTTTATCGTCGGCTTGCGATCCGAGCTGCCGAAGTTCTACATGGCCGCAGCAATATTTGGCATCGATCTTCCGATTGTTGTCATCTGTTTCTGCTACGCGAAGATCTTTAAAGCCGCCAAAGAGCAAAGAACAAAAATCTGTTCCTTGACATCGAGTGTCCGTGCGGCTTCCCTGAGGCAACGTAAAGCTGCTTACACTATAGCCATAGTAATAGGGGTGTATATGATATTTTGGACGCCAACGTTTATCGTATGCTTTCTCGATTTTACTCTCCACTTGTGTTTTTACGATGCTTGGCTCGCTACCGTTTCAGTATCTTTGGCCAATTCAGCATTGAACCCATGGATTTATGCAGCGCGGAACAAGCAATTCTGGCGAGCTTTCAAACGCGTTTTGCGTGTGTCATCGCGACTCTAAGCTGAGAACAAAGAAGTTTGCAAGTCGATCGATGCATCCATCTCCATGGCCATAGTCATCAACACAGTCAAAAGTACAGACGATAAAAAGAAGCTGCTTGTTGCATGCGTCTTCAGGTAGCATTTTTAAGACCTCACTCACAGTTTTTCACTATATGGACCTCTCAGTCGGCAAATAACATATACATTTTAGAGTAGAATTCTAACCAAATTCCTTTCAATTCATTAGCGATTTACAATTATTTCTCCGCATACATTGTAGTATTATTTCCCGCTTTAGCAAAATCAAGCGCGGATTGAATTATTGATTAAACCTTGTAGCTGTTTGCACGCGCTCACAGGTCTTATAGTCGCATGAAACTCCATTTAATTTCTTAAGTGTTCTTTGGAATTGATTTATCTTGTTATATTTCAAACTCTTCCTCGAAACAGCGAAGAAATGCAGAGAAAACACTCTAGCCACTAATGGCTGATAATGTAGGAGTAGCTCAGCCAATCAGATTGCTGCATTTATATTAGCATACCAGTAGAATTCTGCTCATAGTAATCAGAGGAGCAGCACCTTGAAAGAGGCTGAGATTACGACAAATTTAATCTCGAACCAAGAGTTCTAAGAAGCCGGACGGCTTTGGGTTAGAGATTGGCCCTTTTTGAAAACAAAAATTTAAAAAAAAAACTTCTTGAGCCTGATGGCGGCGCGAGTGCTTATGGGATTAACTAAGAAAACAACATCATTAATATGGTGGACGAGAATGCTCAGTCCCAATTAATCAAAGTCGAAAGACGGACAAGTTAGCGACAGGTAAGAAAATAGCACAGTTTTTTTTCCCTCGAGAAAGGGAAAGGGAGAAAGTGGTGACAGTAGTGGACTCCCATGTGAAAAGATCGGGGATGCTCGTCGGAAAATTTGGATTAAGCCCCTAAAGGAGACTTATCTGGGCGGGGGTTGAACTTCATTTAACCGAAAAGATACCACTTTAACCCGGACCGACAAGCATGGGCTACAATGATTTTAATGATGCTCAAGACATTGTCACCAAATACTTTCTCCTATAGATACATTGCAGATTCAAGTGAAAGCATTGCCATAAAACTCCAGTTATTTCTTCGAGTGCAACCCTAAAAGATAAGTTGACGGCTAGAAATAGAGGACTTTCGTCCTGTACACCCAAAGTTAGACCAGAATCCTTGATTTACACACCTGAGGGAGACGACGAGCACATTGGACCTTTTCACATGTGATTTCTCTCCCTACTGCCTGCGGGCTCCTTCTGGGCTGTGGGATCAATGTGAACAGACTTGTTCGTACACAACGACACCCTGTAACTCTTACATGAATGTACGCTCGAAAAGGGCGTTGTAAATCCCCACACCACCGTTCAAAGAACTAAGTCTGTAAGCGCCCACCAGGATAATTAATCATTGAAAAACTTCAACGAAATCAAGTGCCAAAGAACATGCACTGGCCATTAATTCCCAGGCGAAGCTCAGCTACAACATGCAGGATTATAAATCTACTGTGAAATACAAAACTGATGGTGATGATTTGTACGGCGAGCATATTATTGCCACTCGATAAATTTCTCGTTTTTAATAATTCAATTATTAGAAATTAATCAAATTACTTTTCTCAAGTGTATTCTTTTGAACTTTATTAAATTAATATAAAATTACTTTGAATGGTAGTTAATTACGCCTCATTTACAAAAGTCGCCACCTCGATTCTTAGTGTTGACCAAAAGAATCGCGACCTCAGCAAAAGACATTTATTTGCATTTGGAGAAGCAGAGTTGCCCGCGAGTCTTACGTTTCCTAAGTCTTTCTAATTTCTTCAACCCCTTGCAGACTGGAAGGTCGCGCCTACTTGTATCACACAAAATTCTTTTAACAATAACTGCAAAATTCTCAGGCGTTCATTGGCAAATTTTCATTATCAATAAAAGGACAGACATATGAATTTATAATTTATGCGATGTTCGCGCAAAGAGCGAGATCAGACAAATTTGTATTGTAGAAAACAAATTTTCTCCAGTTTCTCATGCGTCTGTCCTGTTATTGACAATGAATTTCGTCACGGCATTGTCAAAGTAGTCTGCGGATCCATAGCCACTTTGACAATGTTATGACGAAATTCATGATCAATAACACGACAGACGCATGAAAAACCGACGCCAATTTGTTAAAAAAAAAACCCATCATGTGTTGAATTTTTGCTACACACGATCCAATTTGATGCACAAGGCTGTGTCGTTAAAAATCTGATAAAAGCAACCTTTACACTTTTCTCCTGAAAAAACTGCACTTTTTGCTTTTTTTTTTCTTTCTTTGTGTGCTTACTCATTGTAAAGTGTGCGATTTTCCGTTTCCGCAAAAATTTACGTGAGGTCATGTGCGTGACTTAATTTAACCACAGTCGCTGCAAATCAAAAATTGTACACACAAAGTGCACGTTATACCCTTTCGCTTCAAGCTTTCAAGACCGTAATCGTAAAAAACTAATCAGTTGGAGCACCTCAACCAATTCTTAACCACATTTGTTTCCTATTAAGAGTCCGGTTGATGATAAGCTCCCGACTTTTTTTTTCGTGTGGTTTCTTTCAGCTCGAGGACAATTTTTGCACATTGGAGCCGGAACACTACTTCTTTCTGATGTAGGGATTGCGACTGACCAATATTTTCGAGAAGCACGTGGCTCCTTAAGATGAAGGACCCTGGGAGAGAAGGTTGTACAAGGATTTCTCCAGGGCTAGGTCAACAGTAAGGAAACTTCATTGTCGGATCTCAGGAGCTCTTCGACCGGAAAACGAATTGGGCGCACGTAGTCAGACGTTTGTTAATTCACTGGGCGAGATAGTCACGAACTCGGATGAAAGATTGCGTGACGAGCCTAAAGAGTCTCTGTTTAGTCGACTAAAGGCGGAAAGGAAGGGAAATTTTGTGAAACCATTTTTATCAAACTGCATTCTCAAATTACATTGTATTCAGGCTGCTCCGGCTTTGCTGTGCAGTGAGCTTCATAAGCCGTTTTCCCAGGTTGGCATTGTGTTGCTGCAGATAACGAATCATGTCCGCTTGTTTTTCCAGGACTTCGTCTAAGTAATCATTGTCCCTAAGAGATGGAATTTGAAACAGTCAGTATAAACGCAAGATTACCATGAGCGAAGAATTCGAGATGACGGCAAGCCTGTGCAAAAAATCTCATTTCCTTCGTTAAAAATCACTGATAAACATGTCCGGCTATCATGCAACGATTCTCAGTTACAAACTCAGTTGTGTTAAACCAGTTTGAGAGTCGCTTTTTACTTTTTGCGTCTCGTGAGCTCAGACACTAAATTCGCGCACTGCTCTCTTAAATCAGAACTAAGTTTATTCCTCAGTTTGATGCTAAATCAAACTCAGTCGTGATTGGCTTACGCTATATTTCCTACGCTTGCTACCAGTTAACTGTTTTTTTTCCCTTCAAAATCCCATTGCCTGATTCCCTACTTACACACTTGTTCGAACTTTAGAATCTGTGAAGAAATCACTATGACATATGACCATTTAAAAGAAAACTCTCGGGTAGTTCTTTCATGTGGTACTGTTTATTACGCTGTGCAAAGTGGCTCTTTCTTTTACGTCTGTTTATGAAACCCTAGTGTGTGACCATTCGGACAAAAGCGTGCCTGGCGGGCATTCACAAGGGAGTCAGAAAGCTTCGCGCTTCTCGTTTCCCGTTCCTTCCCATCTGACCGCCAGCGACGCAGGCTATTCGGATAAAAGCTCCTGAATGAATCCAATTCACGTGGTGTTGTTTAACACGTTGTGGAAGGTGGTTCCTATTTTGACGTCAGTGTGCAAAGCCCTGCAGTTTATGACTATTCAAGTGAAAGCTATGCAAGAGTACTTTGGCGAGCTGAATAATTACAACTACTAATCCGTGAACAAAACCCTACTGCGTGACCATTCAAACGAAAGCAATTAAAAAGTGCTACCATGTAATACCATA
>Ga0126339_10003062_pt1 | contig 12094 bp, 10 predicted proteins | sample OrbTmetagenome_2_FD_92532 | JGI IMG/M metagenome (GOLD analysis project Ga0126339, IMG submission 92532) | Coral microbial communities from Petempiche,Puerto Morelos, Mexico - Orbicella T R C metagenome | ecosystem: Host-associated > Invertebrates > Cnidaria > Coral | place: Petempiche,Puerto...
AGAGAGGGGGGAGGGGGGGGGGGGGGGGGGGGGGGGGGGGGGGGGGGGGGGGGGGGGGGGGGGATACCTTATGAAAAGGTTGGGGGTGCTCAGTAGAAAATTTGAATTTAACCCCTAAAAAAGAGCAACCTGGGTGTGATTCGAGCTTTATTTGACCCCTAAAAGATACCACTAAAAATGAAATAAACTTGATTACAAGCCACTGTTCAGGAAAGGAGCCCGCACTAGTAGACTGGACTCAAGAGAACCACAGAAATTGAGCCTAAAAATGGACCAGAATCCTTGACTAATACCTCTAAGCGAGAAAAAAAAGCATCTCTGCCTTTTTCATACAGAGGTCTCCCCAACTGGGGAGGCATGTCCCTTCCATGACTGCATGTACATAACCATGATCGAATGTCAATTTTTGCCCAGATACCCAACCAACCGTTACTGCTGACACCCTAGTGGAGAGGGACTATAATTGGGTAGAGTGTCTACCCGGAACTCAGTATTGAATCTCTAATGAGGACTAGCAGAACATTAGCTTAGATCTATTGAATTACCTGGCCAATGCAATACCAGAGACAACTCCAGCTAATGTAGCGGTACAGCCAAGCCATCCAGCAGTAGTAGCATCCACAGAAAATTCAGCCAAGAAAACATCCAGCATAGATAACCAACCAAAATAAACGCCAAATGTCATCCCAGTCAGTGTGGCCAACAGTACGAATTGGCGGTTTTTCATGGCTTGTTTGACTGAAGCTGTAGTGCTGAGCAAATGTGGTGTCCCAGAAGTGAGACTAGGAGGAACAGGTGGCCTTGCAGGAAAGTACAGAAGTACACACAAAAATACAGCGATACATAATCCAAGTTCGAAATATGTGTACTTAATTATTTCATGATCTGCATATTTTGAAAGTGATGAATTACTGATATTGGCTCGCATAACCTCATTGGGTGCCATGGCTGGTCCCACAGCAAATGCAATGGCGATTCCAAAATATCCAGCTAATGTCCCAATCGCAGTAGCTGTGGTACGTTCGCTTGGGGGGAACCATGTCGCAGATACCAGGGGTGGAGCCCCAATGGCCACTGGTCCTCCGGCCATTAGAAGGAACTGGCCTATGTTGATAAAAACTGATCGCATTTTCTTGTTATCAAATGGTATAACTTGAAGGCCCTTGCCAAGAACCGACAGAAAGGCTATCAAAAGAACAGATACTCTCAGACCTATAATGGAGAAAGTTTGTATTGGTTAGTGATATCGTACCAAAGTGACATACTCCGTACCGTGGGGGAATCCCCTTAGGGTTAAACAGAATTTAGACAGCATTCTGCATTACTCCTTGTACGCCTTGAAATGAGAGGTTTTGGAAAGGTCTAACGCCTAACGGAAAACTGCAACCAGTTTGTTGACATCATGTGACTTTTGAACAAGAAAAACCCTTGGAAAAAAGAGGTTAAGAGGCGTTATAAGAGTACCGACCGTCCCTGTGTATCTTTAAACCGTTTAATCAGGCGAGGAACAAATAAACAAGCTAAAACACAAGGATAATTTGTATCCTAACAAGGCTGACTTACAACTACGCGGTAAACGTCCGGTCCTGTTGAAGCTTGTTGAGGATGCCACGAGAACGCAGAGGAAGTGCATGGGGATCTGCTTTTACAGGAAAAGCAAAAGAAAGCACAAACCTTTTGAATCCATCAGCCAAGTCAGTGGTAAGGAAGTGGCGATAAGAGCAATCGCAGCCCATGAAGAGAGTAAAAGAAGGTCGAATTCTGTCCAATCGAAAGCAACTTTGCTCGGCCTTTGAATCGGACCCCATGTATTCCATGCCATATTGAAAATAAACGCCTGGGCCGTGAAGACAAACAAGACATACCATCTTCTCTTGTAAACCTTGAAGTGTACTCTAGTTATTGATTCCGTTGAAGAGTATCCTTGATCACGTTCGAAAAGGGTAGACTGTTCATTTGATTCAACCATGATTCAACCATTAGTGTGTAGCTTCCGTGAAGCTTGCGTCATTTGCATTGGGTGCAGTGGAACATCACGTGACCAACCATGAACTGGCACGCAATCACGCAATTTGTGTGCGTAACGCTATTCCCTCATCACCAGCTCGTCTTCCAGTTTCTGGAAACCAAAAGAGCGGGGAAAGAAGGCATAGTCTAATTTACGGAGAAGAAGATGGATGTTTTTACAAGTAACATTCAACATTTAATATCTACACATATAAAGGGAATCCGTTTATCTCATGAAAGATTGAAAGACCGAACCTTCTCTGTCACGCAACATTCTGTTCTCGGAGAAGCTACAGAGAGGGACCTTCTGAGGGAGCCTCCTTTCCGAGAGCGTAGCGTTGCGTGACAGAGATAGTTCCGCCTTGTGTTGTTTATTTGTTCCTCGCCTGATTAAACGGTTTAAAGATACGCAAAATGTTGGCGAACGACTTTTGTATAAACGGAACAATGGGCCCTTTTCAGAATGAGGCCACGTGACATTGTTAATCATAGAAACATGCAGAAGGGTAGTGGTACGAAAGGGCTGGTACGAAATAGTTGGGATAAACTTATTAGCTATGTTGTGTTTTCAGTTTTCAGTTTTTTAGTCATCCTCGTTCCCAGGATCTCTCCGCCCTCCCGGAGTGGGCCGGAAGGTGAGAGACCCTGGTAACGAGGTTGTGATTTGGTGTGACATTTGAGTTATCAGCCTAGTCCCTAACGGAAATTCTCCCTCCTCTTTTTAAGCCTGCAACACATGTTAGTTATTAGTATGTAAATTCTCCGTTTGAGGATATTATTGTTAAGTTCCAAAAGTAAGAACATAAGTTACTTTGCAGCGTTTTCCTGTCACTATTTTCTGAGGACCAATTGTTACCTTCGGGTACCAAAAGCGTATAGTCGATCCATACCATCTTGCTGTGATCGTGTTAGAATGAAAGTGCAAAAAGATGTACATCATTTGTAAATAGACTTATTTCAACATAGCATAAACTAGTTTCGGCGATGGGAAAAACGATACTAGTATCGAGAGACCAAAAGGATAGAAGTTGTTGAAATGAACCAACATGAACACAGAATAAATCGATTTGATGTCCTTTCTATCCATTATTTTCCACTTTTACGTTTTGAAAAGTAAAAATACAGCATTTTGACAAAAAAAGCACCTTGGAAGGACACCTAAAAATAGTACTTTGCCAAGATAGAGAACGCCAAAGAGATAATAACTTGATAAACTACAAAGGAACAAGGATGGTTGAGGATGGAGAAGACTAACACGATGATTGCAAACGACGAACTTGAAAAATTCGGCTAAACTTTTTAAGATGCGCAAACCGTGACGTAGCTCCTTTATGATCAAGAGTGCTACAACTGTTACAACACGAGAGGGTGAGGGAGGGGAACGAAATTCTCTACTCATCCCGGCGGAACAAAATGGTAGGGCGATACTTACCCGAAACTCAATAATACGCTGAGAGACAAAAAAAAAAAATAAAAAAATAAATAAAAAATAAAAACTGCATATGGAAACCCACAAGGTTAAGATAATCCCGTTGGGTTGTAACAAAATAGAAGACTCGTATGGCCAAAAATTCTCTGCCCTCCTAAACCCACACGTTAAGTACGAAAAGTTGAGCAGCACCTCTGTCTTGGATCTGCCCCTCCGATTTTTGCAATATACCGTCTAAATGGCTATGCCGTATCTGTTTTATGTATTTCAGACTGTACTTGACAAGAAGCTCGTTACCCTATTTCAGATCAGGCAATTTGACAAGGGCTCTTGACAAGAACTTCATCAAGCTTTCGCCAGCCCATGCAATTGAGCGAGATCGAAGCGAACGCCTCGGCACCAGCCGATCGTTGACCGACAGATTATCGACACTAGGCCGACAGCTGAGACAGATATCCGACAATAAATGATAAAAAGCAAAACACAACAAGCTTGCAACTGATTGAATGTGGGCAAAGTCAACAAAACAAACTCATTGTATGTCGATTTTTAGCAACTTATGCCCGCCTTTCAGTTGCAGCTAAACGTTTTGTTGAATTTCATTTAAACTGTTCGAAGTACACGTGAACGCAGGAAAATTGCTTGAAATTAGTAATCAGGATACTTCGAATTCGAGCCCGATATATGATGATTCTTTGAAAGCGGAACAAATTATTAATTGGTTTTCAAGTAAACTCGAGTTAATTCCATGATCCAGGTCATTTTGGCTTGACTGACTGAAACAAATCTATGCAATTTTCAAAGGCTCAATTTACATATGCCAACCCCAATTTTCTCAATACCCGTTCCGTTTGGCATTGTTCCTAAAACACTTCACGCCTTTACAACCTAACACGTCCACTGATCCACGTGCAGAAAAGACAAAAGTCCCAGCAATACTGGGCATCTTTCGCTTGCTGGACAATCAATTATCGTCCATCGTAAGAATATAAAGCTTGATTGGTTTTGCTGTTTCATTAAAACTGCATTAGTGCTGATTACCAAGGCCTATCAAAAGATATCTTTCATTTTATTTGGTTGTTCCAGTTGATTGAATTATAACACCAAGTCAAACATGCCTTGAGGCCCGCTTGGTTGTTGCATGAATAATTGTCATTTACCGACGTTAGATTTGTTTAAGAAGGAAGGCGTATAGGCAGTTTTGTTTATTCTCACGAGGGAGCGAAGTTACCTTGCTGTGTCGAAATTTGTTTACAAGGAAGTATAATGGTACATTTGACAAGAACACTTTGGAGTAACTACCACAAGCAGTGAAGTATGTGTAAGCAGTTGCCTGTAGTTTAAACGAATCTGCTAGATCTGTCATGTTGTTGACGCCATGCAAGAGTGCCATAAGGACTTGACAGAAAGCGTTTCAATAAAAACAGAACTGAGACAGGAACGGAATGGAAAAGGACCGGAGGCAGTATTTGTTAGGACAAAAAATACTCGGGCACGTTTATTAAGAAGATGTACGTCACAGAGTCTTTTGTTAAGCGGAAATAAAAATGACAGCGACGGTACCGGGCGAAGCAGACAAGACTCAACCCTTTCATCTAGCAGCAGTGGTTTGCTATTTGCGAGACCGTTATCAAGTTCTTCTAGGGAACAGGCCAAGCAATCACTCTTTCCTCGTCCGAAATCGAGTCTAATGAGTGCGACCGGTACGCCAAGAAGTCGGCAGAGAAGTGCCTCTGACTCCGACAGGCTCACAAGAGGAGCAAATTCAAAGACATCGTCGGGAAAGGCCTTAACGCCGACTCTGGTTAGAAGATCGAGTTATTTCAGCTTGCAGAGTCTTCGGCGTGCTTTATCAGTGGACGCCGCATCTGCCAAGCGTTTGACAAAAAGAGGCTCTCGGGACGACAAGGATGGCGGAAGATTTGGTCGCGGTTTTAAGGGAATAGTTACAGCGATTGATGAAGAAGAGCAAGAAGAACAACGACAGCTGGTGAGCTTTTTCTTGTACTTGATTATGACGTTGCCAAAATAAAAAAAAAAGTCATCAGATTTACATTAATATTGAACGTAACCCTCGACTAACTTTCTAATCAAACCCTCAAGGTCCCTTTTCGTGTGGGTGGGGAAGGTGGTTACGCTTACTTGATCAATCTGATTGAACCTCTAGTAGACTGCTGAAAGAATAGCTATAGCGCTGGAAATTCACAAAATTTTCAGATCTATCGGCGTTGTTTCTTTGTTGTTGTAGCCTATTTTTCAGTCTTTTTAAAGTCCTTGAAATCGCGCCTTACCGTCGCGACTAGCTTGAGTGCTAAAAGGTTGACGAGCAATTGACTGGTTGTGTTATCATTTTGTTAGCTTTCCATTGATTGACCAATCAAATAAGCCAGCAACAGAGCCAAAACATGTCAACAGATTGCACGTACGATTGTTTGTCTTTTGATTGGCTAAGTATTGACCAATCAAACACGCCAAGGACAGACATCAAAGTGGCTGACAACCGTCAATAAATTTCGCTGGCAGTTGTTTCCTGTTGGGTGGACTGAGTAGCTTGGAAAACTAACAGAAAGTTGAAAGATGTCAGCAAACAAAAGCTGAAGCCATATCGAATCATGCTATTAATCAATGCATTTTACTGCTACAAAATACATAGAACATTGTTAACGTGTTCCCATGCAGTTGTTCTACAATGGTCACGAAACACCACTGATGACGTAGCATTACGTCAGCCTGTGAAGCGTTTCTAATTGGCTGTGCTATACCTCTAGCAAATAATAGCCGTGTTACATGCAACTTATCACAAACACGGAAGAAAGCTTTCTGCCTGCTATATGTAAGACGCCTGTCTTTTGGCACGCGACTTGCTCTATTTAATTCTATTTAACAATTAGGGTGCGTTCCTTTGGGGGCGATCTGGATCAAGATCAGTGATCCACGATCACTCGAATCATGGTGCATCAAAGGAACCTATGAATCCATTCTGGTCACGGATTCTTCGGCTCCTTAAAATTTGATGCACAGTGAGCCGAATGATCTTGGATCACAGATTCTGATCCAGATCTCCCCAAGGGAAGGCACCCTTAGTTGTTCGTTGTTAGATAATTTTTTAGATTTTCTCTGTATTGTAAAGCGCCTTTGAACTTAAGGATACTTACGCTATAAAAATCTTTATTATTATGATAAATTATTAGTTTCTATTTAAACAATAGAGTGTTTCTGTCGAGGAACTATCGGGTGATAGTAGCCCCGCGGAAATTTGATGTTCTTAAGGCAAATATGCTAGTTTTAAGGACATCAAATTTCCAAGGGGCAACTATCAGACCGATAGTTCCGAGATATAAACACTCTATTGTCTTTATTGTTCACCACTAAATTTTCTTCCGTGCGCCAGTTCAAAAATCACATTGAATAATTTTCAAGTTTTTTTTCAGATGAAAGCTGTGACAGCCAAATGTAAAATCTGAAAAAGAAAACAGACAAAAACACACTTACTACAATTTCAGTTGTTTATTTTCTACAAACCCGCTTGTTTACAGAAAATTTTCCACGGACGAGTACTCTCCATCCGAGTATTTTCCACGGACGGGCACTATGCTCTGATAGTGTCTCTTCGCGGACGAATACTATCGCACCACGTGATCAATTTAAACCAATAAAAATCGGAGAAAATTTAGTGGTGAGCTGTAACGCGTGGTAGTTGACGAGGTCGCACCCCAACTCAACTATCACGCATAGAAATCGACAGCGAATAATTTGATTGCTAATTATTAGTAAATCATTGTAGCTCGTTCAAAACTTTATCTAAATCCTCTTCGCAGAAACTTCAAAAAGGCAAAGAAGCGGCCGCTATTTTGCTAACAACCTCACACTGCTATACAAACTACTCACTATCTACAACAGAACAGGTAGTGAGTAGCGTAGCCAATAATAGAACGGCATTCGTGATAGAACGCTAGTAGATTTACACGAAAACACAGATAAATTAGTTATGCAGCGCTTTCGAGTGGTATACCATGGAATATCCCACGAGTCACTTGTATTTTCTCGGTAAAGACACGAGCATTTATTTATTTATTTATTTTATATCTTTTTACTATTTTTTTTAACTATAAAAAAATTGCGATAAAATATTTCTAATCATATTGAGAAAGTTAAATTTTTTTTTTATTTTTAACTTTCTCAATATGCTTAGAAATATTTTATCGCAATTTTTTATAGTTAAATGTTTAGAAAAATCGCTTCTTATTCGTTTATTTTTTGTAAATCATAAATTAATTACATACAATACTAACATACTTACACTACTAACACTTCTTACAATACTAACATTACCTATAGTACTTACATTACTCACAATACTAATACCACTTACACCGTTGCTGACCGTGTGACATTACTTACAATACAACCGTTACTTACACTAGTACAGCTACTCACAATACTATCGTAACTTACACTATTGATACTATTCACAATACCGTAGCTTACAATATTCATTGTACTTATGCTTGACATTTATTACATATAAAATCAACAGAACGAGTATTTGTACTATTTTATACCATTCCACGGAAATACAGTGGCCAGCACAATTACGCGCGATGCACAATGGGATGGTTGGATGTAATACCGGTTTTTCTGTCTTCTTATTGGCTGTATTTTCTATGGCATGGCATTAATGTTTTTATTGACACTTGGTTTCCTGTTGCTTGTTTCCAGGCTCTCGCAAGGTTTCGCCGAGCAGTGTACTTGATTCGTATTTTCAGCTCCCTTTGTCTCAGCATAAGGCGTTACGCTGATCAGGATAAATCACGGCAGTATGATTTTTACTACATCAGAGACATGCTGCCGGGGGACGACGATGAACCAACAACAACGAGTAAAGAAATGCCAATCACGTTTAACAAGCACCTTTTTTCCAGGGATAATACGGTAAAACTATTTTGCATTTTGATAGTAAAGTTAACTCGCAAAACCAATTACTTCAGCCACTAGTAATAGTGCAGTAAGTGCATCAGAATTTGAATCAGATAAGTGCAACTGGGGGAAGATGCGGAAAGAGCGAAACACTAGTGAAAGCGCGGGAAAAAAATGAAACCAGCCGCGCGGGCGAGGAAATAATGAAAACCATTGCGCATGGCGGGGGCGGGAAAATGTTCATAGCCGTTGAAAGACGCGGGAAAATATGAAAAACCATTGATAAGCTCGGAAAAATGAAACCTAATAGCAAGTGCGGGCAAAATCACGTGACGTAAATCAACATCTTACTTACCATAACGGCAACCGTGGCTTTGAATTAATCGTTTAGCTCTCCAAACGTGAAACTAAAGTAAAATCTTGTCATCCTGCGTGAGGCATTAAGAGCATACTCCAACTTATTGTTTACTGAGTGAAATTATCTGTTTTACAGCTCCATTTCCCCTTCTGGGCTCGCTTGGTCTGTGCGAAGAAACCCGAAGATAGAAGCGAGACTGAAATGAATAAGCTTGTTACTTTGCTGCGAGGAATGAAGAGTTTTGGAAAATTTTCTCGCGAAGCTCAGCGAAACTTGTGTCAGACAATGACATATGCCCGGTGAGAAATTTTATATGTCGTGCTAGTATTGTGTTGTGCATTGAGCAATCGTTATAATGCCTGAAACAAAATCTCAAGGACAAGGGGATAGTCTTAGAGTTTTTTATGCGAAAATTAGAACTAAACGGCCCTGTTTTTCCCAGCGACTCAGATTGGATATGTAGAGTAGACTTCGTAAAGACGAACAGTTGATTTCATTAAAGTGATTTTCAATTGGGTTTCACCCACAAAAATCAACGGCCAATCACAACGGCCAGGCAATCCAGTCAACCAATCAAAACTCGAAGTAAGAACATGTGGCCGGCGTGGAGCCCGGGAAAACTTGTGTGAGCGTGTCACCTGTTGCTTGGATTTCTGATTGGATGAGAAAATGGCGCGATTTTTGTTAAACCAATCGTTTAGCGCAGTAATGCAAAACGATAGCAAATGTGAACTGCATTCGACACTCAAATGAAAAACGCTCTACTGCTCAAACTGAGTTTTAGTCTTTGCAATTCCTTTTTCCATTCTGATCTAAGACCCATTTTTGGTTTTTGCTTATTTGTCGCACATGCCCATTTAATGCCCACTTACAAGACACCTTTTCAGTCTCCAACTTTTTTCTGCTTCACATGTACAGTTATGAACGGAGAAGGATCATCGTCCGACAAGGACATCCGGGATATTGCTTTTACTTTATAGTCTCGGGCTCAGTCTCCGTCACCATCACGCGGAAGGACTACAAGACTGGAGTTTACGTCACTAACACTGTTGATGTACTGGAGAAGAACGAAGCTTTTGGGGTAAAGTCATCATTTATTCATTATCTAAAAAAGCTTTAAAAAATGATTATGCAAGTAACACGTTAAAAAAAGAAAAATTGTGATCTTAAGGTAAGGAAAGAAAAACTGATGAAGCTTAATATTTAAAATCATAGAATATATAAATCTGTTTGATGCTCCAGTTGCAAAATGAACCTTTGTTTTTCCTTTTTTGTTCTGAGTTTGTTCTAGAAACTAAAATTTCGGGCATCTTTCTTGTAAATATATAATTAAGTTACTCGGATTCTCAATGCTTAGCTTGAAAATATCTATAAATAACGTATATATAAAAGAACGCTACTAGCTCCTCGTTGCATGATCATGAATATAAGCTCTCAGAAAAGTCGTGCTCGTAGTATAATTGCTAACCGAAAAGTCTTGCGTCCCAAAGTGACTTTAAACTGGCAGTTAAACCCGTTAATCGTGCGGCAAGTGGTGTTGGGTACTCGGCGATAGATTAGCGTCTTATATATAGAAATAAGTAGGAAGGCCCCGGTGTAGCAATGAATCGTAAAACAGTCCTTGTTGTACAGGAAATAGCGCTCATCTCAGAAGAAGCAAGACGAACCGCTACAATCATATGTAGGGAAAGAGTCGAGGTTCTCGTGGTAAACAGGGAGACCATCTTGGAGTATTGTCCTGACGTGTTTCAACGCGAATACGAGGAAAAACTTCATGTTATGAGGTGAGTCTTGCTCAGGCCGGGCTTCTACGCGTCAAGTGGGGAACTATTGTGTGTAAACCTTCCGTTTTTATAGAATGCCATAGAAAATACAGCCAATCAGAATACAGGAAAGTCATTGCATACTCGACAGTGTTACACCTAACTTTCCTATTGTGGGTTTCGCTGTTATTCGTTGGCCACTGTTTTTTCTATAGTATTGTATAAAATAGTTATCCAACGTTTTCTCGTGGTATACTATGAAATATCGCGCTTGTCACTTGTATTTTCTTAGTATATATACCGAGATAACAGTGACCGTAAACACTACGATGCATATGTGAATCGTGGCTATCGAAAAAGCTAAATTAATGGAAAGATCTGTTCCTATTTTAAAATTTTTGCGTTGTATTTCCAGGAGTCATTCTTTGTTTCATGGCTGGGGAGAAGACTTATTACGACCCTTGAGTTTTCGCTCACACATCAGAGAGGTAAAGAAAAGTTCTCAGTATCAAAGCTCGTTATAATTATAGGCTATATTTCGAACTTTTATCGAAACAAGCTTTTTTTAAACGACTTTAAACTGAACTCACCCCTCTTTTCTCTTTCTTTACAGTTTTCTTACGGGAAATTGGTCGACATCGATTCGACAGATTCGGAGTCCATTTACTTCATAATTAAGGTGAGCCGAGAAATTAATTGGTGCCAAGAGACGGTGATCCATACAATTCTAACCATTATACGATCGACCAGACTTAAGCACACATTCCTATTACCTTCAGGTTGGTAAATTAAATAATTTTCGATTCATCGCATCGCGGTGCCTCATGGTTATTGCGCTCGACTCGAGATCGAGCGGTCCGGGTTCGAATCGATCCCTGGCAGCATGGGGACATTGCGTTGTGTTCTTGGGCAAGACACTTTACTCTCACAGGGTCTCTCTCCACCCAGGTGTATATATAAATGGGTACCGGCGATGGACTAGCATCCCATCCAAGGGGGAGTAGAAATATTCCTAGTCGCCTCATGCTACTGAAACCGGAGAAACGCGTCGGCCTGATGTGCCACTTGGCTCGTAAGCAGACTTAAGTTTACCTACCTTAGTTATATATATCAATTTTCACCTTTTTCGCAAATAACGAGCAACGTTTTTCATAGGGGAAAATGGAGATGTTGCGGAGAGTTGATTTACAGGCTGTTCTCAAATCTGACGTCACCATCAGTTTATATCGGCAGCGGCCTCTTCCTCGACCAATCGCATCGCTCCCTCGCAAGAAAGGATCTAATACGAGCTATATCAACGTGGGCTCATTACAGCCTGGAGACTCTTGGGTAGGTGTAAAAAAAAAAAAAAAATCAAATATTTGAAGTTATTCGTCTTTTTAGCTCTTTTTTGCTCCTTTAGATTATAAGACGAGCCAGTTTGTTTTTAAAATGGGTCTTTAAACTGCTGTGTAGAAAAGACATAAAGAGCGCAGAACGACACGTTCTCCAAACGTTGCAGATCTGTTCTAATTAGGAAACGAATCCATCCCAATAAATTCGTCCTAGAAGTCTCGCTCCGTTTGCTCAGCAATCTTCGTTTTCGGTATTTTGGTCGCGACCACGAGTCGCGACGTCCCG
>Ga0126339_10003063_pt1 | contig 12092 bp, 4 predicted proteins | sample OrbTmetagenome_2_FD_92532 | JGI IMG/M metagenome (GOLD analysis project Ga0126339, IMG submission 92532) | Coral microbial communities from Petempiche,Puerto Morelos, Mexico - Orbicella T R C metagenome | ecosystem: Host-associated > Invertebrates > Cnidaria > Coral | place: Petempiche,Puerto...
CAAGCCTAAAGCAGAGCTCCTGATTGCAATAATTATTTTAAGTATGAAGGAAAAAAAGAGGATTTGTTTTTCTTGGATCAGAAACTCAAAAAATTATCAATAATTGATAATTTTTTGATGATCATTTGAAACAGAGCTTGATGACGAACCAGAGCAACAATTTGCAGAAGATCGTTTCAATCAATTAAAATAAAATCCGTCGGTGATGGTTGTCAAGTAAAGGAAAAATGTTGACGCCTGCGTTGAACCAATGGATCTGACTGGCATTGTTCGGTGGTTTAAATCAACAAATAGGTTTTTCTTATTAACAAAAATATAATAAACGAAGAGCAAAAAAAAAAAAGACAACGGGAAAAATTCAGGATTTGAACCGACATCCTATACCATAATTCATGACATGCACGCGCTTTAAGCACTTGAGCCACGTAATACACACTAAAAAAATATGTCAAATTTACATAAAAATTTCCTTTTGTTTCGCTTCATTGCACACCATTCAACGACTCTTGGATATTTTCGCTTCGATTTTCTCGAAAACGAAAAACAAACTGGCGAAAAAAACAGCAAGGCATTGTTAGGTAAGTAAATTGAAAGCCATATGCAAACAATCGGGCACTTTTGACGAAAAAAATTTTTTGACCTAAATAGTCACTTAGAAGGGTTTTCCACTAGCATCTTCAATTGTAAGCATGTTATTGGTCAGCATGTGGTTTCGCTATTTTTTCCAGTTAAATTTAACAAAATACAGTCAAACCTCCTATAAGTGACCACCCAAAATGTCAATACATGGTGATCACTTACGGGAGGTGGTCGCTTACAAGAGCTTAGACCATATTGGGTCCAAATTTTGCCTCATTAGTGTATGGTAACTGCATAGACTTACCCATGTCTTAATGTTTTGTTCACGTGAAAAGTCAATTTTGAGAATAAATCTGGTACTACCCAGGAATGTGATAATGTTACAGCACTTTATTATCCAATATCTGCTCTATTACATGTATAGATCTGTAAAATGGTTGCTTACCAGAGGTTAAAAACAGTTGAAAATTTCAAACTTTTAGTTCTAGAAGTGGTTGCGGTCACTTATGAGAGGTGGTCGCTTACAGGAGGGTCAAAATGTAGTGATTTGACTTGGAAACTTTTCCACTGGTACTTTGGAAAACTGGTCGCTGAGGAGAGGTGGTCACCACAAGGGGTGGTCGTAACCAAGATTGTAGAAATTGCATAGTTACTCAATATATCAATTCCAAGAGACGATTGTGCAAGGAATATTTCGGTGGAAAAGTCAACAACATGCCCAGGGTTAATTTGCACCGAAATGTTGCCTTTGCATGTACTCCCTCCTTCTCCCCCAGAGTAATAGGGAGCTCAAGAAGCCACGACAGCGACGCTGAGGACAATGTTGATTAAAAAATGAGTTTATATTTTACCTACAAATCTCGCGGTAACCTAAAGTTATTTACTTTGTTTATCACTGTCACAACTATCACGAAACTGAATCTAGGACACATTGATAAATTCAAAATAAAAATTTAAAAGATTAGCCGTTGTGGTTCACATTCTCCAGACAACCCAGAATTTTTTCATTTCACATTGTTGTTCTGCCGAGGACGGCAAAGAAATGTACCAAGAATTATAACGCGCATGCACAGTCATTGTTCTCGTCATTAAACCATTTGTTTAACGACTTGCCGTTGCCGTTGCCATCGTGGTTTTCTTATTACCTGACTTGAGCCTGCAATCCAATGGAAAACCAGTACCTGGTCAGCAGTGAACTTCAAAAAAAACATACGTCCTCGATGAGCTCTTAACCTGAGCCTGCGATATGGTCACATGATACTGGTCAGTAGATGCCTTGTTTTGACAGGTGTTGGTTAACCATAACATGGATGTCCAATATCAAAGATGTACCTATGGTAATGGTGCTACTATCTTATTTTTCAAGGTATTGGGCTTGCCGTACGGACGTACAGACGGACATATGTATGTACGTACATATGTGCGGACAGTCACGTGACAACCAAATTTTCTAGATCGATGGGTTACCAAATTTTCAAAGGTATGGGGCTCAACTTGCGCGCCCATGACGTACAGGAGCTCTGCTAATAAATATGTGAAAATGCAATTTATTCTTCTGTTCAAATGTGAGTTAATTGCTTAAATATTCTTTTGCCCAAGGTTCCAATTCTCAAAAGAGGATATTCAAGATGGTAAAGCCTATTATAGACTCTCTGTATTAATGACTTCAAAAATGATTGTCATTTGTCCAAACCCCTCCACTTATTTGGAAAATGAGCAGCATGCTATCCCTAATGAACAACGTTACGAGGTTGTATGGTACGTGGATAAACAGAGTTTTCATGATTGCAAAGTTGGAAAACGCGAGGGAAAACTCAATGCTGTTTGGTTGCCCTGTGACACGCCAGACGTGCTAAAGTTTGTTACCCTGGTATTTCAGAGGTTCAGTCCCGATTCCTTGGAGTTTCAACCTGGCTCAGAACATTATTTTATTTGTAAGTAACTTATTTCTGAATCAGTTGTACAAGCTACTGTGTCACCAACTGGCCACAAAGATCTGGCTCAATTAACAGGGTGACTGTATTAAAGGGTTCTTTAAAGTTAAAAATGACTGACTTGAGGAGCTTTTGTTCCATTTGGCCAGAATAAAGTGGCGTTAATAATGAGGTGGCCATATGAAGGGGTAGCCATAAGGTGGCATTTCACGATACAAAATTTATATAGAGCTCTGCAGGCATAACACACAATCCTAATAACTTATAACTAACGATAATCCTGTAACAGATAAATAACAGTAAAACTAATGATAAATAAGGCTATAACTAATGATAATCCTTTAGCCCCGCCAAAGTTACAGTTTAAAATGTGTGGAATAGAACTTCAATGTAACAGCACTTCTCTTACATAATGAACACAAGCTCAAACATGATGCAAGCAAAAAGACAGAGGCAATCTACATGAGAAAAATCTTTGATCAATCAAATAAGCATCTACAGTTGTAGCAATTTTCAATTTTCCATTTGGCATTTTTTATTATTTTTTTAATGTACAGATTGGAACTCACATTCTGAGAAACCTTTGACAATCATTGATACATGTTGATGTAATGTATCGAACACGAGAGACAACATTTCATCGGGATATTCAAACACTGAGAAGAGAGTCGAAAATATGACGTGCAGCAGAGTATTTTTAACAAAATTCAAGGTGTTTGGATAGCCGATGAAACACTGTCTCGAGTGTTTGATATATCTTCCCAATCGAAACAAAAACTAAGGAGTACACGGAGAGGTAAAATCATTAAAATCTATGTTAATTAAGACCGGGTGTACAAACCTCCTTCACGGTTGTGATTTTCTTTGTTTTAACTTGATAAATTATTAATGAGTTTGAGAAGTGAACAGCCTGCAGTGTTACAAAACAACATATTATTCACTACTCGTCAATATTAACAACAAACATAATTTTGTTTTTCCACAAACTTGTTGTTAGCACACATGAATGAGTGTGAATGAATAGCAATGAGTAATCACCTTATTAGACATTGATTACCCATTGATTAGTCATTGAGATGTCATCGATATCATTGATTAGTCAAGTCTAGTTGTTAGTAAATAGTGGACATTATATGGTCGCGAGAAGATATGAATTTTATGTTTGAGTGGCAGGAACAATATCTATTGATATTGTTCTTGCCACGAGAACATAAAATTCATATCTTTGAGCTAATGTGTAATGTTCTTTTTAATATATAGACATACTGATGATGGCGTTTTTGACAATTTTCCAAAGATTTCCGACCACTTTCCGAAGATTTCTGAAAATTCTCCAAAACTTGTCCGAAGATCACATGAACTTTGCTGAACGTTTTTCAAAAATTTCCGAACATTGCTGAAGACTTTTGAGGAAGATCCGAAGATGTTTGGATCATACACCGACAAATTTAAGTACAAATTAAGAGACAAAATTATTTGATATCAGCAAAATTATCAATATCTTCACTAGTGAGGATATGGAAAATACGCCACCTGAGTTGTGGATGTGGTTTCGTATGAATTTTACAAGTGGCGTATTTTCCAGTAAAACACTCATGTCTATAGAATAACACTTGAGGTTTTTAATATATTGACCCTGGATATAGTGAACCAGTTTCCCCAGTTTCTTAGCACTTGTTAAATCAAGGTTCCACAGTTATTTTGTCTTCATATTGACTTCAAATTGTTAAGCAGCTAAGTCTTTCATACAATACTTCTTCTTCTTTCTAGCAACAAGTAATGGCAGACAAGATTCGTTAAACAGTACGTCAGGTGGTCACTGTGATGACATAACAAATGGTATTTCGATGAAGATGATGATTTACGTTTGTACCAATGAAACAGGTACACATATTACTGCAAGGACATAGCTAAGGGGGTCTTGGGGTGTCCATGAGCCCCCTTTTGTAAGCCTTTTTTTAAGCAAACAACCTACAACAGACGGCAAAAACCAATGACAATCTGGTTTCTCTCACTTTGACACAGTATGGCCTGGCTACACCCCTGTACTGGTATTAACAAATAAGATCGAGTATAGCCAGAATTTGAACAGTAGAACAGGTAGACATCTCTTAGCAAACAGGACTCTAGTCAGGTCATGAACAATACCTGCAGTCAAAGAACAGTACCTCCAGAACCGGGTGCAGGGGTGGCCAGTACTCTATGTAGTTTTGTATGGGGAAGCTCTGCCCCTAGGTCCAACCCCTTACCCTTTTGTATACCACTCGGACAGAAAAGGTACCCTTTTAATATAGAAAAAAGGTACCCTTTCACATACCTACTTAAGAACACTGCATCCCTTTTCTAAATCCCTGGAATGAAGTCAATGAACAATACTATGGGAGGACATCAAGCATTACCAGAAGAGACGTTAACCAAAGAAGAGGTATCATTTTTTCGGTTCCTATAACTTAAATTATTATCCATGACAGACTACCCTTTCATATCCTTCAACTTGTGAAATCCCTGCTCTTTTATATACCTAAAGGTTGAAAAAGGTACCCCTTTTGACCAGACCCTCCCCGTATAGGCTGTTATAGGGAGTACCCCTCCCCCCTGGCTTCAGAATCACTGATATTTCTTAAAAGCAATCAATATTTCAAGTATGTGGCAAAGAATGCTCTTAGTCCACAGAACAATCTTTATCATTTTAGGCCAGAAGGTGGCATAATATTGTCAAGTAATCCAAGAAGGTCATTACCGGTACCTTGATGCTTACTCCTAATTCTATTCAGACATACAAATGAGAAAAAATGCGGAGAGCTTAACATTCTGTCCAAAGGATGCAATATCTGATTGAATACTGTATGAAAGATTATTCTGAAGGATATTATTAAAATGAGATTTGAGTAGCACACATTGTCACATTTGGATTGTTTGAGTTTGATTCTCACACACCTTTGTTGTCACAATTTGTCGTTATTGAAGTTTTCATCATAATTCAAGTTTTTCTGTGGCTACTTAATGACAATGAGACAATGATGGGTTGGATCTTAAATGCAGTTTAAATGCTTTAATCATTATTATCAAAAGTTACTATAAATTAGCTTCCGGATTAAATCTTAAAACTTGATTTCCTGACTTTTCAATCTTATTATTAATAAGAACTTAATCATTTCAGTTTATCGATTTGTTTCTTTTAGATCCTGCATGTAATGAGAAAACAGAGCCTCCTACTACAGCGATAACAGAAAGCACTACAAAAAAAGGCCCAGCAACACAAGCTGTAAGAAAGTCAGCTTCATCAGGTTAGTAATCAGAGTGAAATCAATGACATTCAACAGTCCGATAGTGACAGAGAAGTGGACTTCACCTGTTTATTTCTGCTAATACATGGGCTAAAGGGGCAAGGTGTCCAAATGGTTAGTGAGCTGGATTCCTGATAGAGCAGTCTCATTCCAATGGTGCTCTCACGGTGCTTCTCTCCACCCAGGTGTAGAACTGGCTACTACCAAATTTAATGTGGGGGAATAGCCCCACAATAGTCTAGCCCACTATCCATTGTCATCTGTTCCTTGCTATGCCATGGGAAGCATAATGCCTACACAGTATTCCTCCAGCTGCCACCAGTGTTGGGCCTCACTCCATGATAGATGAGCTGAAGCCAGCTCTTTTGCTGTAGTCCTTCTCCAGGTTATTGTGGGTCTCCAGACCACTTCCTTTTCCCATCTGGGGTAACCAGGGAGAGTAGAAATACCGAGAGTACAACAAGCTCCTGCAATGCTTTGGGACACTTTAGCCCAATACAGACTCCTTTGTGAACATTGTAGGCTAAAAGACTGGATCCTTGAATGTGTTTTTCTTGTTTTGTAGATATTTGGCATCTTCTTACTATCATCCTTGGAGTCAGCATTGCAGTTTCTCTTATGATTCACAGTGTGTGCCTTGTTGTGGTTTGGTAAGATGTTCTTGAATAATAATTTTTTTTTACCTAGAAGTTCCACTTAGAGACTCTTGCGAGTCAATTAATTCTTGTTTTAATTCTTAAGGGATGAAACCTGACAGGTTGTAGTCATTGAACTGGCAGCTTGTAAACAGCGCTATACTGTGGGGCAAAGTTAGCCAAAGTAAACTTAGTCTTGCATTACTTTGGCAATGTATATTTGAGTAATAATGAGAACACTTACACCCATGAATACAAATTCAAAGGTCTCACTCTTGTTTTCTGAGTGGCTATGTGCAGCTCACAGTCTCGATTTTTTCACAGACCAGTCTCAGAGTTTTGTACCTTTTTAAATGTGGTTTATGTGATATATTGGACTATGTTGGATACACCAACCAACACTTACATCAATGTATTGTTGAACACAGTAGTACCCTGAATTCGTCCATTGGTAAACACATGCTTAACACCCACAGGATCTCAAAACTGGTTTTAATTAACGACTTTTCAGAATTGAAAAAATCCCGCAACAAATTTGATTGTCTTAGCCATGAAATGCTAATTATTTAACATCTCAAATCAACTCTGAACATGCAAATTAAACTGACCCTATCCATGCGAAACTATTAAGTGAGATCACACACAAATGTCTATTATACTAGTTCCACTAATTTATATTCACACTGTGATAAAACTGTCATTTTTACCTTGATAATGCTGTTAGCAACATCAAAATGTTGGACAACTATAGTTTTATTATAATTTCTGCTGAAGTTTTTCAGTAGATCACTGTCTCAGAGTGTCAATTTTTTGCAGGGCTAAGAAAGTCTCAAAGTCCCATTTTGTTTGTTTGTTTTTATAAATGACATCGCTGTCTTGCAGTTAAAAAGCCAAAATGTTTTGGGCTAGTAAAGGAAAACGCTGGTCTCACCTTCTCGTGAAAATCAAGGTTTCGTGCAATCTCCTTTTGTCACTTTTGTGTACAACAGTAACAATTGTAGGAAACAGCGATATGACATTATCATTTACATTGATTACCTTGCTGTATCTTTTCATAGCCGCAAGAGAACTAAAAACAAAGCAAGTGAAAAAGCCATGCCTCGTCCAGAAACAGATGAGAATGGTGTTGAGAACGTACAAGTAAACAACATAAACTCAAACAGAGTCTAGGCTCTATCAAGAGCCTCTGTGAAAAGGCATTAAACTCAGAGAACTATGCAACATATATGGAGAAAAGCAAGTTAATTTAAGGGCTACAGTCTTCAATATTTTTTAATAATGCTTTGTAATGCACTGTTCCATAAGATATCCATGATACCTAACTCTAGGGAAGGCCTTTGGAAACTCTCAGCAAGAAGGACGATTAAAAAGTCAATTAGTGTTTAAAGGAAATACTTTCAAAGTTAAACTGGGATTATTTCTAGAGGTAGAAAGGGTTCAAAACCAAGAAATGTTTTGTCAGAGGGGAATGGACATTTTCTGGATATTGGTGCTACATGTAATTGAACATAAAATGAGAAGAAAGGTGAAAAATCATCTAGGAAGCTTCTCCAAAAAGTAATTAATTTGATGTATAACCTTAGAAAAGCTTTGACTACCGCTCACCATCAGGAAAGAAAATTTTGTTTTCTTGTTTGTGTCATAAATTTGGAGCTTAATTGAAACTGAAGAATAAATAGTGGGATTTTCATCACCATCACAGATGATATATGTAGTTCCTTTGAAATAAAAATCAACATTGAAATATTCAAGAAGTATTTATTGCTATTATTTTATCAATCTGGTGGTGCCACTGGAGTTGTTTAGTTTCATGAATGATCCAGTTCAGGGCCGGGTTGTTCAAAGCACAGTTAAGCTAACCCAGGATTAGCCAGAATTTTGATTTCAGTTTTGAAACTTTTCAGGGAGGTTTTCTGTTCATATTGTTTGTCCTTTAGTTTTAAGTGTGAATAATGCCAAACCACACAAAACATGGGCAGTGAAAAACATTTTTATTCCAGAAAAAAGGAATACTTTGGTTAACTTAAATTGTGGATTACCATTAACTGGCTTTTGAGCAACTCAGCCCAGTATCAGAAGTTTAAATAGATCTGTGTATACATGTGTTTGCAAGCCGTTTAGACTTGGCAATGTTTGTTTGGTTATCTTTTATCTGATTGGTTCCATTTGGCATAATGGACCATTTAAAATGAAAGAAATGTGTGTGTTTGGTGAACCTGTTTGAGAGGATTTAATCTGGTTGTATGACCCTTAACATATCCTGAACCTGTACCTTCAAAATTAATCAAGTATCAGCCTCAATCATAATATTTTATGCACAGATTGAAGACAAGAAAAAAAAATGTTTGTCTCCCTCTAGAGAAAATGCCAACAGAGTTGCAGCTGTTTTGTAGAATGATTTATTGTATAAATATGTTAGCTTACAATGAACGTTTAGCAGTGAAAGACAGTCTGCAGAGACTGACTTGATGATTCAAACCACAAGCATGTCAAGCAACTGTCATGTCATTTTGGGATTTTTAATGACTTTTTAAATAAACTTTAACAGTACGTATTTTGAAAGTTATATAAAATAACTTAATGGCAAAAAAATGGAAATTTCTGTTGCTGACTTGAATGGTGGTGATTCAAGTAAGCGTAATTTAATTGCCATTGATACTGAAAACTTTAAAATTCTCAAAACCACTCCAACAGTAGAATGTAGTCTTGTGGAGCCACCCTTAGGGAACATAAAGGCTCTTCATGCACAAGCTCCAGGTGTAAAGGAACCACTGTTCATATTATTTGTAGAACTATAAGAATTGATTTAGCATCACGTTTCTGCACAGAAACAGCTGTTCAGATTATATTATGTCCAACATGTCATTTTGAAAGCAGTTTTGAGCATTTTTTTTTTTTGAGTTATTGTAAGTTTTTATTTTTAACAGTGGGGCAGTAATTGTTGTAGACTCGCTTTCCTGGAAACAGTGATCAATGAATTAATAACCGCTTTTAATTTGCTCAGTGATGCTGTTGGTGTTTCACATTGGGGATGAGTAGTTGAAGGCATGCAAATAATAAGGCGTTTAAAGCTACTACTGACAATATAGTGTTAGCTTTTGTTGAGTACTCCTTAAGCTTCCTTACAAGCTTTGTTAAAAAAAGTAATTTTTTAGCAAAATGTTATAAAAATAGCTAAAAGGCAAGAAGTTATCTTATAGATAATAAATCCTAGATCAGCTGATTTTCAGTGTTGACAAGCAAATGTAATGCATTTTAGGCTCATGAGCCTGTTAGTTAATGATGGTGAATCATGTTAAACTTTGCAATACAGCAATAAAATGTTAAATGCCTGAACTACTTTTTGTCACATTTATTTAGTGGTGGTGCAATTATTTGGTGGCAATGTCTCTTACACTTGTGTGCAGGTTTGCAGATGTATGGAATTAAATAAATAAAATCCATAGACCCTATTCATAAATATAAATGGCTGCCAATTTATAATTCTTTTGTATGCATTTAAATTAGCCCAACTAACCTCGTTTGAGAGTAAAAATTCTTTTGAATTATCAACTCAAAAACGAGGTTAGTAGGGCTAATTTTAATACTTACAAAATAATGTTTAACTGGCAGCCACTTATGAATAGGGTCTATGGAAAAATAATTGAAAATTAATTGCTATATGATATCAGACACAGACTAACATGTTTGAGCAACACAGTTTATTCACTAGCAGAATGTGACACTGGCACTAAACTGCTTGAGTGCACTGGAAGTAAAGACAGATAGGGGTATGATCTATATCTAAGATAAGATAAGATAAGATAAGAGAGATAAGATAAGATAACTTTATTTATACACGGTTTTTCCATTAGTCAACAAAGTTATTGGACTATCTACCTATCTGCCTAACTACAATAAAAATTTAAAAAAAAAATGCTTTTCATGTAGGCCGTGTCTGAAAATTCACTTAAAATTAAGGTATTACTTTAAACTGTGGTGACTTAATTTAGATTTGACATTGGTCAGTTACGTTGTCACGACATACGAATCTTGATCTCAGATAATCATGTGTCATACCATTTAATGTTTTATACATTAGGATAGACTTCTGTTCCAATCTTTGATAATAGAGTCTTTACCACCCTAGTGCCCAGAACAAATCATCCAAATTACTACAACAGCTTGCAGACATTAGGGTCTGAGCTGCGCAATTTTGAAGCCTTTGCAGTTTTTTCGGAAAGGCCCTTACTGATAAAGTTTCCCCACACTACATTGCAATAATCAAAATGTGGTTGATTAAGGCTATTATGAACTTTGATTAAAACATTAAGTGGAGTGAGATGCCTCGTTTAATTGTAAATTACCAGTTTCAGTTTATCTGTAAATTACCAGTTTAATCTCAGGTAATCTCTATACCATTCCTCGTCTGAAGCAGGATACTGTAAACGGTCACTTATAAGACCTTGTAAGCCTTCCTGGATATAGGCCCATTTACCTGTAAGCAAAGCATTACTTCTGATTATGGGCTTCCCCGGATATGAACCCTCCTCTAGTTTAAAATGAAGTGAAATCAGTTTTTATTTAACAAATAAAAAAGACTACGCTGTGTATTACACTGAGATAAAACACGACAGGCGTTTGAGAACACAAGGGAAATGTAGAGAACACTCACCACAGGCGAGTGTTTTTTACGTTACTTGAATGTTCTCAAATGTCCCTCGTGTTTTATCACAGTGTAATACATGGCTTAGGCTTCTTCATTTGCTTTATGATACAGAGGTAATGTGGCAAAAAACAATAAAACACGCTTTTTCTTTGTTTTATACTCTGATAAAACATGGGTTTTCGACCAATCAGAGCGCACGCAGGGTTTTATCTATATTATAAGATGTTTTAAAAGCTGAATTAAAATTTGGAAAAGTTTTTTATTCTGCTTATAAGGTCCCCCACCCTACCCTCCTCGTCACTTATATACCTGTATGAGATATTTTGAAAGGCTGTTTTAAATGTCCAAATGACAGTGTTTTCTACCCTTTTCTATTCTTCAATATATGAGAACCTTACCCTTTTATAATTATATTCCTCTACCCTGAAAAATGGACACCTCCTGTAGTCCGACATAGGGATTGCCACTCCCTTCCCTCTCCGAGATTCAATCATTCGACTATGATTGTAATGATTTAAATCACTTCGCTGTCCATCTTACTTGCCTAACAGTTCAACAGGTTTTTTGTGTGCATTGCGGTCCTATAATGTTCTAATTGAATCTCCTTACATAACATAATTTATTAAAAATGCTACGACCGCTGGTTTATTTTCCTTGCTCCCCACGTTCCCCACGTGGGACTAAACTATGGCGGACGAAATGTTGTAATCGTCCAAATGAGTTGAAAATCAAATCAATTTGTGGCCATGGGGAAAGACAAAAAGGCAAAAAAGCGTTCAACCGGTTTGACAGAAGACATCCTTGAATCAAAGACGGTGAGACCTTCAGGGAGGTCTAAACGACGAAGGGAAAGGCAAGGAGAATCAGATGACACGGTGAGAATATTTTAAGAGGGGAGAGGAACGGACAGTTAAATTTCTTTCCTCCCTATTTTTTTCCCTATTTTTCTCCCTCCTCCCTAATTTTTTCGGCCGTTTCTCCCTCCTCCCTGATTTTTCGCCTTTCTTCC
>Ga0126339_10003064_pt1 | contig 12092 bp, 6 predicted proteins | sample OrbTmetagenome_2_FD_92532 | JGI IMG/M metagenome (GOLD analysis project Ga0126339, IMG submission 92532) | Coral microbial communities from Petempiche,Puerto Morelos, Mexico - Orbicella T R C metagenome | ecosystem: Host-associated > Invertebrates > Cnidaria > Coral | place: Petempiche,Puerto...
ACTTAATTTGACCCGTCTCGTGTACTTATACCTATCGAAAGAAATATCTATTTAAGTTTAGGTAAGTTTATTTGAATATTCGTAGGAGAAATCTGGCGTTCAAAAACAAAGGTTAGGTTCCAAATGTTAGATTGTCTTACACGGAACTGGTTCGATCTGTGATTAACACATGATTAACAACACAGCAAGCTGAGCAAGATATTTTTTGAATCGATTACTATAAGAGTAAGCAGATTCAAGCTTTAGTACCTTGTTCTTGGACGTCTAAGGCGCGTTGGTGGCAAATCCAGCGGAGGGACATTATCGTCGGATTCACTACTTCGGTTAACAGCTCTACGATCTTCTGCGGAGTTGTATGAAATCAACAACGATTCTTCTTTGTTGCGTTTTGCCTTCTTCGAATTCATGTTGATGGAGAGCTCCAGTCCCTTTAAACCCGACAGTTCGCTGTCTTTCTATTACAATCGATGCATTGTGTTGGTATCTTCCCCGCTCACTTGAAGAATGCCAAAAATTGGTGGGGATTTCGCACTCAGAAATAACGTTGTTGGTGTCTCTGCAACGGTCACAGTAACACACAGAACAGCCGGCAAATCACGATTCAGAAACTGCTAAACGAATGTGACTCGTACCTTTCAATAACGTGTAAGTGCGATGCTGTCGTCTTATAACCAGAACTACAGGTCGAGATTCTTCTATGCGGCGCAAAGAGAGAGGCAAAAAATGAACGGACGCCTGTCTCGACAATTCGCACACGGGAGGGGTAAGTCGACAGCGCGCACCTCACTCACGTAACATAGGATTTTTCATCTGTTTCTGGACTTATTTTGTTGTCAAACTAATACATCAGTGACAAATAATTTGATTGCGATTTTCCTTCAGATTACTGCGTATATGGTCCACACTCAGAGTTATAGCTGATGGACCATGCTACTCTCACTTCCGGTTAGAAATTGACAAGGTTTTGCTGTGTCCAATGGGCACTCGGGCTCGATTTGTAACAACCGAGAAGCGCGCGCGGAAATCCAACCTCCTGGTCGAGCCCAATGGCCACTCCAGACAATTATCACGACCTAAAACTGACCTCTTCATCTTCCTGTAAAATTTATTTTAAAACGTTAATGGCGCAACGTAAACATTCAAAAAGTTTTTGTTTGAAATGGAAGAGATCATGCATCCTCCACCCTAGGCTGTTCTCAAACCGGAAACGAAACCTCATTCCTTACTGTATATCTGACAACAAAGCCATCTATCCTCCTAAAAATATATATTCAGCCAACGGGCTGTTGTTTATACATCGAAAAAATTGTTTGATGCTTGGGGATATCATGTGAATAGATGCACGAGCCAGCCTGAAATGTATTAGCACCCTTTCTTGGGGCCGTTTGGAGAGCTTCCAAGATATGCAATATCAGTTTCCCCTCACCTCCCCTCCTGGGTTCATAATTTGTTGTCTTGAAAACATCTCACAATTTTCCTTTTGAAATCGTTTCAGGTCTTGCATTTCAAAACGGAGTTATGTTGCGGCAAAAGCTGCAGAAAATTTCAGAAAACTGTAATTTCCACATTGGGTAATAACTGTCAACGACAAGTGATACCCCATGCCCACCCCGGTAAGGGACAATTTTGTATCGTAAGACTGTTTCTCGAGTCTCTTGGCAAATGGCCATAGACTTGAAGACTGTTAGATGAAATTTTGATTTTCTTCCAAAGGGCGAGGAAACTGTTTATAGAGCAACACGTAGAAGCTACCCAACTGGAAGCCTCGAAGGGCAGTCATGACAAGGCGCATTATGGTTGCCTTACCTGGTATTCGCAGAGGCAAACTACTCCACGGCACTCCTGAGGACATTTCGACAGGTCTTTTCTGTTGGCGGGTCAGACCTGAGACCAGATCCATCAAGGGAGTGCTTAGGTGAGAGAGATTTTGTTTATTGTGTACATGTAGCTTGCCTTGTTGAACGTAATGATTTTTATTCAGTCTTCTTAAATAGTAGTTACTGCATTCCTATGGGACAACAGGGAAAATTGTTTCAGTTTATGCGTCGTTCGCCTGCTTTGAGCAAATATATCAACTTCATTTTCATCACATCAAACATCCCGACATAGATCTCTTTTGAAAAGGGATATAAGCTCACAACAACAAAACCTGCTCGTTTCGTGACTATGAAAATTTTGTAAGTCGTTTCGACAAATTGCAAAAATAGTTCAACTCTTCAGATATGGTAAAAGTGCTTTTACAGATGAAAAATACACATGTGAAAGAATACATACCTCGGTTGGGCATTTACAAATTTTGAATATTTTAGAAATTTGGCTAATTATTACAAAAACATGAAGTAAAGGTCGTATAATTTTAAGAGTTAGAGTAGATTTTTTTATAAGCTCATCGTTTGCACATACAGAAAGAAAAAGTTGTTGTTTGGCAAAGGATTTTTAATGTGAGAGTTGCCTGGTTAGTAAAATTATTTGATTTTTTGGGAAAAATCCTACCATTTTGGGCCACGCTTCAAAATAAATACTGATTTCCTGCCTGGCTTAAGGGTAATAAGATCCTTTACTCTAAAAAAAGGGAGCAGAAGTTTGAGTCATGCACATTAATGAATTTATTTAGCAAAATGTACCTATAAAAATAATTTGATAAAAAGCAGCAGTAGGCAAAGATCGACAAGGACTTTCTCAAGGTGTTAAACATACCACACTGAGAATTTTCTGCTATGCTGTAAAATGATAGCACAAAAATATGTAATCAAGAAGTATTACAAGTAATCCTTGCTTATTGAAAATTAACTTTTGAAATTTAACTAAAATGAAAAGGTTTATTGTTCGGTTAGTTCCAGATTTTTCCACATTGCCACCCAGAAAAAAGGCAACCAATTCAGAGGAAACAGGAAATTCAATCTGTCTAGTCAGTTAAGAATGCAAACAATTTTTCCATCTAAACAGAGGTTATCTATAATGTATGGACCCTGGGCTGAAAGAATTTTGTGCAAGAATTTGCTTGATTTTAGTGGCCAACAGGGTTCTTTTCAGTACTCCAGAGAGCCTAAGTGAGCAACAGTTCTTTCTTCTTGTCCAAATTTAAAGTTGAATTTCCTTCATCACAAAATGTAACTATTCCAAAATATGAAATAAAATTACATCACAATATTAGTTTTGCTTATAAGTGATGATAGATCAAGGGCATTACTTATAATAATTATTCCTGCTAAAAGATTTGATTTGTGGGTGGGGCAGAATGTGGATAAAAGAAAAAAAAATTAATGATGATAAAATTATGGGTTACTTTATCAATCAAAAATGTCCGTTTACTGAAGATTTCATGGAAGGTGCTAGTGACAGCTACCAAGTGAAGACAAATTATTATTTTTCCCCAAGTGAGTTCGGCCATTAAGGTTGAAGTCCATTGCTCTGAATCAAAAAGGTGTGCTAATTGTGCATGAAGGTGATGCGCAGTCGTAGCAAGAATGCGTAATGCATTGCAAGAGGATCACCCTTGATCATGCAGTGATTCGCTGAATGTAAATGATGTACTGTGATTTTGATCAGATTGTAACGGTAATGATTGTTTTACTTCTGTTTTGAAATTGTCATGGGATTGAAATTCAAAGCTAACTTTTCCCAAGTTGAAAATATTTTTAAAAATACACCATCGGTTAAGACACTAAAGCAAACTGAAAAGTAAACACCTACAAGTGCATCACAAAGAAGACAGGAAAATTTCTAGCTTAGACTTCATTGCCTTACAGGTGTACCTGCACTTCTCAAGTCTTGAAAACTGCCAATACCAGTATGCACTCAGCAGTACATGACCAACAAGTTTGTTGTTCCTTTCAGTTATTAAAAAAGATTTGATCCTTTACAGGCTAAAAGGATTTAGTAGCTAATAAATAGAAACCCCCAAGGTTTTTTTAAGCAAACAAATTCTTCACCTAGCATGATACAATTGTCACCTGCTTTTATTTTACTTTTACTAAACTATTGATTGCAAGCAATTAAAGCATGAAAAGATTTCCTCACTGCCTCAGGAGAATAATTTAAAGGCAAAAGGTTTTATTTCTTTTAATACTGTATATCAAATTTAAAAGATCCAAACCATTCTTGTAACCAAGACCCAGGATTTCTTCAGTTGCTGCTGTCAAGAGATTTTGGAAGGTTGTATTATGTAGGAACGGTTCAAGTTACCATGGTACTGATTTGATTTAGTACCCTACTTCCAATACATGCCCACTTTCTGGTCAGTGCTCCTTGTTGATAAGTGCACCCACTCTAATAAGCACCCCTTCCCATTACAAAAGTGACATTCTCTATCTGAAATCTGCCTTCTCATCTGAACGTAACTTCTCAAACTCATTAATAATTCATCAAGTTTAAACAAAAGAAATGACCATTATGGTGGTTGGATATCTGATCTTAAGGTGGCTGAACACAGTTTTTGATACCTGTGTTTCGTTCACCTTTTTCTCTAAAACTCTTGATCCCTCGGTCGTCAAAAATGGCAGCAAACTAGTTAACAACACAAACTTTGGTTTTTTGATGGTTGAGCTGATGTATGTGCCATTGCCATGGCAACATGAATAAACATAAACAGGCCTTTAAAATCGGTTTTGTTTATTTGCAGAAAATCTAGTCATTAGATTTTCTTTATAATTTGCATGCAACAAGCTTGTAACGATTCTCACAAGTTAACACCATTTTGCTAAAACTTTAACAGAGAGATCTTTAATTATCCCTTGTTGAAGGTTCACTGGAATATCTAGAATTTCCTTTGTCAAAGTTCAATTATTTTCGATACTTCATTTACTTATTTCCTAAAGTATTTTCGTGCCAAATTTCGTGAAATTCTAATGAGTGGTTCTTGAGAAACAGGCATATTTCCAAGAGTGCAATTTTCATTCAATCGCAATTTTTTGACTTACTACGCACGCGCTGCATTTAACTGGGTTCTTTCGGTAAGAAAGAAAAAGCTGAGAATTGCTGGGTTCTTTGCATTGTTACCTTTTCTAACATATCTTTGTAATACAAGACTAAAGCCATCAATAAGCTGAGTTCAATTATAGAGAAAAATAGCACAGATACTGCGGGTGTTGAGTAAATAAAATGATCACTCTATTGACGGCACGTTTGTTTTTTGCAATCCTTGTGCGCGCGCTGAATTGCATCAGCAAAAGCGTGCACGAAACTGTGTTCCGCCACCTTAATTAGGTAGCATAGATTTTTTGGATCATGGTACTACAGGCATCTGAGGTTGAGTGTTGATCAATACCCTCGATTGACCCTTAATCAACATGATCGATAATCGATTGATACTCAGTTGACACTCCATTGACACCTTGGTTGACTCTCCATCGACACCTCGGTTGACAGTCAGCTAATTTTCACTCCATGCATATGAGTCGGTCGACACTCAGCCGACTATTGATCAGCTGTTGATCAGGTGTCAATTGAGTTTCCACCAACTATCAATCGGGATGTTGATCAAGTACCAATCAAGTTGTTGATCGAGAATATCAATTGACTCTCGACTGGGGATCCCTTCAGTGCACATGATCCGATTTTAATGTTATTCCTCCTTGTTTCTTGTTAGTTTTAGATTTAATTGAGAAGATTTATTTAACACTCGAGACAGTATTTGACCACATTTCCAAACACCTTGAAGCCTGTCAAAGTTATTCTTCATCACATTTTCAACTCTCTTCTCGATGTTTGGAATGTGGTCGACATGGTCTTTCATGTCTGATGTATAGGCGAATCTTTGCCGACATCATTGTTTACATTTTTCCTCATTAATATGCATAGAGAAGGCATCACACTAGACACAAATTGACTACAAAAATTTAAAGAGCTTGTGAAACTAATAGTAATTGGTTTGGCTCTTCTAATTTTGGTGTATAGATATTCATTAAAAATTGGATTTCAAAGTCTGGTCATACAATCTTTGTAAAATTTTGAGTTTTTAAGCCCGTGTCACACAAAAAGTATTCACTGCATTGGGCTCAAATTCCTTAAAACAGTTAATTGTTCAAATGGTCAGTTGCCTGTTAAAGCATTTAACAAGAAATATAAGGAGTAACGTTATTGGATGTTTCCATGTATCCAACATCATTATCAAGAAAAAAATCAATGAATGTCAAAGTTGTTAAAAGAGTTGAGTTATGAATATCATTAGGTGGCATTCCTGTGTGCATGATAATTATGCTAATAGAATGGCTTTGCGCGAATCAAGTCTGATTGCACATTCAATGATGGTTTAATTGAGATTTTGTATAAACAACATTTCGTAAACAAGGCAGTCTAGTTTATTCCGGCACTTTTTGAGGATAAAAAAACTGTCTGCGATAGCCGGGCAAAGCTATTCCATTAGCATAATTATCATGCACACAGGAATGCCACCTAGTGATATTCATAACTCAACTCTTTTAACAACTTTGACATTCATCGATTTTTATTCTTGATAATGATAATGTCCAAGCCATTCTGTAAGACGTTTTTTTTTGTTAAACAATTTGTTGCTGTTTTTTTCTGAATTTTTGGTGGCCTCTGACACCTCATCAGAGTTGCAATATCAAGGTTTGTTCTTGCTTGCGATACAACCCCGCCTCCTGTTGTTTTATTGATGGTAATTGGACTTGAGGGAGCAGTATCCTCTATCCTCTTAATCATTGTACTCTAATTTTATTTTCGTTTATGTGGCAAATAAAAAAAAATCCTCTTGTTGACGATGGCACTGTCCAAATTGATTGCAATGAATCCAAGAAAAGCCTCTTGTGGTAGTTGAGGATCTGGGCATCTTTGTGGGTGGATGTGATCCATGGACTCAGCATGCTGTTTAATTGCTGATTTGCTATTGCTTGCACAACCTGGTTCATGCTTGGCCCTGTGTAAGCTCCAAGACCCAACGTATGTGAATGCACAGTCATGCCAGCTCACTTTGTTGCAATCCCTTAAACTTGGTTGATCGTTGGTTTGTCTTAAGGCTTCTTAAATATCTGTGCCTATGTTCTCACTGGCCTTAAGGCTGGCAGAACGCAAAATATCTGGAGGACACAGCGTACGTGATCTGACGCACCCTTTACATAGTGAAGGACCACAAACCCCAGTGGCCTCTCCTGTGACTGTCTCTGTTTAGTCTTGTTGCTTAGGCACTTCCTCAACAGACTACCAGGGTAGCCATTTGCTTTTAAATTGCTTAAAATGTGTTCCTGCTCATTCGTTCTTAGTTCAGGCATGAAGAGAGGAGGTTAGCTCTGTTGAGGAGTGTTCTCACCACAGCTTCCTTATGTTGTGCTGGATTGTGAGACGCAAAATCCAGATACTTGTTGGTGTGGGTTGCTTTTTAGTAAGCATCAATCTCTACAGAACCATCCCCCAACATGGTTATTTGGGAGTCAAAAAAGAAAAACTGTGACCCTTGTCAGTCTGGCATGCATGCTCTATTGTGAACTGGATGTTACTGTCAAAAGAGTTTAAATGCTGGTGGAAACATTCTGCTTCTGTTTTCTTCAAATATAGTTGGAGTTGTCCACATACCTCCACCACCAGCGAGGAGCAACTGGAGAGGTAGACAAGCCCCATGCCTCTATGTTGGCCATGACAAGATCCACGACCACTGCACTGACTGGTGACCCCATTGAACAACCAAATACTTGCTGGTAGTGCATCCCCTGATAAGTGAGAAATAGCTATTTCCCAGTACAAACTCTAGCAAGTCTCTAACGTGCACCTCAGTGAGGGTAGCTGTTCCTTTCCATCCATCAGACTGTTGGAGTTTTGTCTTTAGAACATCATTCGCCAACCTTACAGGAATGGAAGTGAAAAGAGACACAACAACAAAGGATACAAGGCTCCATCCTATGAACTTTTGGAAGGCCATAAAAAGATGCAGGGTTTGGATCAGAAACTCAAAGGTTTTTGTACTCCTCCTCAGAAAGGTTGCCAGAGTCCTTAAGGTTTTTCAGTTTCCATGGTAGGTCCAATGCAGTTTTTGTAGTGAAGTTCTGTCATTTGTCTGTAATTGGCTGGCAAGTCCTCCAGTCTTGGAGCATTGACTTGATTTTCTCCTGGTAATTGGACTTGTTCATCACCGCGACAGGATTACCCTTGACAGCAGGAACAATGAGCGTGTTCTTATTCTTCTGGTCTTTCAGCACTCACCACTCTTCTTTGGCTATGTCACTCGTTCTGGTAGGCTGAGTGTTTGTAAGGATATGGCTCACTACAACTGATTTCCTCCTTAGCTGCAGCTGGTAGTCTTGCACTGCTTTGCTTGACCGATGCTGATTTGTTTTCAAGGTATTGTGTCAGGGGTAAGAGTGTAATTTAATCCTTTCCTAAGTAACTGGACTTCGCTTCCTTTAAAATCAACAAAGGATGCGATCACCACCCATTTCTTCTTTATTTCGTTGCAATTGGAAATATCATCGGCATTAAAGTTAAGCTTTTTGTTCTGCCTTTCAAGTAATCTTAATCTGAGCTGTTCTGCCTCACGAGAAATCTCTTAATTATAGAGATGACTATTCATTTGAGCTGTATCTGAAAAGTCCAGTTTTAAAAGGAGAAACTGTGAAGGTCCATGTATACTAGCTCTTGCCTGTGAAAGATGGCTTCCTGCTTTCATATCAATGTACACAATTCCACATGTTCCTGTTAGTTTCTGGCTACCTGACAATGCTAAGCTGACCCTCCATAGGGCACCAATTAAGGGTGCCTTCATACTGAAAGTATAAATTTGTGTGAAACATTGCTTCTAATAACTCAAGTGCTCATCATCATCATCATCATCATCATCATCATCTCTTTTTGTACCAGAAGGCACATGTTAGGTTGCTGCAACATTCTGGCTCCATGTCTCTCCCTCCTTCCACTGTCTTCCTCCACATAGTCTGTAGTCTCCCTAGTGTTCTTTGCCCTCGATTCTCATTCAAACACATGCCCCCTGATGCACTCACCAGACCTCTCTCTGAATTTCATGTCCAATCTGGTGTCAATGCTGTCCTCAATTATAACTCTGTTGTCCTGCATCGCCCTTTTATTAATTAATGATTCTTTTGCTCCCTTGTATAGGCCATCTCATCATGGCATCCTTATCAAAATTTGATATTCAGTTTTTAAACTGGAATACATCCAATCATCTATTATTTCTTTTATTTGCTCTTAGTCATCTTCCACATTTCAGTTACCAATACAAGCGACCTACTGGTAACCATTGTCTTGTTTGAGAGTGGAAATCTTGATGTTGGTTTTCATTCCAATGCCTTTTGTGCTCCATACAATGTAGCTTTGTTAGACATTACAAGGAACTCCATGTTTTAGTTGATTAAGATGTTTTCCTTTTCCCTTCCCCTATCACTTACTTACGTACAGTGCACTTAAGGTCATTCCCTAGTATTGCATTGGGCATCCTTACTGCACATAATTTATGACATCAATAGCGTGTGTTCATGCACGCACACATTGAAGACATGGTGGATTTGCCTTGATATTGAGTTCTGTCAGTTGAAAAATGGCTATAGCTCACTAACAAGCTCGGGCACCCCAAATTTCTTTCCAGTCATTTTAATCAAGTAATCATTAGCTTTGCGTGAGAAAAGACTGATCTGATTTCTATTGTTGAAAATTGAATAAATAAGGAAAATAGCAGTTGCACTGTAGTCTTTTCTATTATGCAGTTCGATAGCCGTGGCAAGCAATTTGGTTCCAATATTTTAACAAGGATTCAGCTGTCTGTCAAAATCAAACTTAAAAAGTTTATTTGTGTCTGATGTAAGTATAGACTTAAGTTTTAGGCGTGTTTTCATGAGTCTGGTCTCACAAAGAGTTTACAATAACTTGGAATGCATTCTTGTAATGAGCATTAAATAATGCTAAAATGGGACATTTTCAATGCCTCACTGCTCCTTAACGAGCGTAGGCACCCCTGTTTTCAATTTTTTAATTAAAGTTCTCATATGATAAATATTCATTGGACAAAGTTTGAACAAAAATCTATTTACAGTTTTATTTCAGGGGAATTACCTTGATAACTGACTGAATGAAAGAAATGAGGAACTCATCAGCATCCTCTATCTCCCTCTCCTATTTGTAATGTGATCCTTGTTGCATGCATTCTCACTGCTCCTGGCTATCTGCATACACTTAAATTAGAAGACTGTTGATCTTGTAACCTCTCACCTCCATTGTTAAATGCACTGCAGCACTCTTTGTGTAAATTATGCAGTCATTTCAGTTCCCAATCATAGTGGTGATCTTTGGTGTTACCAGTGACCCTATCTGCCACTAACCTTGCCATTGCCTTTCACCTAATAGTAACATCACAATCTTTCAAGTTTTGTGTATCTAGAATGCTTTCAGTTTCTTATTAACCTTTTAATGTAAGTGAGGAATTAGCTCTCAGCTCAACACCCATGCCTGGAGGACTTGTTGGTTTGCTTTTGGGGTTTTCTCTTTCCTGGATGATTGACTTTCGGGGAAACCAAGTATCTCTCCTTAGCAGCTATTTAACCCATCCAAGGGCAGTAGCAATACTCCTAACTTCTTCAATCTTCTGAAATTTGAGTTAAGCACCATGCCCTATGTAGGCTGCTAGGATAAAAGAATTCATTTTGATATGCTCCCATTTCAATGGTGAATAATAGTTTTATTCTAGAAAATGCCACTACCACTTAAAATCTACAAAGAACCATGTTATTTTGTTTATTATATAAACATACTGATAGCAACGTTTTTGATAATTTTCAAACCACCATCCTAAGATTTCTGAAGATTCTCTAAAAATTGTCCAAGGGCCACACAAACGTTTCCGAAAATTTTCCAAAACATTAAAATAGTAAACAGCATTTTTCTTCTCCTACATGCTACTCATTGATGTTAAAAGATGATTTGGATAGGACAGATGCAAATTTCATCATAGTAGCATTTTGTAGGCTAATAGGCTTGAGAGGAAATCAGCAGCAGTGTCATAAATTTATGATAATTTTTTCAGTTTCTTTTCACTTTGAAAAAACCATTTGTTTACCAAATTGTGAGATTTTAGTGCTTTAACAAATTGCCACTTAACTCTGTTGTGTAGCAGTTAAATGGTTAGTGTGCTGGACTCCTTATAGACTGTCTGTGTCACCAGGCCCGTACCTGTGTCATTTGGTTGGGTGTTGTCACTTGATATTGAATTTTAATAATGCACCTTTCAAATGTCAGAGCAATTCTCCAAATATCTCCACAAAACGTACTGCCATGTCATTTTGGTGGTAGCTAAAAAACTTGCATGTTCTAGGATATCATAACATAGTGTTATTATGGAATTTCCAGTTCCAGCTAGTTTACATGAGTTGGCCAAAAGGCTAAAGGGGGAATCAAGAAACTAACAAAGCCACAATTTATTTAATAACTCATGGTGAAACCCACATATGAAAGTCTTATGTTCATACTTAAAATACTTTGCTGTCTTGGTCTTGAAATGTCTCGGGCTCACTACCTTTCAAAATCTTGCATTTACCATTTACCATCCATATGTATCTTTGTTTTCTGAGGTGGCACAATGTGATCGGCTATTCTTGGGTTGCACTGTCACACAATTAAATAATAATTCAAAAACCATTCAGTGTATGAAGTCAAGAAAGTATGATGTTATAGGAGATAAATAAAGAAGACACTTCTCTAAGGCTTACGTCAGTACATTTTCCCAAACTTCAAATATCTGCCAAAATATTTTGCACAAATTTAGAGCACAGTATGGAGCCGCCTTATTAGTGTACCTCCGTGGTTCCACAACATGGCGGCCGGAAAATAGTGTATAAAAACATCTGGAACTTACTTTGGCCATCTAGGCAACTGATTATCAAGCAAACATTTAAATAAGCACTTTTCCTAATATTTTAACTTCTAAAAGGCTAAAATCATGAGATAAGTAAATATTTTTTGACAACACATTCAAAGCTTTATGTCACACTCCTCCATAACTCTGAAATTCAAAATGTGCCTGTGTTCAGACAAAGCAAGCCATTGATCTGAAAAGTTGTTAACAGATATAAATTTACCACCTCTTATGCCTGATGAGGATAATAACTTTGATGGCTCTTTAGTTTTGGATTTAAGAA
>Ga0126339_10003066_pt1 | contig 12086 bp, 8 predicted proteins | sample OrbTmetagenome_2_FD_92532 | JGI IMG/M metagenome (GOLD analysis project Ga0126339, IMG submission 92532) | Coral microbial communities from Petempiche,Puerto Morelos, Mexico - Orbicella T R C metagenome | ecosystem: Host-associated > Invertebrates > Cnidaria > Coral | place: Petempiche,Puerto...
AGAAACTGTTGTTATTCGCAAGTCTTAATTCTTACCGTATCTGCTGAATGTGGTTTTCTCCTGTTGATTGCATTGTGGTCATTTCTTTGATCACTCGCACGAGTATCAAGATGTTAACCTTGACCATAAGATTAAAATAATCAAATATATCAATGGCTTTTAGTTCTAACAGAAGAAAAAGTAAAAAGTAACTTCATGCATAGTTTAAAGCTGGATACTTGTGGGGTCTTATATGAAAGAAATAACAAAAAAAATAGTACATCGTAGTAAAGAAAAAGAAAACAATTCTTGATTTATTCTCATCCTTACCTGAGTATTGTCCATATTTTAAAACTTTTATACTTCTTAATTATTAATTTGTAATTTTTATCTCAGTTTGTGGGTTTCTTTATTTTAGCTTCCAAAATTTCAATCTCTTCATAAATTTCTTGAAGTCTTAAAAGTATTTAAGACCAACTTGTTCAGTATTCAAATTCAACTTCAAATTGATAAATAGCAAAGGTTTAAACTTGAGATTCGATTTACTTACAGCTTCGATCATCACCACAAACGCGACAAATATCCAGATCAGATTGTTATCCGAAGACATCCAGCAGCTAGAAGAAACAAAATTCAAGAAAAAAGGCAAACAAGAAAAAAGAATAAACACGTTTAATGTGATGTGTTTGAATGATGGGATTGTATTTTAGAAACGTTGGGAAAAATCTTTCTTCATACATAAAGTGAAAATAATTCTGACAACATGATGAATCAGAGATGGCAATAGAGAAGATTAGTAAAGGAATACATTTCTTACTATTCCTCACTGACAAATCCCTGGATTCCTTCTTTTCCTGATGCAATACTTAGCGAGATTGTAACCATAACGGCAGGGAAACCTGCAATGCATTATAACAAGAGAAACAAAAAAGGTAGAAAGAAGCATTTCTCTCGGACATGAACCGAGGGATCAATAAATTCATAGTTTTATGCAGGTACAACAGCAAATAACAGTAAAATAATCCATTACACAATAATTTACCCCATGACATGACGTAGTACACGTTCATCTTGTTGTTGATGTTGTAAACCTTGACTACAAACAAGTAAAGGTAGATTCCCTCGACGAGCATCCAACAGAAAGCTGCCATCAAAAAGTACTGCATAAGGGCCGCTACTGCGACACAAGCTCCCTGCAAAAAAAGCTTGGATTAAAATCTGTCTATGTTATTACGCTACCACCTGCGTCTTCATTTGCATATTAAACACGCATTTCTCATGACGTTGAGACACTGGAGCACCATTGGCGAGGCGCTTCGCGGACTTTTATTACGCGTAAAAGCAAATAGTAGACTTGGCTTATGCACGCAAGCTAGCAGAATACCCGTGACTAAAAAAAAAAAGTGAGTTACCCCTTAATGATGCAGAAACCTTGATGTTAAAACTACAACAAATGGAATTCATCAAATCTGTAAAACTCCCTTACCGTGTTTCCTGTGGCATTAATTCCCGCAAGAAAGATTAGTTGTCCTGCTCCGAGAGAACTAGCAAGACTAATCCTGATTTGAGAGAGAGGCTGATGTACGTCGCTGGTAAAAAAAGAAAAACAAACAAACAAATACTAGGTGCAAAAACAAAGGAAACATAAAGATAATCAGTAAAATCCAAATGTTGAATATCACCTAAGCATCACACTAATTGGGACAGTGGAAGAAAGATTCAAACGCGAGAACACATACGTCTGGTATAGTGTATATATGCAACTAGTGACAAACCATTAAAAAAGATTGACGAGAAAGACATATTATAATCTCAAAGTGAAAACGAATGTAAGTTTTGCAAACGAAACTTTGAGATAGCTTGGGCTTTACACGATGGTTTATACACATATGAAATTTAAGCATTATTTAGAATGTGGTTTTTATAGAATAATTCCGAGAGAGTAAAACGTCTCACCAACGTTAAAATTGTAAATTTGATTATCAGCATATAGAAAACTAGACAATTTGCATGAAGTAAATCTATTCTATTACTTACGTGAAATAAGCATAAAAGAATATCGTGAGAATGATGCCGAAAATGGAGAGAGCCAAGCCTACGTAGGTGAGAATTCTCAATATCTTCTCATCTGTCCTTGTAATCTGCAGTACAAATTAGCAACAGAAAACGAACAACATAAACTTCTGCGGTAATATCAACTCACTGCAATGGATTTAGTCAGACTTCGATTTGGTATTTTTAGCTCAACAAGTCCCTCACCCTCCAATCAGCCTAATTAGCACTCCGTTTAGTCCGATTAGGATTATAACTAAGCCTAGCATTCAGTTGTAGGTAGGGGAATTAAGTGAAAAGAAAACTCAAAACCCAGCGAGAGCTAAATCATTTAGAAGTACATGTAAAATGCAAACAGAAAAACTGCCGAAGTTTTGACCCTTAATCAAACTCAAGTTTTATTTGGAACGTGAATCTTTGATTCGAGCTCAAAATTCATTTATTTAATACACTTGAATATATTGCCATTGTCTCGGATGGAATTAATTAGAAATTGACAAGTACTTTTACCTCAAGGTTATCCCCATAGTCGAATAAAACAGCGAAGTGAGTCATATGATTACAGCTGCATTCTGTTTGTACTGAGCTGCTCTTCGATCTCACAACATGGCATCCTTCCTCCGACCACCCGTCTGGACTGAAAAGAGGTATTTAATAAAATGTGACAGACAAAATGTTTGTATCACTACACATAAATCAGTGCTGCATATCCTGAAGCTTGTTTGTTGCGCCCCTACATGATATCAGAACAAAACATTGTTGGAATTAAATGGCTATGAACAAAGGCCCATAGCCGCTTTAACAAAATCATCAGGTTTTGAGATCATGATCACGTTACAAGGAAAAAAATTAAATATTTTTCTGGCCCAGTAAAGGTGAGGACACAAAAACGAAACTGCAAAACAGCAACCCAGAACTCTGCTGAGAAGACAAAATAGAGCAGGGTTGGGAGGGGAAAACCACTCCATCCCCAGCGAGTAAAATAATTGAATGACGCGGCGGCAATTGACTGTGCAAAAACTGCGGTGCTTGCATTCCTATGTGGTGTATATTAATGGAAGTTATATTCAGCTATTGCCTTTAAAGCAAGCTAAGGTAGTAAGCTAAAAATATACAAGTAAATTAAATTGATTCTCACTTTTTCTCGCTGTAGCCGCTCCAGAACATACAAGATCTCTTGCAGTCAGTAACCTGAAAATATGCCAGGTCAACTTTTAGAATATAAAATATAAAACAAAACGTACAGTACCAAAGATCCAGTAAATCAATTACATTCGATTTAGCCGAAGAGTCGATTTTTCTCTATAAATGTTCCGTTCTTGTTACCTTCAGGTTCCTGAACTTAAGGGCTACATTCTGCTTCAACTTTTTCGGCTCTGGATCCATCGTAGCTGCAATTATTATGGTGCCAAGATTCCTGAATAGAATACAATTTTCTCAAACTCATTACTAAATCAACACGTTTAAACAAAGGAAATTCGAAATCATGACCGTGGCGGTGTTTGGATATCTGATCAGTAAATAGCATAGATTTTTTCGAGTTTATTTCTCCGTTTTCTATCGTCTTAGTTTCGATTTAGAAGAATATCAAACAATCAAGACAGTGTTGGACCACATTTCCAAACACCTCGAAGTTCGTCAAAAGTACTGCGCCGCGCGTCGTATTAGTAACTCCTTTTCTCGGTTTTCGGAAATGTGGTCACACACGGTATTTCGGGTTTGATGTATTACATAACAAAACCTTGTTACTGATCGTGTTTCTAATTTTCTATTAAAGAGGAAATCTGAAACAGCTAGCCCCTTGACCATCATTAATGGAAGTTAAACAGCCATATAACACGATAATAGAAGTATGCTTTTTAAGAAAATTTAATTTGCTTAAAACTTCTCTACTGCTTATTACCTGCTGTTCCTAGTTGTATCACTATTGGATGAATTCGATTTGAGTAATTCATGGAGATCCTTGTACACGATACCAATCAGTATTGAACCTAAGTTGAAATTAACGAGGAAATAAATGACTAAACCTAGTTTGCAAGCTAGGGCAAAAAAGTAAGTTTACATAGCTTTCTTGAGGTACGACTGAAGATGAAATGGAAAAATATTTATTCAAAACCGTTTAGACCATATATAATTTATCTACTTGAGACTTTAGCTTGACAGCCACGAGTTCGCTTATAACAAATTGGTCTCGGCGAATTATCAGGGTAGCGTTGTAAAACTGCTGGGAAATGGGTTACCTGCAATGCAGAAGAATGCCACCTTAGAGTAAAGAGTTTTCTAGTCACTCCTTGGTGTAGAAATTAAATGTGAGTCACATGTCAATGCCCAGTCTGAGAACGTAAGTTTGTGAACAAGCTGTGATCTTTTGTACTAGAATCAAATGATGACACGAAACGCAAAATGTTTTAGCCAATCAAATGTAAACTTTTAACAACAAATGGACTGCATCCCGGCTGATAAATCGTGCTTAAAATTGTATGGCCGTGCTTGCTATTAACTTACCATCTTACTCCAGGAACGGCATTCTAATTTTACTGAAAGATTCAAATTTTAATCAGAATTGCAATTAAGGTTCTTTGAGATCCTACTACAAAATTGGAGCTGTGACTACTTCCATCTCGGTAGCCCTGTACCTCTTTTTGCAAAATATGTCAAAACATTTGTTCTAGTTTGCTCTGTGGAATCTGCTTTTTTTTTTTTTTTTTTTTTAAAAAACTCATTTTTTTTTTTTTTTTTGTGGTTTTTGTTTTTTTTTTTTGGAATTTTGAAAACCTTTTTTTTTTTATTTTTTTTTTTGTATTTTTTTTTTTTTTTTTTTTTTTTTTTAAAAAATCCAATTTGTTTTTACATTTGGTGGCATTTGGCATTGTATTATGGAAATTAGGAAAACACTTTCTTTTAATGCTCTTACTTAATATGTAATGCATCGTTCATAAAGCGGGTTAAACAAACCTTTGTTGTGGAAATTGCTTGAAGGAATGTTGATGAAGTTCTGTTTTACTGGTCCCTTGAGATGAAAATCACTCGCATTTTGGCTGAAAACTCGTTGCATATGCATAACTGTGTGGTAAGAAACAACAAGATGAGAATGATAAAAAGGCAAGACTATTAAAATATCTTCCGTGGACAAATCAGTTCGCATATATATGTCAAATTGCAGCTTCCGATCTTCGACATATTTTTACTAGACATTAACTAAAGCAAAAATATTTGAAAGCCATTACAATTTGTAAGTGTTTCTATAGATGTTTGACGGGCTCATTATTTTAATATTTTATTGATAATGGTAATTGAACTGAGTGCAGTGCAATTCGGTCTTAAATCATACGCGTGATTCCAAAATCGGACAAGTGCGCAATGTGAGTTCGATTTGAAATCACAAGTATGATTTCAGACCAAACTTGCACGACATGAAGTTGTATTGCCACTTTAATTTATTACATAAATTTTGAATTCGCGCAATTTAATCGCCTAAAATAGGATTTTGTTCGGTGGGTACCGATATATTTTGTTGATCCAATCAGCACGTTTGTCAAAAAAGCAGAACCGGAAATGCGTTACCATTTCACTTTGTTTGCGAAACAGAAAACAAAACAAGCCTTAAAATATGATTTTGTTTTCCATTCTCATTGGCTGGGAAAACATGTGATTTAGAGTAAAAAATGGTGCGATTCGTTAACAAATCGCATTGTTAAAAGCCAATCATGATTGGCAGATAGCTAGGATCACCAGAGATTTCAAAATGGTTGCAATAAATTAAAGTTTGGAATATTCCCGTTTTCGGAGAAAAACTGCTATGATATAATATTGTTGCATCCTTTTCCCAGATTGGAATGATTTAAATTAAAGTATTTCCACTTACCGAGTTTGTTGTTAGCAATGTTCAACTGAGGCACTGATTCATTGAGATGATATTGAGCATATTTACGAGCAAAATCTTCAAAGGCAAATGCCATTTTGAAGATTTCTTCTTTTTGTTCCTGCTCTGTTATTGAACTCGGTTGCACTTGATGAAGAGATGTGTTTTTAGACTGTTCCATGATGTTTTCTAATATAGTGACAACATCCTGAAAACAAACATGACAAAAATGCTCTGAGTTACATGTACCTAAATATTCGATAAAAATCAGTACGAACAAACAGGCATGAAATAAATTGAATATTGCTTGCGAATGGAAGTTTATTCTTTTTCCACTTGGGTTATTTTAGCTTTTTATAAAGCTATGTTGTTACTGTAGGTGGCATGAAAGAACGCACGTTGCGTGTGGTAGGGATTGGGGAAATGTAAATGCGTTGTATACCCTCTTGGCAGATTCTTGTGTCCATTTACTCGGATTTCTCATCCTGTGAGGACGTTTCTATTTGAATACCGACCTCCTCCCCATATCCTTTCCAAGCTGCTTTACCTTTAAGACAATTGCAAACCGTTCCGCGTTTTGGTGGCTGTCAAGGTTATTTGTCAACAATGTTTGTAACAGATTGTCACATTTTAAAATAAATTACAGACTGGTTATTTTTAATAGGGCGGCTTTGAGATTTCCCTCGGCCATTTTATTCCAACCCTTAGCTTGGCCTTGTGCGAGTAAATTTTACGAACTCAATCAATACAGCACTTGTCATTAACTATTATTCGAGAGAGCCCAATGAGAAAAACATGAAAGTTCATTGCAATGAATAAGGAGCTTATTAAATTAGTTTCAGCTGTCGGCGATCTTCGCATTGTGAAGGAACACGTCACATTCTTAGTATGATATATCGCTTATGGACGGGCGGTGACTGAACTGACTTTTTCCTTAGGGGTAGGCTAGTTTATGATGTAGAGCAAAAATGTCTCTGAAGTAAATAAATATTATAAATTTAGTTATCTTAGCTACTTTAGTTTAGTAAAAAAAGTTACGGATACCTTCAATGACGACCCTTGCCGGACATTGGTTTTGTTCAAGGCAGAAAGAAACTCTGTCACCTGGAATGGAAATTGTTAACATGAAACATAAAGTGGATTTGCACTCTTGGGAGTTTGGAATTTAGTTTTCGAGGGTTAATACGAGCCAAGTGGCTCATCATGTTGGAGCTTATCCCGGTTTCTGTGACATGAAGCGACTAAGAGTATTTCTACTCACCTCTGGATGGGATGTTAGTCCATCGCAGGGTTACCTCCGGAATTACCTTCACCAATATCCATTGATACACCGGTACCTGGGTGGAGCGAGGCACTGTGCGAGTAAAGTGTCTTCCTAACTAAACATAACGTAATGTCCCTGCAGGACGGGGCTCGAACCCGGACCGCTTGATCCAGAGACGAGCGCACTGACTTTACCATGAAAACACCGCACCTCCCACAATTGTAGGAAGTAAATAAATGAAGCGGTTTACAGTAGTCACTGAGACGAGATTCCCACAATTTTTTTTAAGATGTTTCACTACTTTGGAAATTAGCAGGTAGTCTAGACTTAAACTTTATACTGGATATTTCACTGAGCGAGCGTCATTAAAAACAAAAACCGAATCATGAGCTGATTAACAGACTAATCAGGGTTGTTTTTTCAGTTTTCAGTTTTTGTCATCGCCTCGAATAGGAAAACTTTTTCTAGAACAATATTATATAGCTAGCTCCACGAGTGTTTAAGGTGAACCAAATCCGGCATTGGGATTGGTTACCCGATCGGACAGGATGGGATCTTGCCCGCGCGGGATTGCACGCTGTGTATCGCAAGGGAATGTGCCCTTTATGTTGTACATTAAATCTTTGTCATTATACAAAAATCTTAATTCCCTTCTTAGTTAACAACATACATATACGTACTAATTCTTCCGTTCGAGAAGTGTTTTTGGATTCAAGACCTCTGTCCTCTGATGCCATTGGTGACAAAGAAGGTGTTGATGCTGTTACCGGTGGTGGTAATGAAAGTGATGCAGTTTTTAAGGATGATCCCGGTAATGATAATGATGCTGATGACGATGAAGATGACCAAAAAGATGATGACGATAATGAAAGTAATGATGCCGCGGCTACTGATGTTGTCGTGGCTGTTATCGACGAAATATTATTGGATTCAAGACTTCTGTCCTCTGATGCCATTGGTGATGATGAAGGTGTCGACACTGTTGGCGATGGTGATGTTACAGTTTTTAAAGATGATCCCGAAAATGATAATGATGCCAATGACGATGAAGACGACCAAGAAGATGTTTTCGTGGCTGTCAGGGATGGAGACGGTGGTGGAGATGATGATAGCGGTGTTGATTGTTCTAGCGGAGTTCAGTGTATGAGGATGTAAGATCTTACTATTAAAATATGATGAAACTAAGATCATATTCCGCACCTTCTCTTAATAGACAGCTGACAAGGTTCTCTATGCAGATTACCATTCTACAGAACTCACTTCAGAAATTACTTATTGTATAGATGAAGCGTAATTGAGAGCGAAAATTGTTGCTAACCATAGGTTTTGTTTCATTCCCTTGTCGTAATGTCTAAGCAATACCGGCCACTGTAACAAAAGCTACTGCAGTTTGACCACTCACCTGAGCAAAAATGCCTGCAAGGATGATCCGAGGCTGTTCTGAGCGTTACAGTAGTTTTCACCGTCGTAGTAGCAGTAGAGGTGCACTCGTTATCGTCGGTGAAACAAATGTTCTCGCACTCGTGTAGCTCATTTGCAACTTGACTCTTCGGCTGGCAGCTGTGCTGATTCCCTTTACAATGATGCGCACAGTTTGGTCCATGGCATTCCAGTGTACACTCACCATGGTTGCATATCTGCGTACAAGGTTGTTTGTTGTGGCATTGCAGACTGCATTTACTAGCACCAGAATTGCACTTCTGCTCACAATTCTGACCGTGGCACTCCATATCACATTCGCCATTGTTGCAATTCTGCGTACATTGCTGTTTGCTGTCACATCGGAGACTGCATTTACTTGCACCAGAATTGCACTTCTGCTCACAATTCTGACCGTGGCACTCCATATCACATTCGCCATTGTTGCAATTCTGCGTACATTGCTGTTTGCTGTCACATCGGAGACTGCATTTACTAGCACCAGAATTGCACTTCTGCTCACAATTCTGACCGTGACACACCATATCACATTCGCCATTGTTGCAGTTCTGCGTACATTGTTGTTTGCTGTCACACCGCAGACTGCATTTACTAGCACCAAAATTGCAATTCTGCTCACTATTCTGACCGTAGCTCTCCATATCACATTCACCGGTGTTGCAATTCTGCTTAAGTTTCGGTCTGATTTTACATTCCAGAAGACATTCACGATGACATTGCTGATCACAATTTTGTGTGCTGCCACATCCTCGAGTGCAGTTATAATCATTGCATTGTTTGACAGAAAGGGCATGCGCAGGTGGCTCCTTGCAGTCGAATGTCTTATTCAAAGCATAACACGCACTTTGGCACCAAAGGGCTGCAGATGCCATCCTGCACTTTTCACCTGAAAAGTTAATAAAACAAACGACAAAAAGCGTTTTTCATAACAAACACGAGAGTGAGCAAACAAAGGAACGAATGACTTAATGTCTGACTGATGTAATGAATGGTTAATTAAATGAATGCAAAGGAATGCAATTCAACACTATATTTAACGTGAAACATACCTTCATCGGCGTAAGCGCTCTTTTTTTCCAGCGGGGAGAAGAGAGAGAGAGGGGGGGGGGGGTGAACTTGCTCAAATTTTTACAAAACATTTAAGCAAGAAACGAGGGTCATAGGATTCACTAGCATAGGCCTGCATATGGAGTGAAATCTTACACTTGAATCCACAGTGAGAATGTTCTTGCATACGAATCTATCACGTTACAAGTAGAACACGTTAAAGGAATAACTGTCTCTGCAATTGCGATGGACGAAAATACCAATAATACGAGACAGGCAACAACCTCCTTCAGGAGTTACAGATACATTACTGCAAGAATCCAACATAGTAGAAAATGCAGACAGAATTATTAGTTTTGCACCTGGTGAAGGAAACAAACCATTAGGAATATTCTTGGACAAGGACTCGGAATACCTTTCATTTCCTTCAATATTTGTAGAAAACGAAGGCCTGACAACAATGAAAGAAAGGTCCCTGTGTCATACAGTACAACTGCGAAGTGGGAATTAGGAAGTCAGGATAGGAGAGCTGCCATGTCTGTCCCTAATATCTTCTATAAGCTGAAAAAGCTGCAAATCAAGCAAATTCAAGATAGCGCTTGTATTTTACACAGAAAGTGTAAGACGAAAGGAAAATGTTTTACTGCTGGAGACTTGAAATCCGAAGATTATCTCAATAAGCTTGCACGCCTAGATGAAGGTTTCAGAGTTTTAAAAAGTGTTCGAGGGTCACCACCTTACTTGAAAAGTACAAAAACGACCTGTTTGCAATGATTCGTCAACTTGGCAATCCAACATGGTTTTGCTCCTTTTCAGCTGCTGAAACAAGGTGGACTCATCTTCTCAAAACTTTAGGTAGAATTGTTGCGAAAAAAGAGTACACTGATGATGAAATCCAACAAATGACTTGGGATCAAAAATCAGATCTTATTCAAAAAGATTTTGTGACCTGTGCTAGGAACTTTGACCACATGGTACAATTGTTTATTCGTGATGTTTTAAAAGGCAGTTTTGCACTTATAGGAGAAATAGCTGATTATTTTCACAGAGTAGAATTTCAGCAAAGAGGAAGCCCACATATTCATGGATTGTTTTGGATAAAGGATGCGCCACAGTATGAAAAACATTCCAGTGAGGAGGTTGTCACATTTGCTGATAAATTTATCATCTGCCACAAGCCAAACAGTTCAAGTGAAATGGGAAATCTTACCAATTTGCAAATGCACAGACATGCCAAAACTTGCAAGAGATCAGGGAATAACATATGTCGATTTAACTTTCCATTGCCACCAATGCCCGGGACAATTATACTGAAACCACTTGAGGAATCCTATCATGATGAGAAGGAGAGTAAACTAATGAAAGAAAATTCCGAAAAAATTAAACAGGTCCTTGACAGCATAAAATATGGTGAAGATATAAGCTTTGAAGATTTCCTGAGAAAATTAGGATTAGCTGAAGAAAGTTAGCCATCAGGAACATATTAAACCGTGACACATTATTTCTTAGAAGATCACCATCAGAAATAAGGATCAACAATTACAATGTTCACTTACTCCAGGCTTGGCAAGCAAACTTGGACATACAATATGTGTTAGATCCTTATGCATGTGCTACATACATACTGTCTTACGTTACAAAGGGCCAGCGAAGTATGAGCAGACTTCTAGAAAAAGCGTCCGAAGAAGCAAAGGCAGGTAATAAAGACATTACAAATAGAGTTAGACATATCGGAACCAAGTTTCTCAATACAGTTGAAATCAGTGCTCAAGAAGCAGTTTATCTTGTATTACAAATACCTCTAAGACGTTCATCTCATGATGTTCAGTTTATAGGCACCTCACCTCCAGATGAAAGAGCATTCTTTATAAAAAAAAACTAGAAAAGCTGAAAGAGTTACCTGATAATTCACATGACATAGAATCTGACAACATAATAAAGCGGTTTCAACGGAGACCAAAACAATTCGAAAAAATTTGCCTTGCTGACTTTGTTGCTTGGCTTGAGTGTGTTGAGGACACAAAAGATGACACAACTTCTAGTGAGCCATCACTCACAGCTTTTGTTGACTTTCTTCCAGAGACTAATTATTTTGAGGAGAACACTGATGATGACCCAAATGACACCAATATTACTGACCCACAATGTGAACTTAATGGTTACAAACTGAGAGGGGGCATGAAACTAGTAAAACGAAGGAAGGCTAAAATTATCCGATATGTCAGGTACCATAAAGATAAGGAACCAGAAAAACATCACAGAGAACAACTTATGCTTTATACACCATGACGAAAGGAAAGCATAGATTTGAATAAAGACTCAAACTTACCAAGAGAGATTTGAGCAGGTTAAGGATGAAGTTATCAGTAATAGGCATCAGTATGAATACCATTCAGAAATACTAGATAAAGCAATGGAGGATATGAATAATGCTGAATGTGA
>Ga0126339_10003067_pt1 | contig 12086 bp, 4 predicted proteins | sample OrbTmetagenome_2_FD_92532 | JGI IMG/M metagenome (GOLD analysis project Ga0126339, IMG submission 92532) | Coral microbial communities from Petempiche,Puerto Morelos, Mexico - Orbicella T R C metagenome | ecosystem: Host-associated > Invertebrates > Cnidaria > Coral | place: Petempiche,Puerto...
AACGTTTCCAAGCTGAGGGCATTCCAACAAACGTTGCCGATCTACTCATTGCAGCTACTCTTACCTCCACCTCGTCGTATCTCTGGACGGCAAATTGATCCTCTTTTGTCATCTATAAGTGACATTCTAATTTTCTTAACAGAACTCTTTAACGAAGGCTTAGCAGACCGATCACTTAACGCCCTTCGTTCTGTTATTTCGTCAACTCATGGACATTAATGGTAGTTCAGGCCGCTTCGCGGCCCTAGTATAATTCTCATTACTTTTGAAATGTCCACTTCTTAAATTAACTATTTGTGTAGATGGATAAGACGCCAAAAAAATAGTTATTAAAGAAAAAAACAAAAACGTTTCCTTTTTTAACAACTTAAAAAGTTTTCAAGAACAGGAGAGCGACAGTTTTTCTTAGTCTTTCAGACAGTCGTCCAACATGCACGGAGTTGCACAATGCATCTTCCTAAATAAATTCAATCTATTTAGCTCACTGAGCCATAGTTTTGTTAGAAAAATACATTATTTAAGGAATATAAAATCATTTTTTGAGGGAATATTGTTTCTTGCCCCAACGCGCAACGAGGGACACAAATGACACTACAAGGGTGCAAATAAACCATATTCCCGAAAAAAGTCAAATTTCGTTTCCATGAAATAATAGCTAGTTAGTAGCTGTATTTAACGCACTTGATTTGCAGAATACGCGTGGAATTTAATAGCCGCTGTTATCCTCCTTCCTACTGCGCACACTCCGTTACCTCATAGTGCTCCTCTCCTGACTTGCTTATATTACCAGTCTATATATAGCTATAGTGTTTATATGAAAAAGAGTTGGTCCACCTATGGTCATTACCTTGAAGGCGAGTGGTCACACATTCTCCTCAATCCTCAGAGGTCTCATGTAAACAATCCGTTACTATTTATAAAGAGATGAATGAAAAGCTCTCTAATCCGAAGAGGGACACATCAGGGCAAACTGGGCATACATAATTAATACGCGTATGCAGCAGGTTCAGCAACAAGGAAAAGGACAAGATTGTAATATCAACGCTCGATAAAAGAAGGCTCGGAACGGGGGTGGGGAGGTGAACAGAGATGGCACTTCTAAGAATAACTCTTCTCCATGTAAATAGACCGTAAGCCAAGTAATATAAACTTAAAGAAATTTTCAGTTCGCGAATTTGTTTTATAATTAATTCATTGATAACCAAAGTAAACACAGTTAGGACATAACCGCTGTCACAGCGAAAGCGCTGGTTGTCCTTTAGAATAACTACCAGCTTAGCGATTACACTATATACGTTGTAGATAGCAATAATACTTACCAAATGAGATGGAAATCAAATCACAATTCTCCAAAACACCGGAAAGTGCAGTTATGTTCAGTTTACAGAGAGCGGAGGAGGTTGCTTTTATAGTTCTGCTACGTGAGTTGAAACATCCTGCGTAAACAGTGTGATTGCCAATTCAGGATTACGTCATGTAGACACGCGATCCATCTCTTAACCAAACAGTTTGGCAGAGATAACAAAATGCAAGTTATCCTGAGGTCTGTCTTTACCACAGTAATCCTTAAGACTGATGAATCAGTCTCTATTTTCCTGACTACCCAAGAACTTGTAAGGTCAAGTAAACAGAAGTTTCCGAACATTACTGAAATCTCGCCACTTTCTTTTGTGACCCATTTGTTTGGGAAAACGTCACAGTTTGTTTACCGAAGAAAAGCCTATCTTTGTTTAGTTTTCGCAATCTTACGTTCTTGCTTGTTGCTAATTAAATAACTAAAACATTGACTCAAAAAGGTTCCAAAAGTCCAGACAGTTTCTACAGTTTAACATCCAAATAGCTTAACCTAGCTGTTGTTGTTCTTGTTATGTGCCTTGCCCCTCTGACCGCTGGATTTTTTCCAAAACATGACAGTTAAATGTTAGAGGTTTATTTCCGGCCGTCATCTGAAGAAATTGTCGTGAAACTCTCAGTATTTGGACGTGCAAACTAACATAACCTTTCACTTCGAGGAGAACATTTTAACATTTCGTTTGGCGTATCCTTTGTAAAAAAAATGGCAAAACACGTTAGACTGTTTTGGGTTAGGTTGAGTATAACATTTGATAGTGCACTTTTATGAGGAGGGTGAGTAGAGCTTTTGTTAATGCCGCTGTACTGATAAGGGGTGCAAAGGACTTTTGTCACTGACAGTGTTTTAACTGTTACATGTAGTTCACTGTTATGGAGGGTGTGAGAAGAGGGAGGGTGGGCGAGTAAACCATTTATTAGTGTAGTGTTATGTAGTGTGCTGCTTTTGTGTGGGGGAAGTGTAACAGTCTTTCAAACTCGTATCCGTAAATAGGATCACTTCATGCATCCGCGAATTGTTAAGTCTAGCATGATTGATCCCAAGATTACGTTGCATCGATTGTTGAAAAATTCGAAATATCCAGTTTCTTGCAAACATCATGACACAGAGAGTCGATCTATGTACTGGACATAACAGGTTACTTTTGTTATGCAATTATTACTGACCACAAATTTTGAACCAAACTGCGCCCATTCCCTTAGCCAAAGGGAAGACCGCACTGACATGTTTGCAGTCCAGTTAAAGTATCGTTCTGGATCCTATTTTATTGTTTGCGAATTATCGTTTTATTACATTTGCTCTATACGGCTTTTTTCTGCCTTACCACAACACTTAATATAAATGGGCAATATAAATGATAGCTTCGACAATTTTTAATACTTAAGATAAGTGTTTCTTGAATTTATGCTAAGAACTGCCAAGAAGATAAATAACTAACTTATACCAGCTATTTTTTGTTTCTTAACGTTTCTATTCGTTTTCTTTAAAATGCAGTTTTTCAAGAAATATTTTCTCCAAGAATTTGAAACGGAGTTTAAAGAATGTTTTCCAACTTTTATTCTACGTTTCACGCAACGACAAAGCTTAAGTATAACTTTAAAAGTCTAGCAATTATTTTAAGTGAGGAATTACCTTGAGAATAAGGCATGTATGGAGGATTAAATCTTTCATCCTTCATCCTCTCATGTGACAGATCATGAAGCACCGAATACCCTCCTATTCAGGGGGGTGGAGTAAATAAGCACTCATAAATTCCCCTAAGACTATAAATCGCACTCATTAGTGCTTATTTAACATTTAATCGTTCTAAATTACACTTGAAAGTATGTTATGTAAAGTTTATATAAACTGTCAAGAGCTATAACATCAATCCTGTGGGCAAATCAGATACAGTTATGCTATGAAACTACATAATGCCACGAAGCTGGCGCTCATGAAACTGCGGATAATGTCAAAAGTCAGCCAAAGTCTACTTGGTAGCAAAGTTCTTTCAAAAGGCAACTCGGGCAGATGGCAAATGATGTTCGAGAAATGCATGTTCCAGACAATGCTCGGTGAGGCCTTGGACCTTCAGTTACATATGGTTTACACACTGGAACCCTCTATGCCGTTTTCTCGCTGGATGAAAACATTTCCATTCTCGGAGATCGAAGATGAACTGCGAGAAAGAGATTCAGCTTTGGTTTTATGAAACGACATTTGGGTAGACTGAACGCAATTAAGACGGTCCGATGACCCATGTCCTGAACAGCAAGATGAACGAAGCAAAAGTTTCTTGAAGGCGCGACGATAGGTTCGGTTCAAGCAGGTGTAGATGATAGGATTCAAGCACGAGTTGAGGTATTCCAACCACTTGATTGCTTTGTAGGCCTCAGTCTTCATGTCATAATTAGGTTCAAAAGCAAACAGAATAACTATAACAAAAAAAGGCATCCAGCATACAACAAACGCTCCAATAACAATTGCTATGGTCTTGGTTGCTTTGATGTCTTTGGCGTAGTTTCGACCGATGCGGAGCGCTTGATTTCTTGCTACAAAGTAGATTTTCATGTACATAACAAACATAAGTAGCAGCGGAACAATGAAGCTTACCACCACAACTACCATCTGATACGCAAAGGTTTTACCCATTTTGTCAAAGGCCTGTCGAAGACCGCAGAGTAGGATAGAGAAAACCCACAATGCAACTATCATGACAATAGCTCGAAACGAGGTGAGCGATTCGCTGTAGGAAAATGGAGCGGTTATTGCGAGGTGACGGTCAAAACTGACTGCTACAAGGTTCATAATGGACGCCGATCCAACGAGGATGTCAATACTGCTCCAGAAAAGGTATAACTCGTTTGAAAATACTTGCTTGGATTTGTCATCCATGTCAGTTAACTGCAATACCAGCCAGAACGGCATCGCCAACAGCGCCACCAGGATGTCCGCCGCACTTAAACTAATGATAAAGTAATTGCAAATTGTTCTAAGATCACGGTAACAGTAAAAACAGGCGCAAACCATGATGTTTCCCACTAGAGTCAACAGCATCAGAACAGCGACAAAAAATGCTGCAACAATATTGCCATCGCTGGTGTTGAAAACGAACTCTGTATCGGTTGAGTTGTTTATCATCTTAAACACTTGAAGGCTGGAAAGATAAGATGTAAAGATTGATCATGTAAAGTCATCATTCCATGTATCTTGTGGTGTAGAAGGGGATAAAATGACTATGGCCACTAAAAAAAATCACTAAAGAAATATTGGCAGTTACTAAATCTTTCAAAGTGGAAACCCTTTATCTCCTTTCATCAGAAATCAAAAAAATTGCAAAAAAGTAGTAATGACAACATGTTAGCCACAAGGACGTCCGAGCAATTCAGCCTCATGGTAACAATGTTTAATGAGCGTGCCATACTGCAGCAACCACATTCAAAATTTGCTAACAATCCTAGAGATGCCAGATTATTTTAACCGATAAATGTTTTCAAATTTACTTCGAGATTTGCCGCACTCTTTCGTCTTATTACGAAACATAATTACTCCATACTAACATTTCGCCGCTTAAATGTCTGATCTAATTTTGGGAAGGACTTTTTTTCAGAAGTCTCATCAAATTCAGTGTTACTGACTTCCACGTTTGTTTTGCTGACACCAAGTCTCCAACATTTACTCACCCGTAAAGCAAACAAGAAAGAATTCAAACTTCACCATCACAATTTTACGTCGGCAAGATGCACCACCAGTCGCTCTATTGTCGCAATAAAGTAATACTTATGCCACACCCAAAACCGTAAAATTTACGTTAAGTTAGGGAATTAAGGTTTTGAAATTGTTTCCTCCAAGAAAATAATCATGCAAAGAAAACTCTCTCCGCTAACGTAAATAACTATTTCACTGACCGAAGCGGCAAGGTTTCCACAAACCTTACTCTTCACAGCTGTGTAGATCGGTTGTTCTGGCTTGTGTTGGTGAGACCAAAACAAATCGAGTAATTTTCTTCGAGCAACAAAATGTTCATTACATTCATAACAGACAGATGTTCTACGATTCTAAACAAATACAAGCAGAATACCTTCACTGATCAGAATTTCAGGCTTCACCAGCGTCTGTTTGCTCGTTCCAAAGGCAACAATGATTATTTTAATAGCAGACGGTGCCAAAACATTTGACACTGCAGTTTCCGCGCTCCAGATATTCGGGACAAATCTCTTTCATCTGCTGACGAACACCGCCAGCAATTCATGCGAAGTGCTTTGTTTTCAATAACTAACGATCAGTGCATACATTAATCCGGTCTTAAAGTGAAAGACAGCAGATTATTAGGGGGCTTATTAAAACAGCGAACGTAATCGGCCACACAAGTGGGTTTTGATACCTGAAAACATATCACGTGTTCGCATTTCGCTGTTAACTTTCACCAAGTGATGTGCAGATGAAACCAAAACAAAGAACAATTTTTTCTGAACTAAATTAGAAGAATTGAACGCGGTTAAGAGAAAATGACTCATCGACGTTGTAAATTAGTTCCGGTGTTTTTTATCCTGAATCCCCGAAGAGACTTGTAATTAGTACGTTTCCTTGAATTACCCAAAACTGCCCCATTTATTTCATTGTGAAATTACATCACATGTAAGCTCTATCTCTGTTCAAAGCAAAGCTATGAAATTTTCCGTTGTCATTTTTCTGCTGTTTTCTTTTTGTCAGTCAACATCGAGTGCCTTGTGTTCAAATAAAACATCGCTAAGAATTCGATCTGTCAATGTTTACAGTATTAAATTAGTCGCTTTTATGAATTATGGAAATTCTCTTTATCCGGCGGTAAGTCTCAGCTTCGGCGATCATTTTGTTATGTCCGTCCCGAATACACAACAACGGGATTATCCGACGCGTTACATCGACTTACAAAAGATGAATAAAACCCTTAGGTACAAGTAACAATGTTTGTCAGTTTCAAATCTTGACCAGGGTGTAAGCCACAAAATGTTGCTCTTTTAAATATTAATTTGATCACGATATCGGCCTCTTGTAACCATAGTGTCTCGAGATTGCAATATTAGGCCAATTTAGCAAGACTTTGTAAAATTAGCAAGAAGTGGCTGAATTAGCCACACCCAATAAAAACGCAAAACCTTAATTAGGTAAAGAATAAAATTGCTCTAGGATATGGAAATACTATTTATAACAGCCTTAGGCGGTAAGATATCATTTTAAAACTTAAAATCCAAAAATTATTGAATTTTTTTTTCAGAATAATCAGAATCAAGCAATTAAAAGGTTCTTTTCTTAGTTAAATTGCCTTCTTTAGCAAATAGATCGCACAGGACGAGTACATGTATAATATATTTCATCAGCAGTTGTCACGAAGATTTAAAACTAGCTTATCAATAGCAACTTAAACTGAGACTATATACAGAAAATAGACGGTAAAACCGCAAAGGTTTTGTCGCTTTGAAAATGAACGGAATGAATGATTAAAATTGGCGAATAGACGACTCAAAAGGAAAGATCAAATTGATTACTGAAGAAAGTGCAAATAAATGTGTGAACATACATTCAATTTTTTTTTTTTTTGATCAGCAACTACCAATTTTTTCTCACTCGCACAACTTTCTGCCATCACTTTAGGAGAAAGAGATAACCATCCGTCAACTTTTGTCCGCAACATTAACATAGATTTGGAGATTCCATTTTAAAATGTCTTTTCTCACCTTGGGTGCTGCGTTCGATTCTTCTTGAATGTTAAGTTGTTTACTAAAAGCAGGGGTCAATGAAATAGAGAAACTACTCTGATCGTCGTCTACAAAGATTATAAGATAGTTTCCTGCTCGCCCCATTTTGCTTGCTAACTAGCCAAGGACAAGCAATCATACATATTTTTAAGCGAATAAAGTTGTCTTGAAACAAGTGAAACATGCTGGCATGAGTTCTTGCATAAACAAAATAGAATGTTTTTATGATCAGAAAGGATAGCAAGCTCTAATGTGATTCACACTTCTGTTGAGGTAAATTAATCTTTTCTTGCAAAATATATTTCGGTTTGTTCAGTCTCAGACCTCATTAGCAATCTAAGTGATTAGACTGCGGGGAGAGTATCAATAATTAGGAATATTATTCTGAGGACAGAAAACAGTTAATTGATTTATCGATTTTGCATCATATTTTCGTATCTCAGAGTTGATTGCCCCGTTTTCTACCACCTCAACCATTTGAATGCCTGCCAAGTTGAAATTTAGTGACAGCTGCCATAAATCCTGTCGTTATTAAAATACCAAATTAACATGTTCGCAAAGTGTGCAGCAGCAAAAATCAGCATGAAATATAAATAACTTTTAAAGGGGGAGGAGTAGAAAGAGTTCAACAGCCCTGTGAATGTTTATAGTTTGGACAGAAACTGGCTCAGTTTTCCTATTTGTGTTTATTTGTTGAATTGTTTGCAGCAATGAACAATTCTACTCGCATGTCTCATTTTACAATTGGAATACATTTGTCGATTTACTTTTATCAGAGCATATTTGCTCTGAGTCAAAATTTTCATTCAACCAGTTCTGCATTATTAAACTTGCTACATGGTTGAGAAAAACAAGCACAGCTATTCTTTAACCTACCAACAAGAAACTTCTTGAAACACAACGCGTTCCATTTAGGTTTCGTGGCGCGTTATCTGCTTAGTGCCTGACAAGATCTTTTAGCCACAATAATTAAGGGCATTGTACAAATGCAAATATATATACATATACTTGTGTGCGATTAACAATTGCCACTGAGCTACAAACCAAAAATGTTTAAACCAAATGTCGAGACTGTCGACCCTAAAGAACGACAGAAATTGAATACAAAATTAAGAATAGACAGAAAAAGTTACAAAAAATTGTAAATTTTGATATGAAAAAGCGGCTTGCTTTTTTTTGCGGCTACGACCACTAGCAACACGTACAAAGCGTGATTATCAAAGAAACAAACTTACAAAATACTATCTTGTGTTTAAAAACATTCATCACAAAATGTTTTAGATGAGAATAAGCTTACCTCTGACTAACAAAGTAATTCTCAAAGTGTGATACAACCAATACAAGGAAACGATGTCCATCGGTCCAAAATAAGTCAGTTAGTCCGTCCGCTTAGCGTATAGAGTAGCTGGATGTCTTACTTACTATTTACTTGGCCTTTTTGTCATTAGAAATTCCTACCTTGATCGTTAGTTCTATGTGTCCCATTGTTTTTTTCGAAAGCTGCTATGGAACAGTGATTTCAAAAGTTGAGTGTAGTGCCATCACAAGCAGCTGGGAAAATATGTAAATGTGAACGCTGAGAAATTAAACGTAATTTCCGTCATCGCTAGCTTATTGGCCCTGAAGATGGTTCAACGTCGGGGTGAGAATTGGCTTATTTCTCAAACGAGTACCAAACGCTCTTTATTTAAATGTTTTGTCAAAGTCTATGTAATTGCCCATGATTAAGCTTCTTAGCTGACATCATTGTTCGATGCCACAGTAAGGGTCTCTCCAGAGAAAGTTTGGTTGGTGAAAATGAGTCGATAAATTTTCCGTTAGCAAACCTTTCTCTACCCGCTCACAAGCTCAGTATTCTCATTGCAAAACAAATGCTATCGTGTAAATCATTGTTTACCTTCACACCAACACGGATGTACGATTCCTTTCCTTGGATTGCTCAGAAGGACGCGCGATGCGTGGGTGAGGTCCACGTAATTTGTTTTCTCTAGCCTTCGTGGATATTCCTCAGTATTCCCGCAGCTATGTGGCAGATGTTTGTAGAGATAAGAAATTCTGTTTCATCACAGGATATATTTTTTTAGTGATAAGTACATGCGTAGATGAATATAATTGCGCGACTAAGATTTGTCATGAATAAGCTTGTCTTTAATTATTAATAACACAATGTTAAATAATTTGTGCCACGACTAGTTTCTTGTTTCCCCCTCGAAAAGACTCCGTGTAGAACAAATTCAATGTTTTTGCTTACGTTTTTCATATAAAATACTCGACCATTTTTTAAACCATGCCAACGAAAACAGTTATGCCACTTCTTATATAAGTTCTCAGATGCGAAGTACGAAATTAAGCTGTAGTGGCGATGGGCCATTGTATACATGTAAATATGAGTACATATGTTAAGAGTAACCTTGTTACTTATTTCAGTTATATGGTCTCACTTGTAATACAGAAGTTAGAAGAACTCTAAAAACTTGTCAGTAAACATTGTCATGAACAAAAAGACACTGATGAGTTAAATCCAGTCAGAAGTAATCGGGACACTTGTCAAAACAGCCTTAAAAGGGAGGAGATAATCATTACATACTGATGCCGTCATATCTCTCTCCCCACCCCGCGTCTAACGAGTAAGGGAAGGCAAAAATTCAACAGCGCTTGGCCTGCGGAGTGAATCGGGCAAACACGGAGTCAGTTTTGGTCACGATAGACGCCCCAACACTTATAACAACCTCCGTTGCTGTATTATTTTGAAACCCAAGTTTTCAATTTTTTTAGGTTGAGGTACATCGAATTTAGAGCCAATGACTCGGATGAGGATGGTTACTGCGCTCCAAAGACTTAAAACCGAAGGGCTTCCAATGTTGAACCTTTTTATGAAAATCCATTTTAGTCGCGACATTTAATAACGTCGACCGAAGCTGTTTATTCAATTTTTTCACCTAGCAGAGAAAACCTACAGGAGCACTAAAAATTTCGCATAACTGAATTTTTTAATGGTTTTGTAATCGCCGGATTACAAGATCACGATCGTTTACAACTAAACAAGTAATCTCAAGAATGGCGCGGTAAAAATATAATAAAAAAACTACAATAACAATATAAAATCATGAAGATAAAAATATAGTAAATATTATTTCATGATCGATTTTCACCATAGCAACCATGCTGGTCAGTTGTTGGCAAGTTGCACGGTTTATATTTTTGATCAGGTCTGGGTTGTGTTGAAGACTCTGTGCGGCGTGTAGAAAATTAAGCTTTTGAAACTTTTACAAGGTCATCACAGAAAGTGTTTGAAAGCTGTCATAGATGAATAGGTGACTAACGACTTTGAAATCAACGGAAATCTTATGAGATGCAGATATTATCCAACTATATGCACATTCACTACCACGTACTGGTAGAGGCACCAAATTTACTTCAAAAATCAACAAGCTCAGTTGAGATGGTATCTGTCAAATTGCAACACAGAATAATTACTCAATTTCTCAGAATAATAAAGGGCACTTTAATAGTCAACTTTAAAAGCTCTATATTTTAAGAAATAGCATTTTGTAAATAAACCGAGCAAAAAGTGTTAAAGGGTTAAAAGGACTCACCTATTTTGATATTTTGATTACAGTGGAGTTGGCTTAATCCGCAGCACAGAAGTAGCTACAAGTATTGGGAGCTATTCCGAGGTAATCTACTCGTTTGATATGCAGGCACAGGGGACTGCCCTCTTATTCCAAGAGATCAACAACTGTTCTTACCTAGAAAGAAAATTCACATGGATAATTATGTAATTGCGCCAGTGATAAAACAGATATCGCTTGTTCTAAATACCTATTAGTATGGAAAGAGAGAATAACAACATGACCATCTGCACAAATAGTGGAAAATTACTCTGACTTTATGGTAACAAGTTGAACACGCTTTCACAGTATTTTATGTCGTAACATGACCTCATATTGAAACTCCATAACTGATAGATATGTTTAATTCTCGTCACATCTTGATACAACGTTGTGTGACTATTAACTTGAAAAGTATAATATGCAGACACGCAGCTCTTTCATTCAATGAACCCTAAAGCAGGGGCTTAGATTTCATGGAAATAGTCGAAATAGAGAAAACGGGCTGGTGAAATTTTTCTAAGTGCGATGACGTCTTCAAATTTTCTTATTAAGAAACATTTTGATCTCCTTTTTGGAGGCCAAATTACACGATTTTTTGAAAAGTGTCAAGTTTCTTCTTTGTGTCCTGACCATATAACTTCCTGATGCTGGATATGACACAATACGTCAAAATACCGACTCTGCTTGTTCGGTGTTACAGAGTGGCACTAAATTTTTGCGGGTTCTAATTTTTGCGATTTTTGCGGGGTTTTTTTTATGATTCGCAAAGCAAGTTCCCGCCAAAAATATTTTCCGCGAAAATATTCTCCGCAAAATTTTACTCCAGTGGTGAAATCATACATACAAACGTCACCAGTAGATTCTCGTTGCTGCCATTTGTGTAAAAAGTCTCTTTTGTTCAGAAATATTAAAAAAGGTTTACAGGAAAGGATCGTCTGAACGTATTCCACTGAGAAGAGCATTCTACAATTCCGCGCCAGACCACGATGTAACTGTCATACTGATTACTGGATTACTGTGTTTTACATCTCTACATGTTGTATCACTTGCCAGTTGCATGCAGTTTAATTAAAAAATGCGAAAATGTTGTAAATTCAGTTAAATGCGACTTCCCCAAAATCGAAAAAATTAGTACCCAGCAAGAAAAAACGGCCTTTTGCAATCGCAAAAAATAGTTTCCGCAAAATACAAAAAATCGTCGATTCGCAAAAATAAACTCCCACAAAAATTTAGTGCCACACGGTATGCACCAACGAGAACCGCAACACAAAGGTAGGTTCGCTATTTTAATTACAGTTTTAATTGAAAAAGTAAACATAATCTTGTTATCTTCTGCATTCAGCCATATATGCGCATGTGACGAAACAGTTTTCATCCCATGCTGTTTCTGTTGCTGATTTTTTG
>Ga0126339_10003068_pt1 | contig 12083 bp, 5 predicted proteins | sample OrbTmetagenome_2_FD_92532 | JGI IMG/M metagenome (GOLD analysis project Ga0126339, IMG submission 92532) | Coral microbial communities from Petempiche,Puerto Morelos, Mexico - Orbicella T R C metagenome | ecosystem: Host-associated > Invertebrates > Cnidaria > Coral | place: Petempiche,Puerto...
AGAGGAGGGAAACTTTGAAGTTCTGAAACGCTGCTATATCCAAATATATCCAGCTGGTTTTTTACTATGTTATGTAAAAGCTATCGATCTTCAACATATGTAAAATTTAGAGTGGAGTAATGTAGAGTATTCGTAAAAGAAGCAGCTGATCACGGCTTGGTCATGATAAGCGGGACATACCTGCATTCGACACTGTCTTACTCCACTCAAATTTGGGTAGCCTACTTAAGCATCATTACAACAGACGTAAACGTATTGACTTTTGGGTCTAAAGCATCAAAAAGGCTTTTGAAAATACACCACTGGTTGTTCAGAAATAAAGAAAGAAAAGTTGATTTCCGGTTCGTCGAGAGGTGATTTTTGGCAGCCATTAATCTCACCGGAAGCGCGGAAGAAGCGCTCGACCCAGTCTTTCTCCGCATCACACATTGGACCAAGAGCAACCAAGAGCAGACTTCCCATTTCACCGCCCGGCTTTTTTCCGCCCTGACTACGCTTTTGGCAGCCCGCGTTTTTCTGGCGGGAAATAGCATGAAAATCAGATTTATAGCCATTTTGTTTCGGAAACAAGAAGGGGTTTTCCATTTTTGGAAAGAAAACTCATTTCTATATTTTCATGTCAAAAAACGATGGCGGAATTGATATAACTAGTACTTTTTCAAGACAGGGTTTAACTGAAGCAGAGCGTGAAAGAGAACGGCAGAGAGCAAGAATTAACTGGCAAAGAAGATCAAAGAAGTATCCAAGAAGTTAAGAAGATCGCGAGCGGAAAGCTGTAAGTCAGGGCTAGAGAAACGAGAAGAAATAATACCGAACAAACCCATGAAGCTGAGCAAGCGAGGGCTAGAGCCTGGGTAGGCGAAATATAAGCAAAGAACGACGCGAAGCGGAACTTGCCAGGAATAAAGAATGGAGACAAAATTTGAGCTTAAGCTTGTAAATGTAAATGCAAATTTAATGTCAAACACAGGGAGTGCTTGCGCAATCACCCGAGCCAGAAGCTCATGATGTGATAAAGTGCTGGACAATAATCAAGATCGAATTGGAATTTGGAAATGTTGGTTTTTGAGGGGAGGGAAAAACCGGGGTACCCGGGGAAAAACCTCTCGGAGCAAGGAAGAGAACCAACAACAAACTCAACCCACATTTGACTCCGGGTCCCTTGAATCGACGGCGAAAAGAATAGTTCAGTTCAGTCTTCACTGACAACGTTTGCTGGAAGTTTCTGCCAGTGAAGTGAATTGCGGTTAGCGGCTGCGGTAAGCGACTTTTTGTTGTAGAAACTTTCGTCGCGTTTTCTATAAAAATTATCTAGTTGCTTCGGCGAGATAATCTTATCTTGATTCGAAGTTGTAAAGTCTTCTTGATTTGAAAACATGCTGAGTCACTTTATAAATTTTACTGTGTTAATTTCGCTAATCTCTAAAGAATAACACTTGAGTTGCTTTGTCGCAGTTGTTCTAACTTGCATATTGTAAATAGATAGTTTTCTGTCGGTTTTCGCCGATAACCACACTTCTAAAAATAATTAAACTGTATTTTTAAATACTATCCGGCGAGTTGGAAACCAGCTGGAAACCAAGAAAGGTCAGAAAAGTATTTTATGCTCTCAAAGCGGACAGGATTAGGCAAGTTTATATTTGCGGTAGTACATTAAACTTAAACACCGTGAGTCTTCGAAATTTTGGACGTTTTTAACTTGGAAAATATTTATATTTTCCTAGTTCTAGTGGTGGGACGATTTCACTCCATCACTTCTTCACTAGGTCACTTCCTGCTAGACATTTGGAATCCCGGGGAGGGACTCCCACATGAGAAGGTCAGGGATGCTCACCCGACTCGCGTACGCGTATAGGAGCTGCCGAAAACCGGGAGCAACTTTTAATTCTAAAGATGAGTGCTGAAAGTTTTAAATTTTCGTTTACCACCTTTGAATCTCAATGTATTTTACTACAGTACTGATTGTTTCAGTTGTCAGGTATTGACAAACATGGTTGGAGTTATAGAGGGTAAAATCAGTAATAGTAATTGGACCGAGTGTCTCCAATTAGGGCTGCTGGTGGAGTACAATTTTGGAGGTAGTGGCGCGAGTAATTTCAAAATCAGACGAGCGCCAATTGAAGCGCGAGGCCGATTTCAAATTACGAGCACGATCACTCCCTAAATTGTATGACACTAGGTCCAATTATTAATTAATACCAAATGTAACAAATTTCGAAATTAAAAAAGTCTTCGGAACTTTAGGGAAAAAGTCAGCAGCCCTTTCCACAAACATAAAGAATGAAGTCAATGACGTAGGTATCCAATTACAGGTATCCAGTTCTCCGTAGAAAAAAGATTGCGGCTTTACATTTTACCACAATACCATACGAGCCTAATACAGCCTGTAAAGCACAAGAAAAGCCACATTTTTGCAGTATTTGTTAATGTGCTATCGACATTGTGTGTGCTAGGGTTGAAGGTTTTAGAATGTTGCTATACGTTTTCATGAGCGTGTTTTGTTTCCGTGCGTTAAGAATTAAGGGTAAATGTACCAATCGCCATCTTTTTTCCTACGGCGGATTAGAAATAGTTGTAATTGGATACCTGTTATGGACACCCACGTGATCTCGCGCGATTACGTGACAAATCACGATCGAGAATTTTGTTATAGAAATTGACCTGAAGGGAAACGAAAATTGCTTCGAGTTAGCCGGGGGTTCAAGTTACCGTTGGTAAAATTACAGTAAATGTATGACGGAAATCCAGGGGAAATCGATTTTAGGATAAAGGATAGGCCGTGAAAGTCGTCTTCAGAATTTATGGCAAGTACTGAAGCACAGCTCCACGATTTAATATCGCATAGGCATCTTTGAAATAAAAACTCTACTTCTTTTGTCAGGGCTGGTAGAATATGGAAAGTATTTTAAAGTTGACTTTTACTAAACTCTTGGAAAACTCACAGGCTCTATTTTGGCGCATCGAATTGCCTGTCCTTGCATTTCTAAATTAATCCGCAGATTCATTGGTCATACCATGGAAATTCTTTAGCAAACGCGATTCGTTTCTTACGAAATGAAGTTAGATAGCCGGCCATTAAGTTGCACGGAAATGCTACAGAAGAAGGTAGTTCCTTTACGTCACAAGTTATGTTTGGGGTAAGATTGCTCGTGTACCGCAGAAGACCCAGGGTAGCGGCAAGTCGCTCCTTAGGCAGCGAGAGTCTGTTGGCACACAGTATTCACTATGGTCAGTGCCTGGGTCAGTGTACATCATCAAAATTGAAAAAAACGCAGTTGCTAAACTCGACTTTGTTTTTGCTGATTTTATTCACACTAGCACCATACAAACCTCTGAAATAACTTAGAACTATGTATAAAAAAATTTCCAACAATTTAACCTAGAAAACTATAATTTTTAGCAAGCTTCTATTTGTTTTCAGTGAAACAAGTAGCATAACAAATTTGCTTTCGTAAATAAAGAAATTATCTTTCGAAGACTTTTTTCCTTTAAACTTGACAGCAACATCTGAAAGAATCATCAACTTGATAATCTTCTCGTTGTACACACCGGTATAAAACAGACATAAATAGCTAATTTGTGCTAACGTACCACCTTTGATTGTAGTAAGAACTGATTGAAATTAACTGCAACCCAACGACAATTCTACAAATAGCACAGCTTTATAACAATTATGGATAATGGACGGATAGATTTCCAAAGGAAAATACCACCTAATCTACCAGAAGTCTTTAAATTTTTCAATAAAATGAGTAAAAGGTTTGAAACATCTCTCAGGCAGTAATCTAAGCGCTTCTACGACATTTTGAAAGCAAGGAGTTACCAAACCTACATAGCTCCTCACTTTGACGATAAATTAAGGGGAACGGAGGGAAAGTAGCAAAGAATGACTATTTCATGCGCCCTTCTGTAACTAAATGATCTTATTCAGACAGAACGGTACCTTGTAAGCCAATACATGGTTTGTTCGTTGTTGCTTCTCGTTTGGCGCGCTTTTTGTGGCCTGAAAAGTTCTGTAAACATGACTGCAAGCAGGCAGTATCTTTCCCCTGTTCATCCTTCAATTAGTGATTTACGTTTTCGTCGTCGGTTCGTTCATAACCTTTCCATCGCACCTCCTATTAAACCTGGTACAGCTGATTTCAGTGTAGGTGTAGACTAGTGTTCTCAATCAAAACGTGATATGCCGTTCATGATCCGACTATAGTCATACAACTCTAGCAAGTATACGCACATGTAGTTAAACTCAGTGACATTGTGTAACCTAAACCAGAAAGTCCGATGATGGTTGTCTAAAATGTCCGGCGAATCATGTTTTGAAAACCTAAGTCTACACACTGGACTGAAAAATATTCTAAGCAAAAGAAAAAATTGTGGATTTGTTAGATTTGCAAACATGCCGTTGGCATGCCATTGTCAAATTAGCTTGTTTAAAACAATCGAGGAAACAACTGAGCACATGAAGGGAGCCCACGTTTGCAATTTCATGGTCAGAGAGATCCAATTTAGGGGAGGGGTGGGTGGAAACGTTTGAAGAACTTCTTCAGACATTTGGCAGAATGGTATTTCCCCTCGACTGTTATCTGTGTTACGTTTAGCGTAAAACTTACACGAGATTAAAAACTCTTAATGGAGAAAAAATGTTAAACAAACCTACTTAACATGAAATCTAAAACTTAATGGTCACTGAAGGTAGCACAAGAGTTTTCTTATCTCTTGCATTAAACACACCAAGTTGCAATAAAATTCTCATTTTCGGCCAGACGCTGTCGACCCTAGCATGTCGTTCATTAAAAAAATAACCTGCCATAATCCTTAAATGGATAACAGAGAATTTCCTTGCCGTCCAAAGGTACGTTTTTGTGAAAATCTTCACTTAAATCTTAGTCCAAATGTGTCAGATATTTGTCACAGTGCGGACGGGGAAGGTTCTTCTTGAACACCGACTCCATTTTCGACAGGTGGTTCAATTCCACTCTTAGCCACCCCTCCCTCGCTGATTTGAGATGGTCTTTGACGCTTTGGCGGTCTTTGTTTAGATCTTTTCTTGGAATTTCTATTAGCAGATCGTTTACTTGATGGCTTTTTGCTTCGTTTCCGTGAAATGCCTGGTAATAGCTCATTCTGTTCTTTGTTACCGTTGTTTTCCAACTCTGATCTTTCACCTTCCAATTTTGACTCGACCTGTGTTTGGTTTTCAGCAGTCTTAATGACCTGTTTGTTTCCGTCCAATGAACCATTGTTTAAATACGGGCTTTGTTTTTCCAATGTCTTTTTCTTTGCTTTTCTTAGTTTCTTGGAGGTTTTAGCAGTTTCCATTTCAGAAGAATTATGTTCTCGTCCTCCGTTTTTTCGTCGCTTCGCAGATTTTTTTCCTGTCGGTTTCAATGTAAATATCTCCTTTAGATTCATTTCGTTTGTATGCTGTTCATGTGTAAGGGTCGTACAAGATGACGTGGGCAGAGCTGATGAATCTTTTGTCTCTGAAGACCTCGCGTCAGGTTCCGAAGACTTCACGAGAGCAGTCGTCGCAACATCCTGCGAACCAGTCACAGCTTGTGATGGTTTCTCTACAGTCATCTGCTCTTTGTCAGACCGCTCGTTTTTGAAATTTTCGCTGAAGTGGTTTGAAATGTTTTTCCGTGATTCTGATGTTCTGTCAAGGCTTTTAGAAACTTCAAACTTCTTTGTGTTTTCTTTTGGCAACGGCGAACTTTCCTTGCCAGATTTCTTTTTTGATTTCCTTGACTTTTTCAAGATTTTTTGCTTTTGTTTATCCACATGAGTTTCTTTTTCTCTCTTTCTGTCTACACGTTCCCTATTCTTTCGTCGCTTAGGTGATTTTTCTCTGGATGGTTTTCCAGTTAAATTCATTCCGCTTGTGTACTCTTTACTTGTAAGGCTGGTTGAAGCCGACGTAGGGAGAATTGAAGAAACGTTCGTCTCCAACAAACTCGTGTCGGGTTCCGAAGATTTACCGATGATTGTCGTGGGAGAGTTACCAGAACTCGCCACAGGTGCTACTGTATGTTGTAATTGTTTCTCCACATTTATCTGTTCTCGGTTAGACTTCTTGTTGTCACCGAAATGGCTTGAAACGTTTTTCTGTGACTGTGACATTTTGTTCAACGACACAATTGTCCTGTTTGTGTTTTGTGTTGGTAACGGCGAACTTTCCTCAGCGGAAAATGTCTGTTTTTTTTTCCCGACATACGTTTCTACTTCTTCTCTTACTCTGTTCTCGACAGAAGTCAGCACTTTTCGCCCTTTGGACGCCAATGTCGACTGAATCGTTGACTGTTCTAATATTTTTACTTTTGCCTTCGTTGGCACAGTAGTAGTAAACGGTAAACCCTCCACAGATTCTGTCATTACCGAAGTATGGTTGGCAGCGTTTGATGTATTCACGACAACTTCCGAGCGATAATACCTTTCAGACGTCAAAGGCCTAGCTGAACTTTTTGAAGATGTTTTCACATGTGATGGCAGTGTTGGTGAACGTATCACAGCAAGACTCTCTTTGGTTTTATTGACAGGTTCACGTGCGTGAGATGTTTGCGAGGTTGGTAGTGTTGGTGAAGTGGCATGTTGAGGGTACTTCTTGCCATGGTAATGCGTGCAGTGCTCTCCCTTGCAATCTCTCATTTTGCTGAGCTGTTGATGGAGCTCTGACAAAACGGCAGGGCTCACCTCATCAATTATGTTGTACAGCTAGAACATAAATTTGAAATAAGACGTAAGAATATCGGCAAGTGTTTTTAAGGCCTGGTATTTAACTGCCATTTTATCCAAACACATCTGAACTTGGCAAGCAAACTTGTAGGTTACGTCATTTGTGTGTACTGTTTGTTCGGTACCAGTCTTCCAATCAGTTTTGTCATATCAATATTGAACACAGACATTGTTTTGGCACTGGCATGTGATAGCCAAGTATTTATATGTTCCCCTACAATATGTTAACGTTCACAGTTGTCTTTATGTTTTCTACTGTACCTGGTATCGGTCTTTGCTGAGGTCAAAGTACTCGTAAAAATGTGTTATAAACTCGCAGTAGAGGAAGTTGTGACTAGCATTTATTGTCCGAAGGCACCAGTAAGAGTTATTGGCAGCGTTGGGACAGAAACAAAATTCTCCCCCTGAAACAAGAAACAGATAAAAGGTGCAAAACAGTCAGCATTTGAAGGACTTTGAATAATGATCTACCTCGTAGGAACCCCCGAATATACCATGCATTACAATTTGAATTCCAAACTCGCAGACTTGACTCGGGATGAACATTTTGAGAGCAACATGAATCAGACAACGTGGAATCAAGAAAAGAAAGTCACACACCGTCAGCCAGTTAAGTTTACTTTAGCCTGGTCATTTCAAAAACAAATTTGTGAGTTGATCATAATATTATAGCTTTGAGCTTATTTCTTGATCATACAAATCAGCCTGTAGAACCCCCTGGGACAACAGTACCCTGGGGGAGCATAAGGCATCCACAAACTCACGCCACTTTTTCCCGTTCTGGGCCAACTGGGTGATCGTTATCCAGTCCTTTCATGCGGCTCTTAACTCTTGGTGCACTGACCTTCTCTCGCCCTCGTTTCCTTTTACCCTGGGCCGCATGAAAGTGCTCCTCATTATTTAAGGTGGCTCACAACGGTTTCCAGCATTTTTGGCGCTTCTTCTTTGATGAATGAATGCTACAAATCTTTTTTAGTTGATGGCAAAATAATGTTATCATACAAAAGCCCAATCATCGGTAAAAAAGTTATGGTCATTTTCGTGATGGAAAAGATTACCATAGCAACAGCATTACCTGTTTAAAACACCCTTTATTTTAGTCTTACATGCTTGTAACTCTAAAACGAGTTCATCGAATCGTAGTTAGCATGTTAATACACAACTTTTTGCCAAGAGTAAAAAATTCCGGGTGGAGGTCCAGAACTACTTTTAAGTATTGGAAAATTCAAGGTCGCCCTAAAAGTGTTCCCACGATGTTTCTAAAACTTTGTTAAAAGTTGAATGCTGTTATTCTAATTACAATTAAAAAAAACAAAAAAAAAAAACAATGGGTTTATGGGTTATAAGCGCTTATACATAAAATAAAAGGTGTTCCACAGGTTGTGATGGTGACTTGTAAAGTAGAGATAATGATCAAAACTTGTTGGAGGCCATTATAGTAGAGTTAACTGAGAAGGAATGGTAACATTAATCTGTCAAAGTGCTGAAAAATGATGGAAACTGTTGCCAGGCACCTTAACTGGAGCTGCATCACACAAGTTCCACCCAATACCTTCCACTGGGAATGTCAAACACTAACTGAAGATTAATTTATAACGAACAGTTCCAGATGAAAGCGTTGATCAACAGATTTAAATTGAAAGGCCACACACTATGGGTTTGGTCAACAGAGTTAAGGTGGCTCAAAACAATTTCCAGCACTTTCCAAAAGTTAGAAGATGATAACAACCTGTTCATCAATGACTGGGCAGTTTTTTGATATCATGATTCTAGCTTCAACTGATTAAGGGTGGTTGTCAAAAGTCAAAGAACATTACCTGTCCACAGAGGGGGCAGTCGCCAGTGATCATTTGTTTGGTAAAAACAGTTCACGCCGGGACTTGCACATTTACTTCGTCTCGGCCTGACCTTCCTTTTCTTGGTCTCTGCCTTACGAGATGTCGCCTTTATCTGTTTACTTCGTCTTCTAAGTGGGGATGTCTGCGACTCATCGTCATATTGTTCTTCCCTTCCATCACCTTGGCCTTTGTCATGGGGGCCATTCCCACTGTTTTCCGTGATAGCCTTCTCAGGTATGGTACTGTTGCCATGGTCACATGGACAAGGGTACTCTATTAACCGATCACGCGAGCTGATCTGACGTAGTTTCTTCCTCAGGTCACGCAAAGCTCCCAGGCGCAGTTTCATGCCCTGAATTTTCTCTTTCAGTTTTCCAAGTCTTTCCTCAACGGCTTGTACTCCGGAAGTCCCGTATATAAAACCCACACTTGAGTTTGATTCCGGTCTCACGTTCGTGTCAGGAGTTCTAATTAGGGCTTTTGATTTGGAGCGTCGATTTTGAAGTCTAAGCGCCCTAGCCAATTCTTTCTCGTATCTTCTGGCGCTAAATTCGCTTCCTCTCTTCCTTGTACTGAAGCTGGAGTAGGGAGACCTTTTTGAGCGTCGTTTTAGTTCTCTTGTTAGATAATCCATGCCACTCACAATTAATTCATCTGCACGATAGTGGATAATGTACATAAAGTAAGTATTTTTCTACTGATAGCCAAAAAACCGAGCTGCAGTGCCAAAAAAAATGAAAGATTGTCGAACAAAACTCTAAAAGAAATTTTAACGGCTTCCTCTTTCGAAAAATTTCTTAATTCCTTATTATTTTTGCTGCACGTTTATACAGAAATAAAACAGAGTGATGCATCCGACAAGAAAGAAACCTTATCAATTTTGCGGAAAATGAGTTACAATGATGTACTTCATGTAACCGTGACAAGTATTATTTCCTATAGTTCCTACAATAACAAAATCAGTCAAATCCTGACTATTACACAGCGCTCCCATCAAGCACAACACGTCATGTAGCTTTGCAACTGTTTCAGTAAAACACGCGAGCTCAGTTAAGGTTACACTCACCCTCATAGGGAAGCATGTCGCCTTGATTCACATTCACCTCAGTGCCCGGTCTTGGCTTCATGCAAACGCACATTTTCACAGGGGTGATAGTAGAAGTGTATGCGGTGGGCAGGTTGGTTGGAGCAGTGGCATTTCTTCTGCACTTTCTCAGTCTCGGTCTGCGATCCAGTGTCACGCATTCCCACAACTGGTTGGGTTGACATGGTGACTGGTACTTGGCCTTGGAGCAGATTCTCTCTAATACAGTCAACTTGCTATCTTTGGCTGTTATTGTCTTATTTCTTGACATTCCTTCTAACATGTTCTTTGTTCTCCTCCAGCTAAAATGATACATTGCCAACATTTCTACAATGACCGTGTACAGTATTTCAAATTAGTTACATGCCTACATTCCCACATGTCACGCCACTCAATACGCGTGACAAGGTAAAGAGGGCTGGGAACTCTTTATAATTGACACAATTTATCTGTCAGCTGAGGTTTCTAACGGTTCACCACTAAATTTTCCATTTTCAGCATTCGCCAAAACTGATCGCGTGGTAGGATTACGCGCGTGTGCTACAAGCCTACTTAATAGTGAGCTCGAGATTTCAATTGCGTGATACTTGACGACAAGGACGCATCCCGTGGTAACTATCGCCCATAGAAATCGAGAACGGAGAATATTATAGTTTAAGTATAAATCTCATAACCGTTCAATTAAAAAATCGAACGTGGTTTAGCGCGGTCTGTACTCTTATCGACAACGATACGCGTCATCACAGTCGTCAAAATGTTGTGGACTCACGAGGCGCAGCCGAGTGAGTCCTTGATAAGAGTACAGACCACGCTAAACCACATTTCGATTTGTTTTTTTTTTACCACAATATCAAGTCAAAGAAAATGTTTTTTCAGAGCGCGAGCTGAAAAAGGCATTGCGTGACACATTGACGCAAGCAGCGTTGTCTGGACTCTTATCCACAACGGCAAATAAGCCGATCAGATCGCGAGATTAGTAGCAAATGTGGTAAAAAAAACTTCATCGAAATCCTCTTCAAAGTCATTTCGAAAACCCAAAGTGAGCTGCCTAGCCAATAGGGTAACGGCAATTGTGATAAAACGCTAGAGTTAAAAAGTGGGCTCGAGTTCTTTCTGGCGTGAGAGTTGATGAGGTCATATATCACGCATAGTAATCTAATTGTTTTGGTCGTTCAAAACTTTATCTAAATTCTCTTCACAGACACTTCGAAAACGTAAAGAAGCAGCCGTCATTTTGTTAACAACTGCTAGGCTACTCACTATATACAACGGAAAAGATAGTAAGTAGGGTAGCCAATCAGAGAACGGCATTCGTGATAGAATGTTAGAAGATTTATACTACCAGGCGATAGAATACCCACGGAGTGTTATCGACTAACTTGTGCATGCCTAACCCATCAAAACAGACCTTTCAGTACAGCTTCATAGCACTTTTGTAGTACTTCTTAATTGGACCGCATTATATTTAGGTTGTCATGAACTTTTACGCTTTGACAAAAACAAACATTTCGAAGCCATGCTTTTGAAAATGCCTCTTTCAAGAGAGTAGATTTCAGCAACTTTTTTAAAGGGGCCGCTACTTTCGGGGGGGGGGATCATTCTTACTTTCGGGAGAGGGGGCGTTACTTTTGGGATTTAAAAGGAGTGTAAAAAACTAATTCAGTATTTTTGGGGGGGGGGGAGATGGGGGCGAGGAGGCGTTACTCTCCGGGGTAGGGCCTTACTTTCGGTCCTTTAAGAGTTATCGTTGTCTTTAAAATAACATAATTCGTATTTCACTTCAGCTTACCCTCGAGACCTTTCAATAAGAATAGTGTCCCTCCAGGTAACATGAGTCCTTCTGCGTAAAAACAAAACAAAACAAAACAAAAAAAACAAATGTTAAATACCTTCATTTTCCTTAAGGTTGGCTTTGGTCGTTGCGATCGTTGAGCGATCCGTACGACCACCAATCCAGCTTATGTTTGCCACGCTCGCTGGGAATAAAAGAAAATGCCTGCTAGGAATGGGATCAAACAACGACGCAGGCATTCTGGTATATTTATCTTCGAACTGGATCGCTACAATCTCTGGAAAGTAGTTTTCACATGCCATCTGAGTACGATCGTTGCGAGATAGAGCTGAAGTATATCTCAGTAATCACGGCCACAACTATCGCTGGACCTTTTTTTACTCACCGATCATGTGGCGATCACGTGGTATCAAACCTTGTACAAGAACTCAAGGATTCCGATATTTATTGTCCAAACGTAAAACTAAGCCGAGCAAGCAATAATTGTATCGCCAACTTCTTGCAGCGCCCAGTTAGAATACTTAACGCTTCTTACATGGACTCACCAAACAGCAGTCCTGAATAACTCTTTTTATTGTGAGTGCCTGATTGATGCAAGGCACAAGGAGTGAATCAATCAATCAATCAATCAATCAAT
>Ga0126339_10003070_pt1 | contig 12073 bp, 3 predicted proteins | sample OrbTmetagenome_2_FD_92532 | JGI IMG/M metagenome (GOLD analysis project Ga0126339, IMG submission 92532) | Coral microbial communities from Petempiche,Puerto Morelos, Mexico - Orbicella T R C metagenome | ecosystem: Host-associated > Invertebrates > Cnidaria > Coral | place: Petempiche,Puerto...
AAAATTTCTGCTCCTTTCTTGTCGTCATTCAACTGAACACGAAAGAACCACACATCACGTTCGCGCCGAAATTTGGTTTTGTTGTGCTGACCTCTCGCACATGCGCAGACGTTATTCAGCCCTGTTCCTTACCTGTCTATATTTCCCTCTCCCCAGTCTTCCGCGTCACGCGGGGTTGTGTAAGCGAATGGGTGGAGAAGGAGAGAGACATGGTGACACCCCGATTTTACTTTCGTGAGCACGGAGCCATGGCAATTTGCCAGTTAAATAACTAATTCGGTTTTCTCGTAAACTGAACAACCATAGCGCGTAAGATTACTCACAGCTATATAATAAACATTTTGTTAACATCAATAGTTCGGTCTGTGTCGTGTATTATGGATTCTCGTGTTTTGCTTTCATTTTGTGGTCTGTACCGTTATTAAATCTTGGACACTCCCTTAGAACTGTCTGTTCCAAAAAAGCTATAGCAACAAAGAAAACTCGGTCCATAACCTACGGTACAGACCTCGCGCGTGGTTAATAAGAGGTATGTAAAGGTTGAGGCCGTTCATTTGCGAAGATACAACTATATTGCTATATAGAGCTATTATCGAACCATATTTTGATTATTGCTGTCCTGTGTGCGACGGTCTCAACAACGAGTTAGCCGACAAATAAAAAAAAAACTACAAAATCGCGCCATTAAGCCCCGGCCAAACAATCGCAACATTTCAACGTAACACATCGCAACATTGTTGGGAGCAACATGTTACGTACGTTTGGCCACCCTGCTGCGACGTGTTGCGACATGTTGTGACATGTTGGGTTTTGTTGGCTCAAATTTGAAAATGGTCAAATTTTTCATGCAACATTTGTGGATGTTGCATGATGTTGTAGTCGTTTGGCCAGGTTCATGCAACAATTTTGCGCCCGGGCATACGCACTAGTGCGATTTTTAACACCCAACATGTCGCAACACGTCGCAACAAGGTGGCCAAACGCGTGTAACATGTTACGCCCAACAATGTGGCGATAGATTGCGTTCAAATGTTGCGATCGTTTGGTCGGAGCTTGCAAATGCTGAGCCAACAATGTTGGGATATGCTGTGTTGAAATGTTGCGATTGTTTGGCCGGGGCTTTAGGGTTATCACCAAGTGTGATTACTATTCTAGCGCTACCGCCCTCCGCGGTAAGCTAGGATGGGATAATCTCCATACCAGAAGGAAAAAGGAAAAATTGAAATTGATGTTTAAAACTTTGAATGATCAGCCTTTGGAGTACCTGAAAGGCCTATTTTTTTAAAAACCCTTCAGCACGGACTATGGACTTAGAAATAGTGAAAACAATCTGGCTCTGCCTAAGCCCTGAACCGATTTTTTCAAACGTAGTTTCTACTGCAGTGGGACACATTTGTGGAATAGCCTTCCATCTAACGTTAGAGCTACTAGATCTTTTGTTAACTTTAGATACGAGATGAATCGCCACATGTCCTCCTTGTATTCCCCCACGGCAAAGATGTAAATCAGCTTTTTTTTTGTTTTTTGTTGATATCTCAATCTTGTAACTGATGTTTTTACCGTGTCTAAGTTAAGTGTGTATGTGTGTATGTATGTACGTATGTACGTATGTACGTATGTACGTATGTACGTATGTATGTATGTAGGTATGTATGTGAAAGTGTGTCTTGTCTATATAACAGCTATACGCCCAACACAAGGACACTTGGTTCAACCTCGCAAAGCCCACCAACTGACTTTTTATTGGGATTATATTATATATCTTCAAGAGAAAATTGACACACTGCGATTGTTTTATAGGTGATCCTTTTCATCTTCTTTCTTACTTGTTACCTTAAAGTTTGCAACAGTGGTACTCATAACCAGCCTGTCGCGGCCGTAACGGTCGGATATCAGAAGACTGATGATATGTCTGGGGGTGATGATGAGTCGGGTGCTCAGGAAGGCAGTGCGCCGAGTACACGGGAGCATGACGTGCTCTCACCACAAGGTAGTCGATCTGGTGCAAAAGCTACATTGCCTCCTCTGAAGACTGCCCCAGAAACCTCAGAAGAAACGAGAACAGAGGAGCAAAAGAAGAAAAAACGTAAAAAAAGCAAATAAGGCAAAGGTTGACAGGGAGCCTGTTCCATCCTATTTTAATTTTGCTTTATGTTTACTCCTTTTTTTCGTTACAGGAAAATATTCTAGAACAGGCAAATTGGAAGTGTTGCCTAGGTTCACTTTCTTTTTGGAATGTTGGCCCCCAAACCTAAACTTGTTACATTACTTGCCAAAATTATCGGACGATTTTAATTTCGGACAAAAAATGCCCCAAAATAAAACCGTCCGAAATTTTTAAGCTTCCGAAATTTTAAGCGTCACAGTACAGTGTAAAACTTTTAAATAGCGCCAAAACTCTTAGTTTCCTTCATGGAGCGAACTGTAGCTGAGGCTAGTATAATATGTGTTATTTTCTTTTTACTATGTTTTAATATGTGTTATTTACTTTTTACCAGATACATGTAAGATTCAAGTTTGTACGAAAAAGTAGTCAACAAAGTTTATTTAAAAAAATTACTACTACTATTATTATTATATTATTATTGGTATTAGTATTAGTATTCGTATTATTATTATTATTGTTATTGTTATTGTTATTATGAATTTACAGCAGGGCTTGGTCTTTACGTGAAAAGAGTATACTTTCCTAGATACTTCTCCACTCTATGTCAGGGCGGCTTTTAATTGAAAATCAAAATTAATCTGGCCAATTACAAAAGGACACAGAATATCCAGCGAACCAATCAGGGATCAAAGTAAATATAGGTGGCCGCTGCAAAGCGCGGGAAAACATGTGCGTGAGCGAGTTACGATTGGTTTTGGTTTGACTTCTGATTAGCTGAGAATTTGGCGCGAGAATTTTCAAAGTCGATCACTAAGCGTAGCAGTGCAAAACCAAAGAAAACGCATGACTTTTAAGTATATTTGTTGTGGGTGATGCTCCTCGATAATCGTTACTTGTGTTCCAACTTAGTTACTAAGTTCGATCATTAAAAAAAGAAATAATAAAATACGTTAGAACGAGTTTAAACAGATTTATTATACTTGCTTGAGATATAGGAATTATTCTGCGAGATTACATTTTGAATTGTAAACCTACTGATTTTTGTAGATATATGAATGAAATGAATGAAATGAAATGAAATATGTATATATATGTGATAAGGAGAGAAAGTAATGACCTCGTTTCTTTTATGGAATAAGAGTAATGCTGCGAAAGAGTAACTGTATTGACCTTGCTGACACGTCAATCTATCCCGCACGCGAGCTACTCGTGGAGATAATCGTCCTGTAAGGGTGACTTAAACAACATAAAGCGTATGAAAAAAAATAAATAAATAAATAAAATAAAATAAAAAATAAAAAATAAAAAAAATGAAAAAATAAAAAAAATAAGGCGGGGTGGGGGAACTGAGATCGTTCCAGTGACTTAATCAAAACAAATTCACAGTCAAACCTGAGAAGTAAAAGAGCAACGTCCACAGGACGAAAACATTTGCATAATCTGAAACCCGAGCGTTCTCTATCCCTCCCTCTCAGTCAGTTCCTAGTCAGACCCTTCCAGTCGGAGCCCGTTAACAGGCTACATGAAAATCAGCACAATGCAAACAACAGCATTACTGTAATTTTATTTCAGAAACTATTATTTTTTTTTTAGTACAATTCAAGTCACGCATTCACACCATGCAAATACAGCCTGGGAAACAAGTTCCTCCCTACGCGCCCAACGCTCAACTTACACTGTTTGGCCGTTACTATAGTACTCTTCGGTTAGACGCACATCCGACGCGACAGAGTCGGGCTACATTGTATTGAACGTGTGCGAAGTGCGACCCTTAAGCCTCGTTCCTGTGCCTTCTTAGCTTACAAAAGTATGTAACGCAGGCTTAGCTGTATAACAGCTATGATTATTCCTGATTGGTCTACCTTGTCCCTTGCGTCCCTCCTTGGAGTCTGGCGAAACACGCTTCACCGACAAATTGTAACGGAGCCTGGGCACGAGGTAGCTGATTGGTTGAAGATAATCCGAACTTCCAAATTTGCCTAAAACGTCACTTGCCTCCCTGACCAAAATTATTCATTCAACATTAGATATCTTCTTTCCAAAGTACATTTGAAGACGTCGTACATTCGTAATATTAAAATTCTTAAAAAGGTCTACAATTATTCAGAATTGAAAATGTGCTTATAAAAAAATTCAATTTCAAACCGACAGGGGTCCTGGAAAACTTTTGCTTACCCAGGATCTTACAGTGTTTGACGTGCAATTATTTGATACTTGTTTCCCAGTTAGTGTAACGTACTATGAAATGGAGTTTGCTGTCTGCCTGGTAGTCAACTACCCAGAAATTCTTGCGGCTTTTGACGCACTCCTCCGCAGAGAGTCCAAATAGCGTCAGCGTAGGATGCTATCAACTTAGAGTCAGAAATTCTGCCGATTTGCAACGACTAACAGGCACGATAATGGTTCTATATAATATAAAAGATAACTTCACTGTCATATTATGCCAGCTATACCAGCGATAAGGGTCTATTTACATTGCACAAAATGAATTTCACTTCAGTTGGGAGCTCTGTAGAACCTTACCGTGCTGTTGCTACTGCTGGTGCTATTGATAGCATTCTGGTGTCTTTTTGACTGGTCAATCACTGCGCAAGAACTGTCAGAGGCGGAGTTGCCAATTTTGAAATGCGCTCTCTGACAGTTGACAACTCTGCCACCCTCACTGATTGCATTTTCATTGCCAAATCAAGTAAAGAAGCCACGAGAAAAGCGCAAAAAATTAACAAAAATGATTGTCAAGTGGCAAGCACTGTAAAAACGAAATCCTGACATGGCTCATCTACGCATCACTAACTGGGATAACATTGGTATTGGTGTGCACTTTATCCGTACCGAGGCCAGTTATTTACATGCTCCATCCACGGGTGGAGTGAACAAAGGAACAAATGTTAAGGTTGTACCAAATCTCCAGGTTAGTAATGTTCATGGACTCAGAGACATCATTAAAGTGACATCATTTGTAGTCCCTCTCATTCTGAATGTTTCTTGTGAATGTGCGTACTTCTAAATCTGTTAAGAAAGGAAACAGGCAAAAGCCAATATTAAAATCAAACATGTTAAGTCGGGAGAATTGCAAAAGGAATTTGTTCAATGTCTGTTATGTGGCAAATATTGAAAGATTAACCAAAGACAACCAAAGAACGTTGTTTCTTTTTCTTTTTTAAAAAAAGCACTACACCCCTAACCGACTGAAAAAAGTCAGTCCCAATAGAAAACGGTTTCCTGATTTGATCATCCAAGATTACATTGTCTTAATCCCTTACCATGTGTTCACTTTGGCATTGAAAACCGAATTTATTAAACATCCATTGTGTGGCAAATGTAGGATTAGTTTACAGCACTTGATTGATGAATACTACTTACTACCTTAACGGTCGCTTGGTTGAAATGTTGGAACATATAGATTAACCAAAGAACGTTGCTCTTTTGTTATTTTTCGATAATGCACCACACACCTAACCAACTGAAAAAAAAATCAATCCAAATAGGAAACGGTTTCCTGATTTGATCATCCCAAGATTGCATTGGTCCCATTCCCTTACCATGTGTGCGTTATGACATACGGTCGTGGCATTGGCGGCGCGAACTCAACTTTCTGCTGACTGCTTAATTGGCTGAGTCTGTCTTCATGTTTTTGTGACGGTGAACTGAAGTCTGTTGCTGGTAAAACACGTATGGATCCTCCCTGGCCATTCTTTGGCGCTGAGCTCTGTTGATCATTGAAAAGAAATCAGTAGCTGTTTCGTTCTGTTTTTCTGAATTAACCAACACTGGACCTTTTCAAATATAACGTTTCTCATTCACGCGCCATAATGAGTTTCTACTTTTTTCCGACTGAGAACTAACGGTCGGTCGTACTTTTCCCAACAAACGAATTTGAAATATTCCAGTTAATTAGCGTACCTATCAAGACTGTTTCGAGGTTGACAAGTTTTATTGTTAATAGAGCGCTTTTCAATTAAGTGTCGAAAGTAATCAGGCAATCACGTTGGTTTTGGTTTTACTACGGTTTGAGATTGGCTGAGTAGTCTAATTGGTAAGTAATTGCTTTGGTTTTGGTTTTACGACACTCAGTTAAAACCGCTCTAGTTCCCTTTTGTTACCACCAACCTTGCAATTCGGTAGAGACGTCCCTGTAAACCTTCTTAGGGGAGCACCTCCAGTTCGACTGGCCCCAGAAGGGTCCGGCCTTTCTGTCTGCGATCTCGCCTGAGGGTGCATACTCATGGCATCATGGCCGCCAGTCTTGGTCCTGGGTTGAACAGTGTGTGGATGAAGAGGGTCAGTTGGGGGGTTAGAGAAAGGTTTGCCTTCTATCTCTCTTGGCACGGGGTCGGGGGCTTTAAACCTGATGAAATTGGGGAAGTAAGGACTTACTAAAACGTTTGAAATCCACTTAATGAATGCTGTGCATAAAATCGTGACCAGTGGACGATCAATATTAGCATGGTGGCTTAGAATTGTACCAAAATGGAGCAGTGGTTACAGTAGACTATGAAACAGTCATGTTTTTGCCCGCGCGGTTTTCGAGTTATTCTAGCTGTAAATATATGCCCACCTTGGAGAGCGAGGGGAAGTCCTTTCCTTGACAGGCCCTTTGTCCAAACCAGTCTCTGGCAAGACAGTTGGTCCTGTGTCTCGTGTGGGAATTTGGTTCGGCACACCGAATGGATAAGCGGCAGTGGTCCATGCTACAGCCTACAGGATATCAAAAACAAACTTCACTGTTTACAAAAATAGTTGTATAATATAGTAATACGCGACATAGTTAGCCTGAGCACTGTTTAATTTAACTAATCACCGTTTCACTTCCACAGCCAAACCTCAGTTAAAAAGTGAAATGTTTCTAAATGGTTCCTAGTTAGTGTGTGTCCATTCAACTGAGCACTTTGAGATGTACCGTCATGTGGTATTGTCGACTATGTGCAAGGTAGGTGGCTCTAACTCTGAAAGTCTATTAGTGGACCCTACGTTTAAGGCCAATCAAACTAAATGTATTGAGAAATAGTTTCAAATAGTGACCTTCCAATGTTTTGCGATATATTAATGCTTTAAAGAACCTCTTACACAAAAACCACAAGCTCAGTTTACTCTGACTAAAGTACGTATTTGTTCCCTTGATTCTCGCCATCCATTACATCGCCCCTAATGACGCAAACAGCGAGCCCCACCTGTCCATTCGGCTTGCAGAGGATTGTGGTACACTCTGGTCCAGTCCCCCATTTGTGCTGATCTTTCCACAGGAAGTCTGATGGAGGATTGTGTCTCGACAAACTTGCTGCTGACCACACCTACAAGGGGGCCGGGAGAATCAAACAGATTACGATATCGTTAACACATCTTGGTTGATACCATCGTGACTTGGAGTAACTAATTATGAAGTTCTTTCCAGTCTAACCCAATGCGAGAGGACCCAATAGGTGCAAACTCGTAATTGCAATACTTACAGTTGCATGTGACAGAGCCTTTAGGCGAGTTCTCGGAGGAAAACGGAAGACTGTCACAGGCCTTCCAGCGACATTCTGTTGAATCATAAACCCACCAATCTCTTCATCCTGGGAACAAATCAAGGCCATGCCATGCGTAAGTCACAAGAGCAATACTATAACGTCTGTTATCTGTCTAAACTTATTAAGGCCTAGGGTCTCTTGCCCGGGGGGGGGGAACTCCTGTATTAAAAGGACGGGGGTGTCATGCCTTTCAGTGGTTACACAAGCGGTTTTGGTACCTCTTGAGGTGTTCAGCCTCACAAGGTCCACAGCAGGAGCTTTTGCGCTAACTTTTAGGATATTGAGCCGAAAGATATATGGGTTATTGACCAAGCTTGTTCGGTCAAGATGGCTGGATATTGGCCTCGTTCTTTTTTCGCGAGTTTATGGACCTCGACTCCGTCTCGGTCCATAAACTCGCAAAAAAAAGAACTTGGCCAATATCCAGCCATCTTGACCGAACAAGCTTGGTCAATAAAGGATTTATTATATGGCTTTCGGGGAAATTTTTCTTGCGGGACACGGCGGGTAGCCAATCACAGCGCAGGATTTGATTCATCTTGCCCGCTCGCGGAGCTTGCCATATGATAAAATGTCTTTTTTCAGAATTGGTACCCATTAAGAATGAAAAAAAAATTTCAAGTCACGCCCACAAAACAGGATCTTGGTATACCTCTTTGGGGTTCTTTACAAAATTTCCCACGAGTAACCCCATCCTTTTTATTGGACCATTCTTGGTCCTGGTTCTTCAGTGGATGAATAGCACCATCCAACCGATAAATCACTGTCCAGTAGATAGATTATATCGCAATCAGAGGCCTTAGATGTTTAAGAAATAGAAAACGTGGACCGTGTTGCTATCGAGTTATACACACGTTATAAACACGAGTGGAAGTTTGGGAGAACGAGAAATGCTGTGGGAACATGAGCCACAGGCGAGTGTTTCCACAGCTTTTTTGAGTTCTCCCAAACTTTCACGAGTATTTCTATAACTCGATAGCAACACGGATAACATGTTTTCTATTTCTTTTAGAAAACACAACGACGAAAGAAAGGAAAATAACTTGTTAACTTCGATTATCAAAATGTAAATTCTCTTTGCTCGCGGCATCATTACGCCAACAGCTCGTGCTAGTTCTGTGTTTCTATCGAGTTAATAGAAACACGATTTTTAACAAATCAGCGCACGTATTTTCTTAGGACTGTTTTCTAAATCCACTTGATAGTAAGTTATCAGGAGAATACCATTTAGTTATCTGTTCTTTAAACAATCAGGGTCTGCAAAATACATGTGTCTCAGGAGTGGTTTGAGCCCCCAAATTGAATCAATTCCTAGACAAAAAATTTTCAAACTAATGAATCAACGATAAGATTTATTATTTTGGTGATAGGTTTCTAAATTTAGAATTCGTGCTTGCACAAGTGAACTCACTTTGAAGCTGGAAGTGTTGAAGACTCTGACATAATTGCCATCGGGATTAACCTCCAAGATACGAACGTTTCCTGTATGACTGGATATAAACAAAGACAAAATGGCACTTAAAGGATGACATGAATCATGCTTTTAATTTTAAAATCTGAGATATCAAGCCAGTCAAAAAAAAAAAAGGCTTACAAGAAACAAAGTTTCTTTTTTTTCATGAAACGTCATAACTTCAAAATATAATACTGTAGACTTTACTGTTTCCTTGAGCTACCTTCATTAACCACAAAACAAACATTTCCAAAATCAGATTCAAAAGCACCTTTACATCTGGCAAAATATTACTTTATGCAAAACATTAAGGCTGATATGATATCAAGTCTACATCATAGACCATATACATGTATAATGGGACCAACTTTCACACAATAATGTATTATTGGTTGCAAATTTCTGTTGAGAATATGGAAAGTATCTTAGAAGGGGGGGGGGGGGCAATTTGGAGTTGTTTAACAATAAAGTAACTGGTCAAATAGTCACAGATGGAGACAAACAACAGAAAAGACATTGAGACAGACTGAATGTGCAGTTCAACAGAATGAATGAGCCACAAGGACAATCCAATCTGCCTCGTGCAGTCAAAGCTATGTCTCTCTTTATGAACACTTGAAAGTGGGCAGCTCCACTTAAAGTGGCCTTAACAAAACTCCATTTGAACTTCCATTTCTGTTAATGGCTACATGTATATACACTTTCAAGGGGTACAATTTAGACTCACTAAATTTGGTCACTTATATTAAAAATGTAAGTGTTCAAGCCATTCCTGTATGTTAATCAAACAAAATGTATCAAAATATCCAGAAAGACTAGAAAACAAATAATGTGCAATGAAAAAGTGATTTTATTGTCAAATTTTACTCATTTAATAACTAACAGATGCTCTCTAGCTAATGATCAATGGTTTTTACTTTTCAAATCAAAGGTAACTTACTTTAATTATTGTCATACTCAAAAGTACTAGACTAAATAAAAATAACTTAATCAAGGACAATAAGATAGATGCCTAGCTTGTCAGATTTTCAGATGGTCTGAGTTGGTCCGTTTCTTGTGTTTCCCTGCTCTATTGAGAGTGGATGCAGTTAGAGCAAGTGACCTTGGGCTGTCTGAGGATCAGACTATGAGATTGATTTACTTATTATCAAAAAACAACAGTGTGAAAATGCAAAAATGACATTTTTTTATAAATACTGTGAAAATACTTCCTCAATATAAAAACTTGTGTGATAAAAAATCTGTGTATAAAATGCATCTTTATAATAGTCAACATTAATATCACTGGTGTAAGATTTATGATTGCAAACATAACCGTGAATAAATATCCATGTGGATTTGATAAAGATCTTTATTGTTATTAATAATCAATTTCATTTCCTTCTTATTGGTGTCAATAACTTCTTTATCAACTGGGATATAATAGCTTTCAATCTGTAATTTCAAATTTGTTATGACTGGCAATTTAAATCTTAGTCAGGTGATCTAATGAATACTATGATTTGTAATTGAGTGCATAAATTTAACATAATATTTCATAATCTAACAATATAAATAAAATTAATGAATAAAAATGTTCTGGCACTTGGTAAAATCAATAATATAGTTAACTACATTGCAAAAATCACTTATAGCTATATATATGATATTTGATTATAATTTGATTTAATATATCAACTTGAAATTAAATATTGTATACAACTGAAATATCTACACCTCCATTTGCAGTATAATGTAAATCAATAAAATCATATTTAAAAATTTCTGAACAATATTATTAAAATCTAATTGAAAATGATAATCTTACGAAACATTGGTTTAAATAAGTGCTTTTGGATTTTTTGTATTGCACACGGGCAGATAAAAAGGTGATCTGTTATGTTAGGAACAAGTCTTAAGCAATATTCTTATCATTTGACTTAAATATATCCAATCTGAAGGTTATTTGTTCACTGAATTTTCAGCGGCATCTGTTCACCTTCATCAGAGTGAACAATGTTCTTATCACAACTTTCTATTGATCAAAAAATGCCTTGTTTTCCCGTAGTTATTGGTGTTGTTTTATTTTCCTCTGTACTTGGTTTAACTCTGATGTAACAAAGTGCTAGAGGACTGGGGAAGAAGTTTTGTTGGGTTCTACTCAATACATTTTACAAACCTTACATAAAGACCAGTAACTTGTTTACTTAAGGACAGTTACCTAATTTATTTACCTTGAGTTTTGAAATTAACTTTAGAACTGAAAAGACTCATCAAATGCTTAAAGATATTTAGTTAATCAAAGGGAAAGGACTTATGAAATTAAGAAGAATAAGAGTTACTTAAAAATTATTTAGTAAATCAAAGAGGCATCATAGCAGTTTTGTTTCTCAATGGTAAATCTTGTAGTAGTCAAACTGGGCCAGTGTACGTGGAAAGCTCCGAAGAAAGAGGGACCTCCAAAAGAAACAGAGAAACCAGAGTCAGATTGGTACTGAATAATCTTTAACCTTTACTACCAGAATTGAAATATTGATTCTCCTTAATAATTTCTTCTTTTTTTTCTAAATTTCAGTTCTGAGAATTCTGTGCAACATTAAGACAATAATATACTGAAGTCAACAACATTGCAGGAAAAAAAACCCTGAAAATTTAAGGGTTAAATCAAACTGGCCCAGTATAAGAAAATTCACAAATAAAGGTCAGTAAAAAACTAAACTGTTTTAATAAAATAATTACGTTAAAAAATGCAACTGAGTGAGGAAAAAGATCCTTTAAAATTCAGAAAGTAAATTATACTTAACAAATAAAGAAGCCCCGACTGTGCTCTGTTCTGTTGTAAAGCACGCAGGAAGCGGTAGAGCACGAAAGAAGTGTAGGGGAAAACACGAGACGTAGTCAAGTGTTTTTCCCTACTTCTTGAGTGCTCTACCGCTTCCTAAGTGCTTTACAACAGAACAGAGCACAGTCGAGGCTTCTTTATTTGTTTTATGATGAAGAATCAGATAATTTCCCCACGCATTC
>Ga0126339_10003071_pt1 | contig 12071 bp, 7 predicted proteins | sample OrbTmetagenome_2_FD_92532 | JGI IMG/M metagenome (GOLD analysis project Ga0126339, IMG submission 92532) | Coral microbial communities from Petempiche,Puerto Morelos, Mexico - Orbicella T R C metagenome | ecosystem: Host-associated > Invertebrates > Cnidaria > Coral | place: Petempiche,Puerto...
AGCAGGAGGTCTGTATGGGAGAATCTTGACCTCGGTCGTGTGTACAGACCTCACTGCGTTCGGTCTGTACTCACGACCTCGGTCAAGATTCTCCCATACAGACCTCCTGCTCGGTTAATAAGATGTTTATTATATGGCAAAGAAGAAAACTTAAATTCGTTTAATGTAACTGGTTTGTACTAGCTGACATTTTGCTTGCGAATGGCGATGAGCTTAACTTAAACCTACCGAAATTTGCTCGTCCTCTCTACTTTTTTTGTCATCAGGCTTTTTGGCACTTCCATAAATGATTGAGAAGAAAATAAAAGAAAATGGCGAAAATTTTTGTATTTTAGTTTGCTACTTTTTCAACGCAAAATGAAACCGGTCTAGATGCCGGTCTAGATGGGAAAATCTAGACCGCGGTCAATATCGATTTCAGCCAATCAAATTCGTGAATCCGGTAGTTCCCAGTCCTTGTGAGACACAGCCATATAATAAAAGAGATTATCATATTCCCTTGCACGACCTCATAACACAAGTAACCAATCGATAGTAGATCTGAGTAATTTCTTTGTTTATTTATCTCGTTTCGTTCGCCCGTTTTCCAACATGTGAGCTTAGAAAACGTTTTAGTTTATAATGGTTAACTTCATTTCTCGCGAGATGAATTTTGTGAATTTGGTATAAACCTGACACTGCTGAAAATTAAATCCCTATATTAAGTCTATCAATTTAAACTATTTGCATTTGACAGAACACGGAAGAAAAACTCAGCCAGTGCTCCTGCTTTGGAAATCTGTTTCTGGTACTTTTCTCTATCACCGACATCTCCTCAGTAAAGGAAGCTGAACGACTTGGAGAATTCATAAAGACGACAAAAACCAGCGGAGAGTATAGTGTCGTTGTGGTCGGAACAAAACGAGACTTACGCGCATACCGAGAAGTTTCTGAAGAGGAGGGAATCATACTTGCCAATAAACTACAAGCAGCCTATCGGGAGATTTCCAGTGCGGAAGGATACGCAGAAGCACAACAGCTTTTTCAAGATTCAATCCTGGCTCATTTGCAGTCAAGATTCACTGATAGAGACAAGCAGAGAAACGGATTAGGACTAAAAAAGCTCAAGGAAGGTCTTCGTGTACGGACCAAGTCACTGTATAGGAAACGGGGCATGACATTCTAGGGCGAAACGCAAAACGCTGACTTGTAAATATCGCAGTTTTACATTAGAAACCATGGCTGACTAGACCCTAAACAAGGACAATCTAAACCTGATATAGAGAGAAACTACAGCCTCTAAAAGGGAAATTATTTTAAAGCAGACAGAAGTACGCAAGCATACTATAAGAAGATTATCAAAGACTTTATTTCCAGACGGAGGCTTCTGTCGTAAATACATTTATATAAATTTTATCATCTACACACGAAAATAAAATAATATTTGCGATGCGGTAATATAATAAATTTACAATATCAAAGTAGACAAAGATATAGTTTGTACTTCTAATTTTGTAAAACATGACTCCGGTCCAGTTCTTTCTCAACTTAAGCGTTGTGATCAGCAATTTAGCATTATTTCTCACAATTGTGCCGTCGCAAATTTTCTTCATTATTAATTCGCTAATTTTAGCTTCGTTTATGATATCTTCTTCCCTTCGGCGTCGCTATTATTGTTGTCATTAATTTCAAAAGCTACCTGTTGACGTCACTGAATTCCTGTGGTTTTTCTCCTCTTGAGCCAAATCCTCTTGACTAGAAGACTTTCCTCTAGGCTGCCTAGGAGACTCCGGGATGGAATCAACGTCACTAAATGAACTGCTTCTCATCGATCTCGGCCTCTCACGATCAGCCGTTGTAACCTCGTGGTTGAACGACCTCTTACGGAAAGACTTGGCAGTTTCCACGAGTCCTTCCTTGACCCTCGTCAAGGGAGATGATTTGTTCTTATTAAGGCATCGCTGAAGCGATTCATAGAGCAGCTCCTGGGTCTCCAAATAACCTTCAGAGTTTGACACCTGATAAAATTCGCAGTTTAAATCTTTAGCTAAGAGCCTTCCTTCCTTTTCTTCGACTTCTCTCAAGTGTTCGAGGTCACATTTCGTTGCCACTATCATCACAGTGGCGCCGGAAGTCAGTGATTTGTCCTGTAAGATGTAGCGAGCCACAAGTGACGCCTCTTCAAAAGACGTACGATCGGTTGTCGAGTACAACACAAAGAAGAGCTCTGCGAAAGAAATGCAATTTTGCATTTTCTCTGTGGAATTCTGCGAAAACAACAAAAAAAGATGGTTGCACCAGTTTATCTAAAATGTTCGCACCCTGTTGCATACGTTCTCGAGAACAACACAAAGTTGACTGGGTAGAAAACTTTAATTCTTGTTGGAACTTAGCCTGAAGTGCAGGCGTATTTTGGGCGCACAAGTGCACATTTTCGTATTTGGCCCCACCTACCACCCACCTCTGTCCCAACCCTCTACCGGTCAAGCATCCAATCACCATCGAAGATGGCGGAATTGAAAACCTCGTTTATCGAGCGTTCCGTTCCAAAATGACGCCGACACTGCAGACTAGTTAGAACTGATTAACTTATTTCATAGACTGCTTAAACGACTCGAAGTTTCTTGGTGAAATTCATTTACTTATTTGTAATGTCTAACTATTGCCAAAATTTTCTGGCAAGCGTGGTTTCGACCCCTTATCTAAAAACATCGCTCTTTAGCACTGTTATCCCACTGATGGTAACCAACGTGGTACTTCAGCCCGAAAGTGGCGCGCCATGGATCCTATCAGTTTCCCATTTAAGGTTTGCCACTTGATAGAGTTTTAGCGGGAAACGAGGGAAAGTTATTCAAAGCTTTTGCAATACCACGAAACACAGCGACTCGGGAGAGAATGTGAATGCACGAAGTGGCATTGAAGTTTTGAAAACCCCGCCCAAAACTTGAAGCTTACTTGCGTCAAAAGGCGGTTGTGTAAACTGAAAAAAGTCATCTCAGTTTCGGGATGCCTCATTGCAGACCACAAGAGAAAAGACGGCATACCGCATCTCTTGTAAGGACCGAATTAAGAATTATTCATTTGGATTAATTCCTACTATTATGAGCGACAGTCAACAGACGTATTTTCGTATCTAAACGAATCTTTGACTCTTTTGCTTACTCTTGACTCACATGAGAGGTTAACAGAAGGAAGAAGGCGGGCGGGAAAATAGTATTTGGCGTCTCACTCTCTTATCCATCTTTGTTAACCCTTTGAATACTAAAACAGTTCGCCAAATAATACCGTTTTTTACCGTTTAGTCAGGTTTTTTGGCTACCACGACGCTAAATAAGCCTAAGTTTTGCTAAGATAGCTTTTCTTTTTACCAAAAGGAGAGATTTTTTGAGGATTACGTACAAAATTGAGCAATATTTCAATTCCGGGCGTGCGCATAAGCCTAAATTTGGACTTTTTTTTTTGCCATTACTCGTTCTCAATTTTGTTTGTTACCCCTTTCCTTTCTTTTTTTCTCGGCCCTTTTACTCTGGCTACCTTTTGCGTTGCATGTTCTCTCTGGCTGCCCTGAAAAGTTGGATATTAACTACGGGCGAGGTCCAGACCTTGATCAATCATGGGCATTGTGGACCATTTTACCACCGTTTTTGCACCAAAACTGATAACGTTGTTTTTCGATTCGCGACGTTGGAATGTTGTCGATATCTAAACCTGACCATTGTGCGAAAAGGCCCATCCTAGCTCTACCATCTGCTTATCAAGATGACGTCGCAAGTGGTACAAAGAGCACGACCATTAAGTGGTCGTATATGGCCACTTGGGCGTCAAAGGGTTAATGTCGGCACGTTTATGAGGAAATATCAACGAACTCGAATTCGAAATCTGTATCTTATAACTGACAGCAATAACAAAATCAAGCATACCTTCCCAGCTGTATCCATGATATCCAATGAGACAAATTGACCATCGATTATAAGGTGATGCCGATATGTGGCCTCTGTATGGGAAAGGCGAGGGAAAAATAATAATTTATAAAGCGAAATTCTTCATTGCAGAGGAGTAAAGGGTAATTTTGTTAAGAAATCCCGCCGGATGGGAATCGATGAAGCTTTTAAAGGGTCTAGTTTTCGTAAACATACCGTAAAATGCCGCTTATAAGCCCTGGGCTTATATACAATTTCCCAAAGGGTTTTGGATGGGCTTATAAACCGAGGGGCTTATATCGGGAGGAGGGGGCGGGCTTATAAGCGGAATAAAAAAATCGTTTCAAAAGAACCACATCAGTGTTGATCGAAATACGCTTTTTCATATACCGGTTCGTAATTTTAAAAGCTTTAAAGAATCGTCATAAATCGAATTCATTTCACTCTAAATTAGAATGGAGGGGGCTTATAATTGGAGTTAGTGTTTTGCTTAAATGTTGATGGGTCTATAGCCGGACGGGCTTATAAAGGGGGGGGGGGGGGGGGGCTTATAAGGGGCAGTTTACGGTACTACCAGCCAACAGAGAAGACAAGTATAAGCAGAATGTCAATTGAGCGATAACGCTATCTGCTGGAAGAATGGAAACTGGAGAGGAGCTATATAACGCTTGGAGAGGCAAGAACGTTCATGAACATTGCCAATGATTTCGTGCAACCCTTTCGCAAGTGACAACAACAATTTGACACGCTGATTGAAAATTGAGCTGAAACCGGCCAGAGAAGAAGACAGAGGGCAGTATAAACCAGTAAAAGCTAATTTAAAACTCCGGGGGGTGGGGGTACTCCCTTATATGAGCTATATAGGTATGTGTGGCCCCAAAGGGTAGGGTTTTTCAGCCGTTTTGGTCATAAATAGGGTATCGATTTTAGCCTATTTTGACCATTTTGGTCACAAATAGGGTATGGTTTTTGCACTCTAGCCTTGATGTGGGTATGTTTTATAGAAGAAGCCACTTTTTCATCATTATCGAAAAGAAAATTAACAAAAGCCCTTCACAAATTATGTTTACGGTAATTTAACATTGGTCTGAACTAGGGAAGTTATTATAACGCAGGTCTGAAAGAGGGTTTTGATTTAATGAACAGGTCATAAATATATAGGGTATCGAATATTTGGACAGGTCATAAATAAGGTAGGGAATATCGCAGATTTTGGTCATAAATATGGTAAGGGTTTTGGGAAGCGGGCCGCACACCCCCACCCAACTTTTCTGGGAGTACCCCCCGGGGTTAAAACTTTGTCGTGTTCAGTGCAACTGGCCGCATGGATTAGCTTTATCCCCTCTCTCTATTGATGAGATGCTTGTCTACCGCTGGATGCCCTCCCCCGGGACATGATTTTTGTCAGGTTTCCCTTATGGCTAACAAATCACCAGTATCCATTAATATTACTTGATTGGGTGAGCCACTTTAGGGGTTAAGTATTTTGACCGAAAAAACCCACGAAATAACACTGCAATGATTCAATTCTGGATTTAATTTAGCGCCTTGTGTGTAGGGGTTGATCATGCCATGGGATAGCCTACGTCCTCGCCAGGAGCCTGTTTGCAGGCTAGCCATGGCAGTACTTCCTGACCAGGCACGAAATTCTCCCAATTGGTTGAGAATCTTGATTTTAGTCAGTCACTCCTGGAAGACAGGGCATATGTTTTGTCTTACCTAACGTGCTGTCATACTCCCCAATGTAACGCCTTGTCAGGAAGCGAACTGTCAGAGCTACAGGAAGCCAATGAGCAAAGAAAATCATATGAGATCACGGAGACCGTAAGCGCGCGCCATTTCTAGTATTGAGGCTGTCCCTTTGAAATGGGACAATTTTTCTATTTTTAGAACAATATTGTGCCATCGCCTGCGGCACACGCGCATGCATGCTGCGAGGATTTTTGCGGAAGTTGCAAGGGGGAAATGGCGTCCGAAATTCCCGAAATTTTTTATGCTTTTGGTCCAGAACTCAACGCATTTGTGTCTGTTGGAATTTTGCTTAAGTATTTTCGTCGTAAGCTGTTCCAGTCTGGGTAAAGTAAGACAGTGTCGAATTTAGGTATGTCCCGCTTTATATCACTGACCAAGCTGTATTCTGCTGCTTCTTTTACAAGAGCTGTACATTACTCCACTCTAAATTTCACATATGTTTAACAGCTTGTCCATCAGTAACACAGCAAAACACTACGTTGGATATATTTGGACATAGCAGAGTTTCAGGACTTCAAAGTTTCCTAGCTCCTCTTGCCACACGTTTGCGAGGATTTCGTCAGAGTCCGTCGCAACCGAAACGGTAAAAAAGTAATTGCAAGTTTGAGTTTTACCTGAATTGTAAGCAACACTGACTCGGACTTGAAAGTGCGCGCGCTGCACTATGCAAATGAGCTACTTGTACGTGTCAGACTTTCCTTTCAAACACTTTTACAAACTCGCCAAACAAGCAGAAACAATAAGAAACTATCAGAAACAGGTTTTGGTTATGATTAAGCATTGTTTGGGAAGCTCACAAAATAACTCGATACCAGAGTAAAGAGTTTTCTTACATAACTTTTCTTTCAATTACAGAACAAACGCAAAAGTTTACGCGTACAACTAGCGCGAGCAGATATTATTCATTCACAGCGTGAAATTGAAGTCTTGTTTTCGACCCTGAAAAGCTTACCTTTTCCATTAGTTCAGAGCATAAAACTACATTTAAGAGCCCTGGATTTTATTCCCTGTCTTATTCCCTGCCGTCGCTGTGAAAAATCCACTAGAGAATCTCGCAACTCTCACCATTTGATCATGCAACGTGACCACATCCACGCGAGAGCCCACGACATGTGCGTGGATCCGCGCAGATATATGTCGTCAGGGTGGCGCAATTTGTTCTAAAAATAGAAAAATTATCCCACATCATAGGTGCCCAGGAATCCCAAGACTTACGGTCTTCGTCCCCGATTATGGTTCCTGAAGAGATTAAGCCAGTTCGTTTCGCAGTTGAGTATAAATACAGTTGAAAACTAGCACAGAAAAGCAAATACTACTTCTTCATCAACAGACACTTCAAAAACGGCTATTAATCGGGCAAATACAAGATTTTCGCCGCTTTATACAAAGTTGACACTACAGAACCAGTCGGGATTCTGTAGGTCTCCCTCGGTTCATTCATCAACGAGTTTGAAATTACTCCTGAACGGCGTACAATGTATCTTCATTTTAATAGAGAGAACTGGCCTACCTCTTGTTTTAATAGTTCATTGTCTAGTATTTAAACAGCGAACAAAAAAAGTCATTTATAACATCAATAGAAACAACAAAGACCAACTCGGCGCTTTATCATTCATTTGACAATTACATCTAACCTAACCGAAGGTTTGTGAGGTAAATTAACATTTTTTTCACGAATTTGCATCGAAACGGGCCGCAATGAATGAAAGGTGGATTAACACCGTCTGTTAGTCTGTTAAGAGGTATTCAAGAGATGAACGAAAAAACATAAACAAAAAGTTAGCGACACGAATTCTTGGATAATTACGCTATCAAATAAAAAATAAGTCCATCACATGTATGACACGAGGAGAAGAATACATTTAGTAATTATATAAACTTATAAATTTGAAAGCGAGCTATGCAACAATAAGACTTTAAATCAAAACAGAAAATTTAACAGATTGTTATATTTTATGCTGCGCAAGGTCACGTTGGTTACACACGGCTGATAAAATCATATCATATTGTATCAGAAGAACTGTAGAGCAAATTTTGCATTACTAAAAGCTTATAACCCAGTCTGTTTCACGTTTGTTGATAGGTTGTTAAGCGAAATCTACATTCAGTTTGACGCTTTATCCAAGGTAGGCCACAGAAGATAGGGAAAAATACGTTGTTCCTGGAATTATCCTGTAGCCTGCATAAAACGCGCGCCTGTGTGATATGAGGACAGTCAGGTTTCAGTCCCGGTGCCAAGTGTAAAACTGCAACACTAATCATTACAATCATGAATTCGCTCCAAAATAAACTGCTCCTTGTAGGATACTTGAACTGACACAAGCAGCCATCATGCTACACAAAAGAAATGTTCAACCTACCTGATTTACCAACACCGTCCTTTCCCAGAACCACTGCACGAATAGCCTTGAGTGTATGGTGGTGAACATGGCCACTACGTCTTTTCTTCATGACACACGGAGCGGATTCTGACTCCAAAGAAAACGATTCAAGCGTTCTCGCCGGCTCGTTCAATAACAAAGCCAAAGCAAGTGCTGTCTCGAAAAGAAACCGGGAAGGTCTTGAATGTGATTACAGACACGACGGCACCCCAGCACATAATAACTCGGAAGGGCGTCTTGATCTCATGGGGTTTGGCTTTTGTTTAAAGAAATGAAATTACTGAAGCCGATCCTTTGAAAGGCCGTGGGCGCCAACCTTTCTAATTCTTAAAGAAACGGGTTTGCTGCAATGCCATGAATGGGTTTCATATGGGCTGAATTCATCCATAACAACAACTGCAACCACATTTCGGTGGAACTATGAGAAAACGTGAGACACTTTTTTGAAAGCGACGTTTTGACAAGTCACGTTTACGCCAAGGATTATCAATTCCTAGCTGTCAAAACAGATCAATCTTACCTTTTATCACCGCATCAAATGTCCATTTGATCTAATAATAATTAAAGCAATTCAAAGGAATAATTGATGTTTTCTCTGTCAAAAAATTAAACGCCGATATAGTAATTGAGAACAACACTCAGTCTGATAGACTAAGGCTAATTAGTATAATTTTTTTTGTGTGTGGAGTGTAGACGCCACGCTAAAACTAGAGAAGAAGATAAGTTTTGGAGTTTTACTTCCAACGACCAGCTTTGCTCTGGTGACGAAGGAAGTGCTAGGAAAAATAACAAGATAAAATGTGACGGAAATCCCATTGGACCTGGGGCAGTGCCACGTGACAGCTCAGTTGGCGTGATTTTTGTTACTTTGCGCGGGAAAAACAGTCGTGTCATTTTAGTGTTGTGTGACATACTATCACGTGAGATCTTTGGTAAGTTGAATTTTTGTTAGTAGTGAAGCGGCTTTCTTGAAACAGAAACAGAAACGACTTGGAAAGCGCCCGAACGACATGTACCAGTTGTTGAAGCGACCGAGCAACAGGACTAGCGTGGTAGAAAGAGAACATTTTGAGATTTGTGGTCGGCGTTTGAATCGGCGGGACAGTATTTTGAGGTAAGCCAAACGCTAAATTATAATATGTGATATATTGCTACAAGTTTTTTTTAAAAAAAGTTTTTAACGTTATCTGTAAGCTGTCGGAACTTTTTCGTAACCCATTTTACGCTTTCAATGTACCACGCTAGAGTTGAGAGAATTCTCTCGAAGAAGAGTTCTTGGCAATCATGTGACAAATGGTAGTGCCAGGTTGTTCGCAACTTGCAAACATTTGTCTCAAAAGTCACGCAATGTTCAAAGTGACACTATTTTTCTTTTTACTGATTATCTGATTTATCTCCGTCCTCTTTGAAGTTAACACCATAACAGCAATTAATTTTTACCAACTTCAAATTGCTATTTAAATCCTTGTAACCAAGATTTGAGTTAGGTAACTTTCTTTGCCATTTTGATGTCAATTTTCCCTGGGCAGACTTACAAAATTATGGTGATGTCAGGTTGATTTGTAGATCTACATGCGGTTGATAAAATCAGCTAAAAAGGAAGAAAAATAATAAAAAACGTGGGGAGTATAAGGCTTAAAGTGAAGGTGCATTTGACTTGTTATGGCCAGACTTTGGCAAATGATAACACGCATCAATATCCGAAAATGTCGTCTTGGAATGGCTTTTATTTGTTTAAACACAAGTAGAAAATATATATTTTTTCAAACACAAGCAGTGTAAGGATGGTATGAGTACCTCTAAGGTCCTCTAACTAGGCGAAGAAACAGTTCTCAGACAAATGCAAAACGATTTGATGCGGTAACAGATCTGTAATTTAATGTCCTCGACTCTTTTACACACCTAGAGCTGTTACCAAAAATGGCATTCAAATAACCAAAACCACTCTGAAGAAATGTTACAGCTACCGTGTCAATTCCTTCTACTCATACCAGTGTAGTTGTGAAAGGAAATCTGTTTTGAATATTTTTTTTTAACTACGGCAAAAGCTCTGCACCATATGAACAGAGCCATTCTTCCATTTTCACCTTTCAAGATCTAACCCTGCGAAATTCCCAATGCCCCCGAAAATTCCTAATTATTTGATGCAGGGACCGCGGAGGGAGAGGGGCTGATCACCCTACCACTTTTATTGCTGGAATATATTTTCCAGGGCTCCAGATGGCGCACAAATGTGCAAGATAAATAGCGAAACACTGACCTTAACGTTTGTTTGTATTGGCCAGACTTTTTTAGCCCTACCACTTTCAAATTGTCTCCGCCGCCGGTCCCTGTAATGGTTCTACCATCCACTCATTTTTCCAAACTTTTAGTCCTTGAGTAAAAAAAAAACTGCAACAGTAAGCACCTATGGATTTTCCCCTTGAAAAATGTCTCCCGAAAGCGAATTAGGAAGCAATTATCCATGCAATACAAATTTTAAAACGCCTATCTTTGTCAGCCAATCAGAAAGCGATTTTTTTCTTTACTATGTGATTCTACAAGACTAAAATGTGTGTCGACGCCATGAAGTTAAGCTGTCCTGTGTTATTGTTTATTTTCGTCCTTCCTTGAAGTTCCCTTTTAACCGCATCAGACTGAGCATGATTTTCGTCTCGCGTATATTCCTCTAAATCCTTCTTTCATCCGTGACAAAGGACTCAATTTCTCCTTGTCCGCATTTTCTTCCTCTGTTCTATTGTTCAAATGCAGCCTCAAAGACTCATACAAAAGAGAATTCGTCTCGAAAAATCCTTCTGAAATTGAAATCTCACAGAATGCAGAACTTATCTCCTTGGCCAGCCCAAGTCCTTCGTTTAGGCTGATTCGTCTGTGATGTTTCAAGTCCTTCTTGGTGCCAACTAGAATAAGGATGCATTCATTGTTTTTAACTCTTCGTATGTATCTCCCCAAACGTTTCGCCTCCATGAACGAAAACCGATCCGTGATGGAGTACAGAATGAAGATCAGGTCTCCAAAAGCTGCGCACTGTTGCACTTTGTGTTCTGTGTTCTGGGTGAACATAAAGGGAGAAGAAAAATCAACACAACTAGTAGTTAGTTTCTGTTTGTTTGTTTGTTGCGTTAGTTAAATTTGCTTACCTCGCCGGCTGTATCCATGATAGCAAGTGCCACATATTGCCCGTCTAGATTCATGTGATGTGTGTATGTCATCTCTAAGAAACAAGATAAGTAGGGTTTAGTGCGAGCTAGGCGAGCGAGGTCTAGGGCGAGCGGGGTGAGCCGGGTGAGCCGACAGCGGTCTGGTGACGAGGGGAACACATGGTTCGCTCGCGGATTCCACTCGCTTCGTTCGCAAAATTCTTTATTTCCGCCCTCGCTGGGAGCCTGTTTGCAGGCTAGTAAGGGCATTGTATGTGTTCCCCCGCCCCTTCCCACCTTCACTTCCCCGCCTGCTGTTGAGACACTCACCTAAGCTTTCATCGTACTCCCCAATAAAGCGTCTAGTTAGGAATCGAACGGTAAGAGCTGAAACAAAACAAGCCACAGATTAGTGAAGACTGAAAAATAATTATCGAAAACAAAAACAACTCATTAGTTGTATGTGTGGCTTTTCGTTTCAAGTAAAATATCAAGCACGAGAGACCATGTTTTGAGAGTTGAAAATACAACACGCAACGGAGTATTTTTGGCTAACTTCGAGGTGTTTGAAAATGTGGTGAAACAATTAATCTCTTGAGTGTTTGATACCTTTTCTCTATCAGAACTAAAACTAAAGGGCCGGGAAAAACGAAGAATTGGATTGTGAAAATCTATGCTAGTTAACATTACGTATATCCTGACACTGTCATTATTGTGATTTCTTTTGTTCAAACTTGATAAATCGCCAATGTGTTCGAATAATCTGGAAACGATCACACCTAGAGATACATTTATTTGAAAAACAAAACTTCAAGTTCTCTTGTAAACTGAGCTTGAAGCATTTATTCCTCGTAACAGCCTTAATAAAATTCCAACTGTAAAAGAGATAACAGATTGAT
>Ga0126339_10003073_pt1 | contig 12070 bp, 1 predicted proteins | sample OrbTmetagenome_2_FD_92532 | JGI IMG/M metagenome (GOLD analysis project Ga0126339, IMG submission 92532) | Coral microbial communities from Petempiche,Puerto Morelos, Mexico - Orbicella T R C metagenome | ecosystem: Host-associated > Invertebrates > Cnidaria > Coral | place: Petempiche,Puerto...
GCCCGTTTCTCGAAAGCCCCGGAAACTTTTCGGGCCCGTAAAGCCATTTTGAGTTAATCGGTATTTAAAGACAAAGAGGTGTATACGCCTGAAACTTATTCTATGAAGGGAACCTCTGTTCATATTAAAACTACGTGAATAAAACAGCTCTGTAATCATAAGCTTCGAGATTTTGCTGTGGCTTTCCGGGTGCAAAAACGTTTCGTGACCTTCGAGAAACGGGCCCCTGCACCGTACTACTTAGTGTCAACCCAAGATGAAGCATATGAACATAACTTTAAACGTCTTGTTGAATTATCTTAATTGGTACATATATTTTCTTGCAGATTTCGTGACAGTAACGCAGTAACGGCATTCCTCTGTTGGGTTTGTGGACAGCGTGACTGCTTCTTCTAACAGCGTCCACACGAAAGAATCATTCAAATAACAGTAAATCTGCAGCGCTGAACGGTGTTTGTTAAAATTATGTATACTAGGAGAACCACAAAAGACCATGAAAATCGCATGTTATCTAATCTGGAGGTTGTGTGGTATTGCTGTCTTGTCATTGCCACGTTCTACATAAGCCTCTATCGTAAGTGAATAATGTGTCGTGTGTGTGTGATTTGGTCCGAAACAATCACGGTCCTATCCCTTAACTATCGCCAAGACACAAAACCTTGAGTTGTGGTTCTAGTCCTTGGTAATCTTGTCACAGTAAATCAAATGCTTCAAATCCAAGACGCAGAATTCATCAATGAACTCGCTTGTTTTCCCTGAAAATAACTGTCCATAAATTCGGCGCATTTAACGGTAATACATTTAAAGGCCAGCTCCACAGCACATTGGGGCACTGATTGGTGGTGGCACACGTACAACTCCCGAGGATGCTTCCCTGGAAGAAGGCGCCTGAAAAAGCAAAGAGGAGCTTTTAAAATACTAAGTACATTTTACTATGATAAGACACTAGAAGCTGCCTAAAATTGTACCCAGGAAGCAATAAAAAGAGATTTTTAGGCGATAGGAATCAGTCCTCTTTTGTAGAATGTTTCAAAAAAGCAAATCGACGGAACACCTTCGTAACAGCGGTCTCTCCTGCAGAATTCGAATCGCACAAGGACCCAATCACAATGTCCATTTTCTTCATGGATCACACAGACTCGCGTCAAACTCTACCGTGATCAGAATGCAGTTTCTCTTCAAAATATCAATACTAATTCAGACAAGTAAGTTATGAGATTTAACAAACTGATCACTAAACAGAAATTTGAAGAGTGACAATATCCTGAGTTGTAATTTGATGTTTCTCAATTTATGCCACTTTTTGTCAACGTACCCTATGACTACCAGCACATGGAGCGTCCTTTACTTCAAACGGCTCCGTCCTTTCAACCTCATAGGTGAACTGGAAATGTGGATCAATGGAGTTTAGATGGGCATGGAGCTCCTCGCACACTGTTTTTCCTGATGCAGGCACGGCTGTCGCCAACATATCTGCACCACCACTTGACGGGAGGGGTTGTCACAAGTGCCTTTACTGCGAAGTGATTTATAACTAAATTCGCCAAAATGGCGCTTCATACAGTGGAGGACAATTGCCCATCTGAAGATCTGTCAGTCGTGGGAGCCTTGGTAGGTAAAGTTAACGTTACTGACAACAATTAACAACAAGTTCTCTGATATAAATTGTCTAAAAGACGTATTGGTTCTATCCTGTAGCTATGAATCTTGTTTCAATCGTTGCCTAGATCCTGTACGGCTTTCTCCCAGGCCTTCACGGAAAATCGATTTTGGAGACGTCTCCGAGAAGCACACTTTTTGCCTCCGACCACGTGACCGGAAAACGATCAACTGAGGCGAAATATAGAGGCCTTGGAATTAGGCAATTTCAATCGCTCTTTTGTAATTTCCAGGGTCAAAGTCCCTATTCTCGTTGAAGCCTTACCAACATTCTAATTTTTTTTTATCAGTGTCAACCACAGCTGTTACTATACCTAGCTTATAGCCTTGCGTTATAGATAATTCTAACACAGGAAAATAAAAAGGCGTGAAGGATTTGCTTCGCTCTTGTTTACATTGTTTGTCATGTTGCTTTTTTTAAGCCCTCGGATGATTTAGGCTTTCGAACAGGGTAGTAGGAAGTAATGGGGTTGAAGCCTACTACTGAAAAGGTGACCGTGAGACACTTTCATTGTTTGTATCCAAAATGAGCGTTATGTGACCAGATTCTGTTGCTAAGTGGTCAGCGTTTACAGAGCGACTACTGTAACCATGGCCGCCTCACAAAATTTTCTACAAATTTAAAGAACAAAAATCGTGGAGGTCAACAATAGTTTTCCAACAAATGTTATGAGAAAATTCGCCGTTGCACGGGCATTTCTTTATTATTTGGAAAATTATAGAAAAAACCCAACAGTAGGCTCTCGTCAGTTATCAACTAGAAATCTTAAGTTATTGTTCTACTTTGTACATTGCCGATTCTTTGTACACCTGAACATATGCAAAGCCGTTTCACTAACTTTCAGTTAGAAAACAAATAGTTCATTATCAGGTCATTTGAGTTTCTTTTCATTATTAAAATCTACCTTCCGTTTCCTCGGAAGCTAGTCAGCTGAACTATATTTCAGTAATGAAGTTTTATTAGTTTCCTCGGAAGTTAGCCAGCTGAACTATTTTTCAGTAATGGAGTTTTAATACTTTCTATTCATGGGATGTTCCCTTGCTATCGGTAACACCAATTCAGAATTTCAAATTAAGTATCTCACTTTTAATTTCCTAAGTTTGTTCTATCTTAATCTCAACCTGTGAATTTTAATCGTAGCTCTCTATTTTTAATTTTGGAAACTTCGTGGTGTTGATTAGAGTTCGCTATCTTAATTAAAGCACTTTCCGCTCGTATTGCATTATCATATTGTAAACACTTGACGTGTATGTAAAGGATGATATATAAACAAGTACGTTTGTAAAGGTTTTTCGATTACATGGATTACGATCAGGATTACGCTTATAACGTCGATTACGAAGATCATTGTTGTCGGGTCCAGAATTAACTACTGTTGGACCAAGTTATGTCTCTTCCTTGACGTCCGTAGTGAAGACCATTGAAGCAGATCCTCGTGTACCAGGAAATCGTGACGAATTTCCGTTCCCGCAGGCAAGCAGTGCTCTCAGAGTTAGATTCCCCCAGTTTCCAGTTCAAGTGTCCGTTCAGTCCGAAATTTACAGTGTTTGCAGGAAAAACCTATCGTCACACAAATTATCCATGTAATCAAGCTTTACATTACAAAGGCAACAGATTTGTGGTCACGTGGATTAGTGGCTATTTTAAAACTTTTAAAATGCCAGTGGTCAATTTGCAAAGAATTTGCTTTAGTGGAATTGGTCGTGGTAGTCCCGCTGTAAATTTTCTGGACAACAATAAAATTTACTCGGTAACAGAGGCACTATAACAAAATATAAAAATAAAACTTCTTAACCCGGCACTCGAGAAGAAAATAATTATTATGGTCAAATTCCTGAGCTATCAATTTTGCCTCCCACATTCCGATTCAGGAGGATACCGCGTCTCCCAAAGTAAAAGCTATTACGGAGGTCAAGGAATTACAGGGCGTTTGTTTAAAATATGACCTTCCCAGGCCTATTTCCTGCTGTAGCCAACCAAAGATTCGAAAGTTCGGAGCGTAGAACAACGTGGTGTGGAACCTGACAATTTTTTTGATCATTAGTCGAGACTACGCTTGTATGATACTTGTCGTTTTACCTACCAGTGACAGAGGTGAACAAAATGTGATTTTCTCTTTAATCCTGGCTGATACTTTCCAAACACAGTTGATCTTAAAGGAGCTAGGTCACAGAAACACATCTTGAAAAAATTGCCCAATTTTCTCAATTTTGTCATTCGAGTCCAAAGATTCCACACGTTCAGATTACTCTACCTTTGAAAGCGATCATTTTGAGGTCTTCTTTATTAAAAATAAATAGAAAATGACGTAAGAGAAATCTTGATTTTGCTCCTTTGAAATATCTTGAATATTGAAGCAAGTGTTGCAGTTATATTCAATTCAATAAACAAGATCCTTAGAAGGAATAAATCATAGTTCACTGCAAGTAAAGAATACGTCTTCACATAGTCAAGCAGTGTAATAATGTTGTTCATTGAAAAAGACCCAATGAAAAAAGAGCGAGGCCTGCGTGTTTGTGCGCTGGTAAAATGATATACCCAACACCTTTTCGCTTTCCTCGAGTGTTCAAGTCAGCGGTACATGTAGTAAGCTTTTAGGTGCGTTCTGCAGGATACTTTATTCTCACAATCCAATAATCAATCGAAGCGCAGCAAGAGAAATAAATGCGACATCAAAGTTGACAGAAGATACAATCACTTGAAGACGTTAGGCATTCTTTCATAGCAAAGTTTCCAGAAGAATTTCTGCGTGCAGGGCGCTGTATAACTACATCATCGACGCAAACAATATTTATCAAAAAGCTTCTAGACATTCGAATCCCCATCCATGACTATTCGGTAGGCTCACCAGTCTTGTACACGTGGAAATTCATGAGTGAATATGCGAAGGGTTTTGCCATCTTTAAAGGCAGCCCAGCAGTACAGTTTCTTGGTGAGGGACATTTTCATTCCCATCATTCCACACTCCATGATTAAATGATAGATTTGTGGTTCACAGCTAACACAAAAATTTACCTGGCGGCTGCGATCATATAGAATCATGGTGGCTTTATTTGGGTCCCGGTCATCACTCTCGAATCCTCTCATGTCTAAATTTGCGCTCAACCGGCCTGAATCTTCTATTGTTTGAATTTTCACAATAAAACGGCTTCCGTCTCTTGGGGGAGGGGGCGCGTAGTCTGGACCAGTAGGTTTGAGACGTGGACTTCCTACTGAGGTCATTACATACTCGTAATCTGGAATAGACACTTCTACGGCGTTTTTCTCACCAACAGCTTTACAGAGGTACTTGTGCGTCCTCCAGTGTTTTCTCTGGCATTCCTTTTCACAGTATCTTGCTGTCATACAAGGTTTACAAGACATTAATTCGCTATCACGTCGTAGACAAAAGGCGCAGTATGTTAAGTCGGTTACTTTAAACGTTTTGTGTCCAGAATCATTTCCAACACAATGATTCGCCTTAAACACTGCTGACACACTGTTGGGTAATGTCACATCAGTATCCATGGTTTTATCTGCCTTCGTGAAAAAGGAGCTATACTCCAGTGGGAACGAATGCTGTTCTTCAGCACGAAGTCCTTCATGTAAACCCGGTCCGCAGTTATCGTGGATAAAGTTGTTTTCTACCACGCAGGGTGGCTTTCCTGGACTCCGTCTGCTGACCATTACACCACCCATCTTGTTGTTACAAATCTCATTGTGCCTATATAGACCACCAGAATCGGTGTGCACACAGACACCCCACCAGTAGTTCTCAAATATCGTGTTTTCCTCAACAACTACGTCATTAATATTCAGTGCCGCGCGGATACCGAACGTTCCATTGTGAAAAATCTTGTTTTTCCGAATTATGACCACAGGAGAAGTAGATCCAGGATACTCAGGAACCGCACCTACGACAACACCCTCGTATTTATTGTCGTAAATCTCTGATCCTGTAATCACCACTCTGTTTGCTGGAACACCCTGCACTGGGCCTTCATCAATCCAAACGCCCCTTGTATTTCCATAGATATGGGATTCCTGAACCAATAAACTTCCTCTATTGTGCACTCTGATTCCAAAGGCGTATGGGTTTATCATACCATTACCATTACCACTGATGTGAGATTTTACCAGCACGGCTGATGCATCAGATCCTCCCACTGCTATCCCACTACCTTCACTGTCCTTGACTGTGCATTCAAGGAATGTTGCTACTCCTTCAATCGATATCACTGGGCTAGTTGATGCTGCGTTTTGAAAACTGCATTTTTCGAACTCAACCTTTCCATCTCGTTGAACACACATTGTCTCCTTTGTTGAAATAGTGATTCTTTGAAAGAAGCACTGTTTACGAAGGAAAACGTCTCCACATGTTAATGTCACGCACGATTTATCGTCAAAAGCAGCCATTGTGGTGTCCGTAATATCATTACAACCTCCGTATTTGTAAAAGGTTGTACCTGTTTCTACGTCCTTACAACATTCGCCTTCTGGTATTTCATACTGACCATTTCTAATCAGCAGAACTTTCTTCCTTGTACTCTGGCTCTTGTTTCGCATTAAAGCACGTTGTAGTGCCTTTGAAGAGTCAACAACTTCCCACTTTCCATCCAGATCTTGGAATGCATTTCTGAAAGGCTCATAACAACGACAACATTTTGCATCATAATAGTATGCAATGGCTGCAGAACACAACGCAGGACGTTTCCGTCCAACCCCATTAAGAGCCAAAGCTTTCCTTAAGTATCCTTTCCAACATTCTGGCTTAATGTTTATATACTCCTCAGCATCTTGAAGACATTCTTCAAACTTTTGTAATTTAAGATAGGCAGTTGCTCTGTTGTTCAGTAGGCGTGGGTCCAGGTTTTTTGTTCCAGCGTTAGCTTCAATTGCTTTAGTATAGGTCTCAACTGCCTCATTGAAACGACCATCTTTGAAAAACGTGTTTCCTTGTAAACGAATCGCATCCATGTCACCACTTTCAAAATTTCCACTCTTTCCAAACTCCTCATTCTTAGTTGAAGGCCGAGATGAGTACAAAATAGTTTTCTGCAGCATTTGAGAAAGAGGCAGAGTATGGGGAAATATTTTCCGTAAATCCTCGAGGGGAAGAGTCACACAATCACTTGTGGTCGAATTCAAAATTTGAATTGCAAATCGTTCGGCTTTTTTCGCTTCTTCTTGGTGGCCATGTACGCTTAATTGCAAGGCATTCTCATACATAACGCGAGATGTCTCATGAGTTAAAACGATTGCTTTGACCTCTCTTCTGATGTGCTGCTGATCCAGAAGTGACATCACGTGCTGCTGCAGCTCAGACGCATGACTGGTTAATTTGGACCACAAATAGAACATCGAAGGCTCAGCCACTGACGAGGAAACCTGTTCTTGTAAACTACCTGCAACATCCGTGAGGATTCGGTCAGGTGATGGGCATTCCTGGAAGGAGTCGTGGAGAAGTCGTATCGCTATATGCAATGACGAGGCCGTTTCTTCAATGGTCATTCTGTTGCGAATGACCTCTTGAACCAAACGGTGCAAGCTGAGTGATGTAGAGGTATTCCTCTGAAATAGTGAAAACTTGGCTAAAACTTCCACGATGTGGTGTTTCAGGAGGGGAAGGTTAGAACTTTGGTCTGATTGACCTTCTTCCACAGAAAGAAGCTGATGGTTGATTAGTTCTTCCTGGATCTCCTCGGGGGCCAGAAACGCAGCCGCGTGCACGAAACGGGATGCCAGTTCTCCATGTGCGGAATTCTTGACGTATTCAAAGTTTAAAAGCCAAGTCGTATGAACTGCTAGGCGACTCTGAGACTCGTACTCCCACGATGGCTTTGCCGGATACTCACTCAGAAGTGTCAGTCGTTGGCTTTTGTATTCTTCCAGATACTTCTCGATGGGGCACTGAAGGGCTTTAATATGTGCACAAGCTTGTTCTAAAGCAAGAGGCAGGCATCCGAGCTCATGCACCAGCTTAGTTAGCATTTCGTCTTCGTGTCCTGTATCTTCATCGACACTAATTCGAGTAATAAAAAACTTCTTTGCTTCATCTATTGAGAAGGAGCGAACATCAATGCAGCAAGAAGGATCAAGATCTAGGTATTGACCTATCTCTCTTTGTTCACGTCTTGTTGTAAGCAGAAGATGGCCGTTTGCCTGCCTCTTCCACCGTCCAGACAAAACTTTCTGCATTTGGTCAGAGAAGTTGAGCTGGTCTACATCGTCAAGAACCAGTAACCAGGGTCTCTTCTGCTTCGAGATCCACGTTAAAACTTTGGTCAAGGTCAAATCGAAGGAATTTGACAGGATTTCTAGGCGCAAAGCTAGGTCATTCACGGTGTTTTCGAACTTTCTGTCATCCTCCATGGAGAACCAAAATACACCTCCCTTGTACTCGGATTTGCGTTTCCATGCAAAAGAAGTTGCTAAAGTGGTCTTGCCACATCCTCCAAGGCCGCAAATGGCAGCGATCTTTAATTCCTTGTCGCTTTTGAATGTTAGGCAGTTTTCGAGAGTTTCCATTTCATGTTCCCTTCCTGTAAACCATTTGTTTCGTTCTGGAACATCAAACACTATCTGTTTGGGATCTTCTGATGCTGGTAGTTTGCAGATCGTGGTCGTCAGTTTCTCCAAATCTTTCTCCATAGCTGAACTTTTGACTTCCAAAGATTTACAGAAAATTTCTATTTGTTCTTGTTTCATTTGCAATTGTAATTCCGTTTTCTTTAGCACTTGCTTCTGTTCCTTGTCCTTTGCATTAACTTCTTCTTTTAAGATGTCTTGACTGTGCTGGAGTTCTTCACACCTTTGTTCAAGACGAGACTGCTTTTCTTGAACTACGGCTAGGACTTCGTCAAACTCAGACTTGAATAACTCAATAGTAACACGTACCTGAGTAGCGTTTTCTTCCTTGAAGTCTTCCAGTGAGTCAGACAGACCTTGAACTTCCTTGCGTATTATCCGAAGAAGAGTATCATCGAGTGGTTTACCGAGGCATATCTCTAATCCTGTGTAAATAATTAAAGTAGCCAAGTACAGACACTTGTGTAAATTACTTTTCAGTCACTTCTACAATGGCTAGAATTGCATTTTGCAGTGTGGTATTACAAACCAGACTGCTCGTGCATTTCTTATGACTCTTCGGATGCCGTTAGAGCTCTTTAGAGCTCTACTCATCTTTTCAGTACAGGTCTCTGATCGAATGGTCGCAGCGATTTGATTACTGGTTTCAGTATCAAGCTAAATAAATATGACAACGATCCAGACACCATTTTAAACGGTGACTCTAATATCTACTAATTTTACACGTTAAACTTACCTTGCTTCCTCCACAGTCCGAGTTCACCCAGGATTCTCGTTTTGTCGGCGGGCGGAAGGCGAACCTTGGTAACCAAGGCCTCCATGAGATCGAAGCAGTAATCATAGTGCGCTTCAGTCCAAGCTGCGAAGTCGCAATGTGCCCATTCATTACGTACTTTAGATCTCACATCTTCAGCAAACGGTTTTACAGTCGCGAATGGTGTTGCACCACAAAGAACAGCCAGAGCTGCTGAGGTGTCAAAGGAACTGTCAAATGCGTTGAAATGTGCCATGAAAGGTTTCATGAACAGCTTAGCCAGGGACACTTCACGCAGTAGTCATAGTGACGTGGATTACGATGCAGGGTAGCGTTATTGTTGATGCTTTCATAGTTCAGCTTCAGTGTGCTTGGTGGAATTGTTTTCTGGTAAGCTGCAAACGTCTGCTTGTCTAATCCAAAGTTTCGCACCATATGCTGGTAGAATGGTGTCATTTCGTGTTGAATCTTATCTCTGAGGCATGGCGTGAGGACACTTTGCAGAACAATACCCACCACTAACCATCGTCGCTGCTCCAGAGATGTTCCGGATATGGAAGCCATACCTGTAGCTTTTTATATCTTCACCAGTTTGAGTACGAGCTGACTTTGGCGAGTTCCTACAACCAAGCAAGAAACAACTGAAACGGTTGAACGACTTAAATTCAGGGTCTACAGGGTCTCGTTCTTCTCTTATATTTCGGACGAAAAGTGTGGCTTGAAATGTCAAGATTTAAGATAGCTCAGAACCTCTTCGGATCATTGTTTAATAATTTAGATGTGTATAGAACATCAAGATAAGATCAAGATAAGTACCTTGACTTGAGGAGATATACTCCGTGTTTCTATCAAACTTTAGTATATACTTGCTTTCTATCACGAAATTCGTTCTCGTAATTGCTACGCTACTCGCTATATATCTAACAAATAGATTCCATGTTGCCGTGCGTCAGTTAACAAAATGACAGCCGTGCATATGTTCAGTATTAGTATAAATCTACTAGCGTTCTATCACGAGTACTGCTCTCTGATTGGCTACGCTACTATCTATTTAACAAATAGATTCCATGTTGCCGTGCGTCAGTTAACAAAATGACAGCCGCTTCTTGGCATTTTCGAAGTGTCTGTGAAGAGGATTTAGATGAAGTTTTGAACGACTAGTAGATTTATACTAAAACAATTAGATTATTCGCTCTCGATTTCTATGCGTGATAGTTGACTCGGGCTGCGCCGTCATCAACTATCACACGATAGAAATCTCGAACTCATAATCTAATTGCTTGATCACAGATGACGTCAAAATGTGGTAAGAACAAAAAAATTGGCAAAGGAGGCGATAGCTGATGTTCTTACCACATTTTGACGTCTTTTGTGATCTATTACTGAACAGACGCATGGCAACATGGAATTTATTTGTTTTATATAGCAAAGAAACAAAATACTGCAGAAAAAGCTTTTTTATTTCAAAATCTTTCAACATAACTTGAAAGCCGGCCTTTGCCCACTTTGGCAAACACGAAAATAGCAATTTGACGTAATCTGTTGTCTATACAAAATGAAGCAATCTCCGTGGTTGCCATGCGTAGCAAAGAATTGTCATTGGTCCAGCAAAATCACGCCACTGTCAAACTTGACTCGAGCGTCGCTTCTCGTGGAATTAAAACTTAGAGCGAAAGCAGAATTGAACAGCTGGAAATGCTGAAAAAGTTAAGTCAAGTTTTTCATCAGAGCAGCTCTATGAGCCGAAAAACTTGAACGTTGCCTTGAATATTCCGGGAGTTGAAAAATACGCTCGGAAAACTTGCGGTTGCGGTCAACACTGGAGGCCATCCGATTCGAGTTTTGAATGAAAGGAGCGTTAGTGACACTGCTGTGCCCTGAAACGGACTGGAACATTAGCGTCGGAAAGCAAGGTTACGTTTTAACTGATTTTAAGAAGAGATGTTTTGATGTCTCATCACTGACATCAGTCTGTGTCAACAATTATTTTGAGACTGAGAAACGATGAATTTTTTAAATAAATTAATCTCATAAACATTTTGTTTATTGGGTTTGCTAAAATTCGACATAGAGCAATGGTTTCTTACCTTAAGTAATTTCAAGACCAATTTGTGTTTGGTTTAGTCTCGCTCGACTGCCGACTGAGATTGCTCGCATATTTTTTCTGAGTCATTTTCTAAAAAAAGAAAGGGTTTTTTTTCTTCTTCCCGCTTCTCCTTCCTGTTCAATGTCTCGACAAGACTTTTTTGTACTTTATCTTTCGCCCACTCACGAAAAATATTATCTTAATTCACAAAACTTTCCGCCATTTTAAAACACAGAGGGAAAATCTTTCTACTGATGGCGTCAGTCGTGCGTCTGTCCTCTAAAATATCATAAGCGAGAACCAATCAAAATGCGAGAATAATTTGGGATATTATATAATCTTTTGTAGATTGTGAGTAGCCTAGCAGTGTGCGGTTGTTAAGAATATGGTGGCCGATTCTGTGTGTGTCTGCATGTGAAGAAAGCGATAGAAATTTCGAGGTCATAATCAAATTGTTAAATACAACACGAGTGGATGGAAGTTTAAATGGACACTATCACGGCGATTTTTCTCCATTTTTGGTCAGAGCAGTGATTAAGTTATGGTCGAGTAGTCCCTCGCTCGTTTACAAAATGTTCCCAGAACAGCAAGATGAATATACTAAGTAAATTGCCGAAGAGGGAGTAATCTGTAAGTTCAGTTGAATCCCGATTTCTCAAACCCTCGATTTTTCGAACCTCCCGATAAGTCGAACCAAAAGTCGTTTCCCTCACCTCAGTCGAGAAACAATTTATGGTTGGCCATTCGTTTCAAAATTACGACAGGGTATACGCGGGTTTTTCTGCCGCGTATACTTGTTTACATACGTTACGTATGGGCTTAAAGCTCATATATACGACCATTTAGATCGCGTATATACGCATTTTTAAAGGGCCACATTTTTGCGTAAATTCAAGCGCGGGGATATGCGAAATAAATGCCCAAATATACGCGTCCTACAAGGACCCATATATACGCGTGCTAAAATGCGCGTATATGCGGGTCTCGTAAATTACGTTGTATA
>Ga0126339_10003074_pt1 | contig 12070 bp, 4 predicted proteins | sample OrbTmetagenome_2_FD_92532 | JGI IMG/M metagenome (GOLD analysis project Ga0126339, IMG submission 92532) | Coral microbial communities from Petempiche,Puerto Morelos, Mexico - Orbicella T R C metagenome | ecosystem: Host-associated > Invertebrates > Cnidaria > Coral | place: Petempiche,Puerto...
TATGACCTGACCATAAATTCGAAACCCTATTTATGACCTGACCCTTAAATCAAAACCCTGTTTCAGACCTGCGTTACAATTAGTTCCCTAGTTCAGACCAATGTTAAATTACCGTAAACATAACTTGTGAAGGGCTTTTGTTGATTTTCTTTTCGATAATGACGAAAAAGTGACTTCTTCTTAAAAACATACCCATATCAAGGCTAGAGTGCAAAATCCGCACCCTATTTATGACCAAAATGGCTAAAATCAGCTAAAATCGAGACCCTATTTATGACCAAAACGGCTCAAAAAACCATACACTTTGGGGCCGCACATACCTATATAGCCCATATAAGGGAGTGTTCCCCCCCCCCCGGGGGGGGCGGCAGCACTTTATTTAGCAGCTTTAAAGTTTCCATTCGCGGGCATGTTTCGGCAGAACGCTAATTAGCAGAGTATAAACCATCACCGTGGTCCAAAAAGTGCCGCCATTTTTATCAGATGTTCAAATCTCACTCTGATTGAAGCTTATATGCAAAGACACAAGATCAGCCTCTATATATGTAGCGTCCGCCCTTTATAGAAGCGTGTCGGCTTCGGAGAGACGTTTAAAATATAAAGGACAAAATACAGCCAGTGAGACAGTGAGGAAAAACTTAGGGCCCGCGGTCCACATTACGCCGGATGAATTTGAAAACGGGGGGTTATCTCCACGGTTAGGCTACCGTCCACCCTAATCCGTCACGAAAAAGAAGCTTTTCGACAACTCTCTTCAAACCAGCGGGATTTTTTTAAACGCCGGCCTTTTTGTTTTCGTACGAAACTTTTCGAAAACAATGGCGTTACGATAATCATGTGATTTCCCTGACTGAGGTTTCCTCAAACACAAATCCAAAATGACCGGTGATTGTTGCGTCATATGTTCAAATTTCTCCGACGTAGTGTGGATTGAAAACATTTGATGCGTTTTCAGAGTGTAGTGTGGACGAGGACTTAACTGGGAATGACCGGCTTGTCCGCCCGATGAGGTCCCCTCGGGGGCGGTCTTTTTTGACTATTTTAAAATCAACCACTTCTTTTTTAATATGTTTCTCAGATTTTACCTACTCATTAGATGCAGTACTAATGATTTTACAATCAGATCAAAAAAGAAGTTGGTTTTCAAAGATCTAATCCGATTAGTTACTATTGCTCTAACATATTAACCAGTTTCAAGCAAGAAAATAGATCAACACTGTTAAAAGTCCGTTGTCATGGCCCGGAGGAAATGCCGTGATATAGTTTTTACATCTTGACTCTTCTTAACGTTTAGAATGTTGAATGAAGTGATCAGTTATACGATTAGCTACAAATTTCTTTACCTTAGAAACGTTCTAAAGTTAAACAGGGTAATGTGTTTTCCAGCTTCATTGAAAAACAGCAACAGTTATGATTTCTACTCGAGCAAACGTTGATAATGTACAATTGTTAGGACTTCTAATAGTTGAAGCAGTCCTAATTAAGAATTTTTTATATTTAGCCCCTCTGGGGGCTCGCAGACGGTAGCACAGAAAGACAGCTATAAATTATGATTAGCGTTGGACAGGATATTTCAACTGTTCAAAAGGGTACACCGTCTGAAAGAAAAATATCGGAAATATCATGAAATTTGTGACGTTTGAGATCCTAAGTTAATTAATTCTGGTTCTGAATTTGACAAATTCGCTCTATAACAAGACATTCAGTTATGCTGTAGGTGCACTAACCAGGAGAAGAGAGATCGGATACTTATAGCCACCATACGGACATTGACACTTAAAACCTTGAAAGATTTAATTGCTAATCCGATTATCTACAAATATCCTACACAAAGGAGTTTGGAAACAAAAGTCAGTTTATCTTATTTCCAGCTTTGCGAGTACAAACAACTTATTTCAACATAATGAATTAATAAACATCGCCTGAATGCTATTTATATCCACTCAAAGGTTTGCTCAATTCGTTATTACATGTCTGGGGAATCTATTAGGTTTTTAATTCTTTTAGCAGACAGTAAGACGAATAGAAAGGAAGTGCTGTTTAACTTCGAAAAGAAACTGTTGTGTTTGCGAAGGCTTTAATTAGAGTTGTGCGTTGTGTTGTAAATGGAACGAAATGTTGATCTCTGCTTTAATAGCCTGGGTTTGATTTTGGGAAGTACTGAAAGCATCATTCTTACTCTTATTCTCACTCAAAATGATCACACCTGCCAAAATCGTTTTCAAATGTCACTGACATAAAACCAAAGTAGGTAATTAGGAAACCTTGTAGAATGTCGAAAGATTCCGGCTGAAACAACGATCAGCTATTGAGTCTGTGCCATTGGCGATTAAAAAGGTGTTGAAAGAGGCGGCGCGAGAGGCACAGGGTGGGAGGATAAATTAAACTATTCCCTCCAGGGGGATGGTACTCACTTATGTGGTCTGTATAGGTATTGTGCAATCCAAAAGGGTAATCGTTTTGAGCTGTTTTGGTCTGAAAAGGGGTACAGATTTTAACCATTTTTGTCTTAAATAGGGTATTTTTTTTTTTCACCCTTTCTGGTTAGCTGTGGTCATACTTTAATGCCGTGTACTAATTTCAGAGGTCTGAAATGGAGAATCGATTCTTAGCCTGCAGAACAGGCGGATTAGCGGGGCAGAGAGCGCTCTCGATTCTTGGCTCGCGGCGCGGATCTGAAATAGGATACAGGTACGTTGCAAGTTTCGGGCCGCGCACCCCACCAATACCTTTGGGGGCTACCCCATCCACTCCGGGCTTTTCAAAGAGCATTAAAACAACCTCTCCGTTATGGAAACTTCTGCAGTTAGTAGGAACAGTCCACTTAGCTCCGGAAAAAGAAGATCTCACATCATGATCCCTGCCTCCATTCAGAAGTCTTCTTAATTCGGACACGCAGCCTCGTTGATCATACGTTCGACGTAGGTAGAAAAGGAAAAAGGTGGGAAGGGAATGAAATAAACGCAGTGCAAGGAGGCCAAGCCAAGACATTTTAACCATCTAATCCGACTGTGCTGGCCAGCTTTTACTGTGAGCATCACCGAGATTCACTTTACACTGACAAAGGGCGAAAGCTCGAAATGTCACTCAGGCCGCGTCCCGCAACACCAGAGAAAGTTCAGTGAAAACGCACCAATCACCTGTTACTTTGGATTTGTGTTTGTAGTAAACTCGGTCAGGGTCAAATTATTATCAAATGATTAGCGTGACGTCATTATCTTCCAACACTCAGTTTTCAAAATGATTTCCGTCTACACTGACGCAAAGAGGGTGTTTCTAAATTCCTTCGGTTTGAAGAACGTTTTCGAAAAGTTCCGTTTTCGTGACGGATTAGTGTGGACGGTAGGCCTAACCGTAGAAATAAAGCTGTGATTTCAAATTCCTCCCTCTAGCGTAGTGTAGACGAGGCCTCAGATTCACAAACTCACTTCCTATTTTAGAATAACATTCAGACATATGGAGCTTAACTGGAGATGGATTAGTCCCCCTTGTCTCAGGGGAGAGCGCGATATTATGCAGCAGACAGTCCATTGGAAGCTAGGGAAACCTGGCAGAGGAGTGGAAAGCCGATAACAAGGCAACGGATTGCTTTGGACTAAAATCAATGGAAGGAACAAAAAAACTAACAATGACGAAAGACTTACTAATATGTACATAGTCCCCAAGCAGAAAATATTTGCGATTTTCTGATGCAAAATCCTATGTTGAATCCCAGTCGGCCAATAATGGCCCACCAAAAATTTTAAGTGAGTTAAATAGGCTGGTCAATTCAGATTAAGATCAGGGACTGGACTTTTTCTAAGGCCGCGAAACCTAGGTTACTATAATTGCTGTACAGACTCACATTGGATTTATGCGTGCTTTATTTACAAAGGGGGGGGGGGGGATTTTTCTTTAGAAATTTTGAAGTCAGTAGCGGAACCACAGTGATAAGACTGGTTTTTACCAGCCCACAATCATAACATAGCGACTTACGCAAGCGCGGAATAAACGGATCCTTGGTATGTGCTCATGCTCTTGAAATGAACGCGTGGCTCTGGGACGAGAATGGATACTAGTCCTCCTCAAATGCTAAACAATGGGGAGGAGTTCGCCAATTTTCGCCATGTTGTTTGCAATGTTTTTGCGGAAATCTGCGTGAAAGAGAGTTATGATTGGTTGACTGCCTTGCGCTTATGATAATACTTTGGTCACCGGCGATGCCATACACATGTTGGAATTTTGATAACAGGCCATTTTATAGTTGTATTATCTGGCCTATGAAAGGGGCAAGATTTGAGGTTGGCATTGATACAAGCTTCTCTGTTTTTCCCATTTAAAAGCCAACTAGTTAATCTTAGAACAACTTGTTTTACGCAACAAAAGTAGTGAGATCTGTATCAAAACAAAGTCACCTCCAGCCTCGCTGCCATTCAAAGGCCAGGTTACTGAGTAGACAACTGTAAAATGGTCGAGCTTTGCCTTGAAGTGCCGGAATTGATTGGGAAATATTTAGCAAAACAAGCCGGACACCAGAAACATTTAGAGGTAAGAAAAATTTCCTTAACCATAAACTTAATACAGAACACTATACTTCTGTTCTTTTAACAGTTAACAGTCGAAATTGTGATAAGCAAAGCTTTCGTTTCGTTCCGGCTAAGGGACTCTTCAGAGACCTTTCTGCTTGGTAAACTCGTCAAGCATCTTGCTCAAAGTCCCGTTCGCTAACAAAATGATGACAACAAATTCGCCTTATATCGTATACAGGGATTCCCGACTGCCCAGATTCACGTGTGAAAAATGACAATAAAAATTGATAGTTGCTTGAGATAATATGTTGTTTGAAAATGTATTATCACAAGTTACCGTCAAGATTTATTGAAATAAGAGGCGAATTTGAAAATACTTTTTCTGAAACTCTATTCTACCCTGAAAATTTTAAATCACCAAAAATTTAGCCGGGTTTTTGGGACTTTCAGAATCTTTTTATAGTCAGACGAAGGGCGATGAATTGGGAAATATAAATGAAGTAATGTCTTCTTTCAGTTACGAACACGTCTTTGAAGAAACTTAGAGTAAGAGGAATCTTCACGTTACGAACATTGCTGCGGCCGTACATCATTTATAAGGGTTCATGATAGGAACAATAACAGATAGGCGTTAGTGACAACGTGTCGTGGTGGCATGGAGTGCGATATTTTCATCTTTTACAGAAATTATTATTCTTTAGGAAAATCACAGTTTTCGACGACGAGCCTGACAATTTGTTGACCTTCACTGAATCTCCTAGCCTCGACTAATTCCCTCATGTCAAATTAGAACACTGATTTACTGCCTGACTGCTAGAGCGTTCCTACAACTCTTTCCAGCTTTCCAAAACTTTTATGCTTACCCCACCCCACCCACGTACTGATTCTACTCTATCACTAATTTTAAAGACAGTGCATGCTCAGAAAATAGGTCCGCAGTGCGTATATATGTGGGTTACAAGTTTGGTTTGTTTTAGCTTTACGGGTGGATTTTGAAAATAAAAATCTGCCTTCTATTTATAAATTAAATAAGAAAACCTATTATCATAAATACCGTTATTTGATTGATTGAAAACAAATACCCAAATTGTCAGCTTTGTTTTGCTGGGATTAGTGACAAACAAAAAGGAAAAAGGGTCGGAAATTCAAACCACGGCCTTTTTCAAAAGGATCTTATTGCTATTTAGAATGGCGTGAAACGTTTTGAAGATACCTTCATGGTTTCCGGCTACAGCATCGTACAAGATCCATAGCCCCTCAAGGATTATGAAGGAGTTTTAGACGACCTTTCAGTCAAAATGTCCTGGTTAAAAGCTACGGTTGTTAATTGCCTTGCAGCGGTGAATGCGCGAAGCTACACAAAAAGAGGCTCTGTTACTTAATTGCAATACCCTCCTCAAGGGTAATGCAAGGGTAATTCGTAGTCCCTGCAGCCTGGGCCTTCCACCAAGCAGGCGCTCCTGCACATTGTTTTTAATAATAACGAACGTAAAACCTGATTAAACTGAAATCCGTGAAGCCTTCTCCACCCTCACATCGATGCCAAAGTCCAACGCTCTGAGCCTTAAATCCCGAGGGATACTCCCATCCATGAGCTATACAAGAATGTGCTGCGGGATAGGGTAGGGTTTTTGAGGTTATCGATCCTTAAAAAACATACCCAGTTCAAGGCTAGAGTGCAAAAACCATACCCTATTTTTGACCAAAATCTGCGATTTTCCCTACCCTATTTATGAGCTGAAAAAGTAGCTTCTTCTAAAAAACATACCCAGTTCGAGACCAGAGTGCAAAACCCTTACCCTATTTATGACCAAACTCTGCGATTTTCCCTACCCTATTATGAGCTAAACAGTAGCTTCTTCTAAAAAACATACCCAGTTCAAGACTAGAGTGCAAAAACCATACCCTATTTTTGACCAAAATCTGCGATTTTCCCTAGCCTATTTATGAGCTGAAAAAGTAGCTTCTTCTCTAAAACACATGCCCAGTTCAAGACTAGAGTGCGAAGACCGTACCCCATTTATGGCCAAAATAACCAAAATCAATAAATAGGGTAATAAATAAATAATAAATTATGACCAAAACGGCTGAACACCCTACCCTTTGGGACCGCACATACCTATATAGACAAACCGGAGGAATTTGAAAACGCTGGCTTTGCGTTTTACTTTGGACGGAAAACACTTTGAAAAAGGAAGCTTTTCGGAAACGATGACATCACGATTATGATGTGATTTCCTTGCCCGAGATTTCCACAAACGCAACTCCAAAATAATCCAGTGCTTGTTGCGTTTGCAAATTTCTCCGGTGTAGTGTGGACCGAAATCATTCGATGCGTTTTCAGAGAGAAAACGACGTTTTCAAATTTGAACAGCGTTTTCGAAAAGTTTCGTTTTAATGACAGCTTAGTGTGGACGGTACTTGAACCGTAGAAATAAAGCTCTTTTTCCAAATTTCTCCGGCTCAGTGTGGACGCGCGGGGCTCGCAGTCTTGTCAAGATGCTCCATCGCTTCCACTTGGCGTACTGTGTCATATAACCTTGTTGAGTAGCGTAATTTACTAGCTAGGTTTACTTATTCTCGTTTAATCGTTCCACAAACAGAAATGACGTGAATTGCTCATAATTTAATAGACCATTGCCAAGTTACCTTTTTTGCCTCTGTTTCAAACCGAGTCCTTGTGCAAAACCTGTCATATGAAAATGAGACTGATTTGCATGAAAATGAACCTGTAGGCGGAATACATTTTCGTAAGAAAGGTTTCGTGCAAAGACTCGTTCTGTCAAAGAGGCAGGACAAAAACAGGCTACTGAATTATTGTCATACATCTTACGTTCCAAGCTCTCTATTGTATTTTTATAAATAACATTTTACAGTGGTTTCGCTTATCTACCTTCCTTTTGACAGTTAACCAGAAAATTAATAGGCATTTTGAAATCGATTTAAAAATAAATTTATGTTTTTTAATTTCACCTTGTTTCAAAATCCAGAAATTTTAGAAACCGATTCCTTTATTTAAATTCGCTATGAATTAACAGAAAACTGGGACACGTTCTCCATATTTCATGTAATACTATAGTAGAAAATCTGAGATAAAGTATTTTTGAAAAGTAAATTGTTGCGTTATAACGCTGTGAACTAAACCAACAGCATAAAGTAGAAACTGAAAATTTGGTCTTGAAGATGTTAGATAACGTCGTTGTATTGTCGTTTTTATTCTTGGCCAATTTTCTACACGTTGTCAATACGCTAATAAAGGAGGGAAATTTAGATCTATTTTCAAATTTGTGGACAGCATTTTATTTCATACACAAATTAAACAATGTTGAAAAAAATAATTGGCTTTCCAATAAACATAATCAACAGTTTTGCAGCTGCAACATCGACACGTTTTCAAGTTTCGCGTCTCAGAAACGAAATGAAAATTATTTCCACTAATTATACCATGATATATAGTTTTGAGAATCTAATAATATATCAAGAAGGAGAAATTTGAAAACGCAGCTTTATTTAATTCTACGGTTAGGCCATACTAATCCGTCGCGAAAACGGAGCTTTTCGAAAACGCTCTTCAAAACGGAGGAATTTGGAAACGTCGGCTTTGCATTTTAGTTTGGGCGGAAATCATTTTGAAAACGAAGCTTTCCGAAAGCGATGACATTACGGCAATCATGTGATTTCCCTGCCAGAGTTTTCCTTATCGAAGCAAAACTCCAAAATGGCCAGTGATCGTTGCGTTTTTAAATTTCTCCAGCGTGGTGTGGACGGAGGACATTTGATGCCTTTTTAGAGGGATACTTCCGCTTTCAGATTTCTCCGGCATAGTGTTGACGGGGCCTAAGTGAACTAATAAAATGCTATTTTAAATAACTTGGATTCTGATATCTTAAAAGTTGGTAAAAGGTTTAAATGCTGTAAGTTAGATGGACAAGCACTTATTTTCACTTATATAAATAGTTTAGCAGTAGACTTGTTAACTTTAGATAAAATTTTAATAGATTGACAGACGACGTAGGAACTTTTAAGAAGTCAGAAAAGGCACATGACATGCACTGGTCAAGTCGCTTCTTTCACACTCCAAGCAAGATTGCAAATTGGAAACGATGAACTAAAATCGTGTATAAACATTCTTAATTGATCGTAAATAATCCATCCCTTAAAATTCCTGGTTAACAAATAAACAGAAAATGTTTTTGTTCTTTTTGTTCTCTCAGTTTTATTAACAAACAAACAGTTAAGTGCACAGCCGTAGCGAGACAAAACTTCTTACCGAGTTAACATCAGAAAGAATGCATAGCCTCTTAAGGCACAGTGAAATACACCTTTGCACAGAGGCAATTGCCTCGATTCGCCTGTCAGTAGCTTCTCCCTTAAAGAGACAAGTATACCAAATGATTTTCAAGCGTTTGATAATTTCAACACGTGAGCGTTAACTGAACTCTTCCACAACTTTTAAACCATATGCACGGCTAAACTTCCTGTTTTTCTAAGCTTTTTTGGATTGCTGGAAGGTTTTTCTGCCGGATAATCGATATCGTTAATTAAGCTGAAGGCTGAACATTTGGAACTTTTCCCGATGATGTGACACCTTGTCTGAAACTTCACAACAGGATTAATATTTTATTTCCATTGTTCATTGCCTAATGAATGTTTTTCCTTTTTCTCAACTCTAGCTTTTGTCCGATTTCTAGGTATTCAAAAGGTTTTTCTTGCATTTTGCCGCCGTAAAAAGACATCATATGCACAGCCATACGCAAATGAATAATTTTACCCAGTTATGGCCCACTCTTTGTTTTGATACTGGAGTTCATTTCTCTCAGTTGTGTTGTGACGAAACCCGATCCGTTGAATCCGGTACCCGCGCAAACATCCATCTGTTCTCAACGCAAAATATGCCTGCCAATTTAAAATCACTTAGGAGAGACGTTGCGCCAATTAACTACAAACCGTGTTAACAGAATTTATTGACTGTTTTTTAGTGCAGATACCCAGAAGAAGTCTATTTTATCTATGTAACCTAGATATAACGAGTTCCGCAGATAATAACACGGGTTTGTTTTCGTGAATATGTGTTAATCTAGCTTCTGTAACTGCGCATGTGCTGAGCGGATATGGCAAACGCGGTCAGAACTCACCATTTAATGAGGAAGTGAAAGCCCTTTTAACGGATATTTCCTTTGTTATTTACATCGTAATATATAATCCAACGTTGATTTGAGCCAATTTTGGGCAAAACGTAGTTTCTGCCCGAGATGAATTTCCTTGCATCACCGTTGAATTTTAGTGACGTATATTGAAAATAAAAGTCAAAAAGTAATCATGAAGAGAGCTGATGCCTGCCAATAATGGGCGCCCGCACAGCGCAAACCAAGAATGAGCAATCTTTACAGTATATGACGAATGAATTTAAAATTCTAAAACTCTCTAATATTGGGTGAGGGATCAATGGTAGGAATGGTAACAAAATGTGCAAGTTCGTTGTTTTTCAAAGTTTCCTTCGATTTGAAGGAAATATAAAGATGGCAAATATTATTAACTCGATACATCTAGTTACTTTGAAGAAAGTGTCCCACACGCATGGTGAGCTAAATTTTTGGCGTGATGTATGGTTTCTACTTGGGATTTCATTGTATATTGCATTCTTCTTAACTTAACTGCCAAGTTATCTGTTGGAGGACTTAAATGCAATATTTGATCTACTTCAATTAGAAGTTGTTGCCGAAGATAATTTCCAATTTGTTCACAGCTTGCACAATTTGCATATAATATATACTTATCTTCTCAGGTTCATATAAAGAGTTAAAGTTTCATTTTTGAAGAAATCGTATTGGCAGCAAATTAAAGCTATCCGTTTATAACTAAGTGAAATAATAAAAATATATGGTCAGAAATTAAAGATATTTCTAGTGGAGATCGACACTTTACAATGCTGTCCCTTCGTGAGTCAGCAAAAGTGTATATTACCAAGGTCACGAACATAAAGAAGTTGACTTCTCTACCGCACGACACGCTACGATAAATAAAACAATTTGAAAATTGGATTAGATCGTGATTGCCAAAATATCTGTTCCTCGTGGAGGGGCTTCGTATCACTCCTTATAAGAAACATTGCAAAAAAAAAAAAAAAAAATTAAACAAAGGTACATCTTCATGGACCGTACGTCATAAACAATGAACGTGTCTAAAGAGTTCGTGAGGACGGTCCGCATTGAATAAAGTTCGCATTGTAATGAAAATAAGGCAGAGATATTTTTTTATCACAATCCTTAACATCAAGCTGAAAAAAAGGAAAAACTTTCTCGTGATTCTAAAAGTGGACGTTTGAGAGAGCGGAAGCATTAAACATTACACGACCCCTAGGGGAGTGTTTCAAAAGCTGTTTCGAATTTTCCCAAACTTTCAGCATCTCGGCATCTTTTTAGAAACGAATTTCAAACTTGCTTCTATCTCCTTGTTTCTAGGAAAACATTGCTCTTGGTCTGGAAATAAGTAACATTTACAGTTACATGAATAGTTCACAGCACGGCAACGGAATAAACAGACCGCCTACATAATACAACTATGTGAAAAGAGCTCCAGATTTAAAGTAGTGTCCTATACAAGCTAAAGGGAGAGTTAAGTATTTTTCTTAAATGGCTTATGAAACGGTCGTTGTGTTTTGGGTGATTTGGAACAAAACTGTGGCTATCAAACATTTTGTCGTTTCAGCCAGCCTTAATAATGTAAAGTTCTACTAAAATTAATAACCTTCACCCGAGCAGTTACCATTTTTCCTTTTATGTATTTGTCTATTGGTTGTCTTCATGACAATGTTAATTTTAATTTTGTTTAGAAAAGCGTCCTGAGGCAGCAAGATCCTTTTGATAATTACAAGGCAAATGAATTCTATCTCACTTGGACTGGCAACTTTGACGTCGAAAACAACAGTAAAAACATCATGGAAAAGTGGAAAAAATATATCTTCAGCTGTTATTTACAAATGATGTTAAATATTGGACTTTGAAAATACAAAATTCTTCAGTGTCACAGATCAGCCCACGCCCTTTAAAGTCTCACCTCTGCATTTGCCTTGAAAAACATCATTATTCAGTGAAACACAATGCTATTTCTTCAGCCCAGTTGGAAAACTTCGCGTTGGATATCACGTTAGGCCGATATTTTGATTACGACTCAAAAACGATTCAAAAAGAGTCAGTTGACGAGATCAGTACGTTATATTAACACATAAAATAATTTCAATGCTTGTTAAATTGATAACGAAACAAGAATCTATTGCTCTAAAAGTCCTCTCCTCAGAACAAACAGATTTTTTGAAGTGCTAAAGAGGAAGCCAGTATTGATGCGGTAGACGGACGTAGTCGTGTCCGTGACTTTCGCCAAGGTCAATTGACATTCTCTTGTGTGACACATGTACTACATCAAATGCGAGCAAAAGTGAATTTCCCTTGTTTATTGTTTACCCCGATCGCTAAAAGAATGAGATTCCAATTTGCTAAGAATTTTCACGCACATTTTTTCTTTAAAATCTTGGGATAACATGATATTACTTTTGCTCTTCTTGA
>Ga0126339_10003077_pt1 | contig 12064 bp, 11 predicted proteins | sample OrbTmetagenome_2_FD_92532 | JGI IMG/M metagenome (GOLD analysis project Ga0126339, IMG submission 92532) | Coral microbial communities from Petempiche,Puerto Morelos, Mexico - Orbicella T R C metagenome | ecosystem: Host-associated > Invertebrates > Cnidaria > Coral | place: Petempiche,Puerto...
AGTTGAACGCCGAACCCATTGAGTGTGCTGAGAAGACAAATAAAGAAGTTATAACCAACGATCCATTGTAGTAGTGAGAGCCGAGCTGACCCCCATCAAAGTTCTCAAAGTTCTCCTATTACACATATCGCCCTCTATCAGTCCCTACCTGTACAATCACGTCCACCTCCAGTGTAGCCCAAACTACAGGTGCAATTAAAGGACCCCTCAGTGTTAACACAATCAGCATTCACAGGGCAATCATGGCCACCATTGGTGCATTCATCAATATCTAGATCACAAATAGGATGGCTTCGATCAAATTATCTAAACACGCGGTGGTTACCTCTTTACGGCCCTGGCTATTTTATGAACATTAGTTAATCGGCGCTTATTTTTGGCGGGAGTATGACTTGCTATGGAAGAGGAATATTTATCGAATATGTTGGCGTCTTTTTGATCTGAATACGACAAATTTGATTGCATTAACAAAATGCCGTGTGATCATATCAAACGGTGAAAAAAGCAAAAATAAAGAGTCTGAACTTAACAAAACTTGAACACTATACAATGAATCACAAAGAGCTTACAAGTCCAAGCCAAACAGGTAACCGGTGGAAAGAGAAGGTTAACCTCCGCTTGATTGGCAATTATTTTGCTTCTCACTCAAGTCTCTTTCATGATCTCTCCTGTCTTCAATGTCGCTCTATGTAAAATAAGTTTGAACTGAACTGTCTTCAAAACTCATCTAACCTGAAACTAAGTCAACTAAAAAAGCTATGCTCCAATCACCTTGACTGCAGCTCGATCCAGTGAATCCTGTCGAACAGATGCAACGATAACCTTTACTGGTGTATCCAGCTTGACAAGTGCTATTCTCTACACAAGCGCCATTGCTACAGGGACTCTGGTAAAGCAAGAAGAGAAAATTAAGGTGAAACCTCCATACTGACGTAGCTAACAACTTTTTTGCGTGGAAAATGCTAGTTTTACCATCGACCCTTTTGGCTTTTGTGGTTTGGCATTTAATTTCTTCCAACAAAACGCAGATATACCATGACGACTCGAAATTGCGTTTTTTTGTTCAGAACTTGTCGTTTATATTGGTAAACAGTAAACTCCCATACTGCCCAATGCCCGGGGACAAAACAAATCATTGTTCTAAAAATACCAACGAAATTCAGATAAACCTTGATTACTCGAGTTTCTGTTTGTTTTGCCCAGAGCCTCTCGTTTTCATTGGTGAAATAGTAGACTACCATACTGCCCTTTGCTTTGCCCGGGAACAAAATCAAATTCTAAAAATACCTGCGTTCCCCGATAGGTAAATCCCATACGCGGCAGCAAATCTTCCGGATGCAGTACCTCATCCGAGTTGCTTATCTCACACAAGTATTGATGATTATCGTCCAAAGGTCCAACGTTAAAAGACAAACAATTTGGCTCGATGAAACATTTGATGTTGCAGATGTCTTCTCTTGTTGTGTTGATATTTATAATCACGTGATTAGTTAGTGCTCTGTCCTGAACTGGTTGGGAATACTTAAGTTGACGGCATTCTTGAGCTGAAATGGAATGAAATACCGAGACGTTTTCACCATACCTTTTGCGTGTTGGTTTTTACATTGTGTAAAAGCCCCCGTTATTTTTGATCAGTTGGGATTTGTTTATGAAATTAAAATTCCTTACTTGTATGTGTATCGACCAGACAATCGCTCTCCTCTGACACAGGCCTTACAGAGTGTTGATTTACAAAGCCTCTAAAACTCGTGTGCTGTCTCATCATAAATTCAAGTTTCCTAATTACTGAAAAGCATTTGATTGAGGAGTCTTTCGAAACACATTGCTGCTTTACACAATTTGTTGCTATTTGTGCTTTAACAAAGTTTGTTCCTCACTGCAGACACTTGATTTGTTTCTCTCCACAAATAACGGGACCACTTGAACCTAATTTACTCAACACTGCATAGAAAATTGTTTTATTTAGAACGATTTTTTTATTTAGCCTAACTCAAAATAGTTTAGCACTGAATATAGGCAGTGTTGAGTGTTCGATGAAAACTGAACAGTTGTAGCCATAGAAAATTAAACGCGTTACTGTGGTGTGAGGGTGCAATTAAGTTGATTCCTCTGAAATAAAAATGCGAACAATTGTTTTGAAACTTTCCCTCAGTGTTCCCTACCAGGCACTTTATCGAAAAATACAATAAAAAAGAAGGCCACCATTTTCGCTAAAGAGTTATGATGGGCCAATCTTACCCCATCTATGCCTAATCAAGCGCGTTATTTCATCAGTTGACCTTACATTTTGCGGTAACTGAAAGCAAAGGTTATTAAAGCAAACTTGAAAAAATCTTGATAGGTAGAAAGTGTCGGGCGAATTGAACAATGTAATATATAATTTATTGCAAAATCACACAATTCTAAACAACATTGATTCAAAACGTTCCTGGAACCGCTGTTTTCGAGGTCATAATTGGCATCCTCGCGTATCGGTTTTGTGCACTCTTTTAGCCAGGGCGAAAAGAGGCGCCCTGCTTTTAGCTATATTTCTTTTCCTTTCGAACAATGTTTTTCTTATTTTTTTAACTTAAAGAGGATAATTTTGTACACGAAATTATGCAATAAAAAAATGTAGATCACCATGCTCGTTTAAGAGAAAACGAGCATTTATTTCACTGTCGAGCTTAGCTTGTGGGATATCTCTTACTTTGTGCACGTGCACGCGCATGAGCGCGCGCTTATGACGCGAAAATCGTGCGCAGTAGGGATGCGCAAAGTAATACTAAGCAATCACCTTTTTTACCACAATTGCTAGTAATCTCGCAATCTGATTGGCTAACTTGCCGTTGTCGATAAGAGTTCAGGCAACGCTGCTCGCGTCAATGCGTCACGCAATGTCTTTTTGGACTCACCTTTGCCTTTTTGGACTCACTCTGCTACGCCTCGTGAGCCCACAACATTTTGACCACTGTGAAGACGCGTATCGTCGTCGATAAGAGTAAAGACCGCGCTAAACCACATTCGATTTGTTAAATCTCCCTCTCTCTTAGCTAACACTCAACGTAACCCAGAATATCTTCCTACCTTCACTCAGCGCCGAACACTGAAGATGCCAAGCCATACATATGACCATAATCGTCCACATCGTTTTGAGTAGATAATAAGCGACTAACCGTCTTCTTGAATGCGTTAGCCAGCTTTCATTAACGAACTCCAAGAAAGGCGAACACCCAGCAACATGCCGAAAGGGAAACACACCCTCTGTAAACCTGGATCAGTAAAAATCTTCAGACAATAAGATTCAAAAAACAGACTGATCTTAAGGCAAGGACAACAGCAACAAAATGGAGGTGAAAAGAACAGACAGGTCCAAACTGCGTATTGCCTTCATTTACCAGTTACGTGCATTCTAATTGTAACTGCGAAAACATATCCAAAACAACACTTTCCCGCCACCTGCAAACTCGAGCATTCAGTTCAAGTACCCCCCGAAGCAGGATAACTATGTTAAATTAGGCACCTTGCCTTATTCAGTCAATAACGCTAGTGCAGGGAATAAGTTTGCTCCCAATTAGAAGTCACTGGCTAGAAAGTATAAGTTCCGTTTTCAATGATACCTGGAGGTTAATTTTTCTCTCATTAGAGAAGACATAAGACAAACTCTAGGCTTTTGAACTAAACCGTGAGTAAACACTGATCTTCAATGAAGCCAGGTGTCTTTACATAAAATCGCAGATCACCATACGTCATAAATTGATGCTTACGGCCGGGCATCTTTTGTTAGGAAAGATTTTCAAAGGATTTGATAACATCACATTACTAAGGACTAAAAATATCTTTTCTAAAGAAGAGTGATTTGGTTAGCGACTGTTAAGTTGTGGGTTACTTAATTTCAGGACATTTTTTATTAGAAATCGCACACCACACAAACGTTAACTGACTCAAAAGCCTTTAGATTGTCTTTCTTCAATGAAACCATGATGACACCTCAAATACAAACACAAATAAAAAAAAAACAACTCATAATTGACGTAATCGATTTTTTTATCAAGTGATTTTCTTCATTTCCTTATACAAATATATTTCAAATTTGTCAAAAGCGAAGCTAGTTTGCATAGGTTACAATTTAAAACTTTGAATAAGCCTTGCAAGAAAAGACTGTTACATACAAGTCTCCCTGTATTGTTCTGTGAAATGAATTCCGTGTTTTAAAATTATATTAACAGTACCCAACGAACAAAAAAACAAAAACGAAACAAAACAAAAACAAAACAAAACAAAAACAGAAACAAAAACAAAAACAAACCAAAACCAAAACCAAACCAAAAACAAAAACAAAAACAAAACAAAGCAATGCAAAAACAAAACCAAAACAAAAATCTTTGTAACCGAGGTGTGCACGATCTTGGAAAATAGGAAGGGGACAAGAAAAAAGGGGGGGAGATTAGATGTTTTGGGAATTATAACTCAGACCTAATCAAGATGATGACGGTATTGATGCACTCCTGGGCCTATAACGCTTAAAAAATACAAGCAATTTTTGTGCTTCTGTCGAAACACAACACATTGATCGAAGAGGAGTAGAATATATTGGCTCGGTCCGAGACTTAAAACGGAAAATACTGGAGTAGAAATACAATGTTATCTGCATTTAAAAGTACTTTTAATTGGTAAGCCTTCACCTAGGACTTCCTGTTGCATGAACTTTCGGATTCCCCCAAACTCTCTCTACTGTGAACATCAGGGGCGCTTTCCATTCGACCAAAACTTCCCGTTTGCATATCCGGAAATTTCCAGTGGCGAATGGAAGAGCATTTCCCACAATTTACGGAAAAAAGGACAACCTTGCGCTGCATACCCGGCCAAATTTCCGAAAATGTCTCATCGGGAATTTCTGTCCCATTTGATTCTCATCCCGGCTTTCCGGAGTTTTCGGTTGAATAGTTCGCTTTTTGGAAATGTAACAGTTTTGGGACGTTCGGGAAACTTTCCAAGGAAATTTTTCTACCAGTTGCTCCCGCTTCGAAAGCGCTGGCATTTCTGGTTCAACTATATGTCCCCCAGGTTTTGTAAACAGGCATGCTGTTCTTACTTTTGTTATTTCATTCAGTCAGCTAAGATTGATTCAGAAGCGATCCCCGCGCAGCGAAACGCGGTATTTATCAGAAATTAGTTTCAAAGAATGTAAAACACTGCTATATGTACAATATTTACACCAACAACACGATATTTTTGAAACTCAGTACTAAAACGTAAAGTTATGTTTTGTATTTCATTATATTAATGTTCGTTTTGTTTTCATCCTTTCCTCTTCGGGGAAAGCTATATATCCCCAGCTCTCAATTGCAAGCGGGAAAGAATTAAATAAAATGCTTGGAGGGAGGGCGAGCTCACAGCACTCAGATCTCTCTTGACTATCTGTCGCTCTGGTGACTTCTCCGCTAGCACATTTTATCTGCTCAATTAAGACTAACTGCAAGGACTTAAAGGTTTGTCAGCTACTAAAGTTTCCACCCAAACGACTCTTCGTTCCCGATCTTCTTACGGCCGCCGCGATTCGTTGTCGGCTATCATCCACGCTCCCTGCACGTGACGATCGCCCCGTTTCACGTGCGCCAGTTCCAGGCCTATAACCCACGCCTCCGTCGAAACCGACGGCGCATGAAGTGGCCTGGGCACTGTCGTTAAGTCCATTGACGTCATATCCCGGCTTAGCACTACCCCGGGTGAGGCTGCCAGACGATATTGAACTAGAGGAATTGAGGCTGCTTCGCGAAATCGAGTCACCGGAAGTGCGTTTAAGGGCTAGAAGTTGAGCCCGCGCTTCACCCAGAGCATCCGTCAATTCCAAACGTTCCTCGCACTCGCGTCGAACAGTTTCTTGTAAAAAAGAGACCTAAGAAAAGAAAAGAAAATAAATACATTGTTCTTAAAGGTACATGCACTGTTCAGGCGTACCTTAGAAGAGAGAAGAGAAAGGAGAAACAGTAGTACCGTCCCTTACCTCTTGCCTCCACGATTCGTTTTTAGTCTCCAATTCATCAATTTGCTGCTCGGCCTCTTGCAGCCTTCTTTCCGACTCCTGGAGCCTGGTCCTTAATTTGCGAACTTCTTCCGCTGACTCCGCTGACGGTTGACGCAGACGGTTTTCCAAATCCACGATTTTTCCCTCTAGATTTTGTATGATTGAGTTGTTAGCATTTTTGGTCTGTTCGCTTTTCTCCTGAAATAAAATAACTGGGGTCACGTTATGTGGATCTTTCTATTCATATGGGTGATAATGAAATTCTTTTGCAGTCTAGATACAGCCGTGAAACAAAGAACAGAAGAGATCAGAGAGCATCTAGTCTGTCCATAGACCCTCTAATTAAATTTTGTCTTGCGTTCAACGAGATCGCAAGCGATCGCAAGCAAGCTAAGAACGAAAAAGAACTCATAGGAAACAAACCAAGTTTGGGAACAAACCATAAAGCAGCTTATTTCTCTTGTAACATTACTTAACAATTCGCACGACTTGAAACATGGTTAAAATTCCATTTCTTTCGTTGAATATTTCCTTGCTTCATTTAAGAAATGGACAATTTAATTCTGCAAAACCTTTCCAGAGCCTTGTAGCTAAAGAAGCCGGCGGCTCTGGTTTCATTTTCTGCATTACCCCCTCCCCGCTCCCCCGCCCTTCCCCGAAAGGCATGCTAGTATATCAGTGGTCACCCTAACATTTTTACAAAAAGACCAATTTTACCACTTGCTAGAGAGCGACATTGTGAGATTAAAGTGACATTGCTAGGACAAAACCAGCGCTAACATAGCCTCAACCACGAGTGATTGATACGTGATTCCAGTTGAATCCTGGCAACTGACTATAATACTTTTCTTCCAATGTTAGTTCAGAGAATTTGGTCGTACATCTAAATAATATGCTTTGTTGATGTTTTTCTCCATTCTCTTTCCACACTTGTTGACAATAAGCTGATAATATAATGAGAGAATACACGCTGACTTACTTTGGCTTCGTTCAATGTCCGCTCCAGTCGCTTGACTTCTTCACGGTGTTTGCGACTCAATGTGGAGATGTCTTCTCTAAACTAAATACGAAGAAAGATGCGAAAAAAAAATTAAGTTCCCTTCTTAGATTGATATCAGAAAGAAGCAAGTGGAAGTTACTGTTCGCATGCGCAATCACTCCTGTTTCTGTAGTAACGAAAATACTCGTTGAAAGTTATGCAGAACTGGAAATATGTGCAAAAATGCTCCGCCTATGACTTATGTTATAGTAATGAAAGCGCATTGAGTTTTTTTTAAATGCACCCAAAAAACTTTATTATTATTTATTATTATTATCTATATGTTGTCACAGCACTCGACTTCTCATTCTCATAGGTTTCCACTTTATAAAACGTTTCTGCAACACTAAAGAGACGTGGCAAACCCTCGCGATTTCGTAAAAATGGAAAAGCGAAATAATGCCCTTTATCATATAGAAAAAAAGTATTTTTTTTCTTCTGGAAATTACATCCACTTATAAAAATTATACCAAACTATATCCGAGTTCCCGAGTGGGGAATTTTCCATATCTTCACGTCCTTCACAAGTGAGGATACTGATGACGTCATTTCCCGCTTTTTCATGGTCGTTTGTGCAATCTGTCAGTTTGTCGATATAAAAAAGAAAAATACACGGTGGCTTAAACATATGAATTTATATCTCCGTGTTAAAAACAATATTTCACTCACTCTCTCCACTCGTTCGCAAAATATTGTTTTTGCCACTCCAAAATACAATTCATATCTTCGCGCCGCCGTGTAATATCCTCTATACATACTTTATCTTGAGCAGCCTTCGCTTCCGTCTTCCACGAAACGAGCTCTTCATGATGCTTCTGTTGTTCTTCATCTATTTCCTGACGATATCCAGCAAGAGAGAAAAAACAATCACTGAATAGACTTATCCTACAGGAAATACTTAACGTTATTTTATGCAAACTGAATCGCAGAAAAAAATAAATAAACTAAACAAACTGAATAAGTCATAAACACGAGTGATGATTTATCAGGTATGGATAAAAGAAAAAAGAAAACCTCTGAAAAACAAACAAACAAACAAACAAACAAACGAACGAACAAAAAACTAGTTATTTCCCAACAATGTGATTTGGTTGGTCAGCTAATTCATTGGCGAACTAAACCAATCAAACAAAAATACATAATTTTAGTATCGAAGAGTATTTCAAGAGGAAGTGCATGTAATCCAGCTTAATTATACCACATGCATTTGCATTCCCATTATGTTACACATTATAGCAATCTGTTCTACCCACATCAATGACTACCTTTTGAAATGCTTCGGTTAACTCTTTCCACATGTTGTTTTTCTCTTCGTTAAACTGTGCTTCCTTTTCCTGCACAATCTTGTCAAGCTGAACCAAAGAAGACGATAAAAGACAGTTCATAAAACAATTAAAAAAAAAAAAAACAAACGAAACAGAAACAAACAAGCAAAATCAAATCAAATGCGAAAACTAAAACAAACTGATATTATAATATTAAAACTGCCAATACAAGACTTGGGATTACATGTACCTGTCCTAAAAGCTCAAGTTTATTCTTATCCTAATGGCTCCTCATAAATGAGCCTCCAAGCCATCGATGCAAACATCCTTCCATAAAATCCCTCTTCTCACCCAAATACAAGCTCCTGGGTTCAAGTTTTGATTCAGCCCCAACCTGCCCCCACTCCCCCTAAACCAACAACAAGCTAACAGTACTGTACCCTTAGCTTAATCAAGGAAATCCATACCATACTTCGCTGTCCAGTTGGGCACTCCATGGGTGGAGAGGGAAATAGCAGAAGGTCACTTTCTGGAAATAAAGACCCAACTCCAAAAATTCTTTCCCAGTGGCTCAAAACTGAGGCCAAACACAAGTACATTATAATCAGAGAAACATGTGTAGTTCATTTACTCACTTTTCCTGGCCAAGCATCTGCTTCTTCCATTTTCTTCTTAAAGCTTTCTCTCAATTGTTCTATGCGATTGTGGTGAGCAGAAATCATCATCTCTCTGAAACACATTCAGCTTGTAATAAGACAAATAAAAATTATCCAGAAAAAAAGATTAAGCAATTTGAAATTAACATTGTATTCAAAAACATACCTTTCCTCTTTTAGGGCTGCCACTTCATCTCTTGCTTTTATGGAAGACTCTTTCAAAGCCTATACATACAAAAATGGCCGAAAGTAGTAATTCAATTCAAATTAAATCAGAAAATATCTTGGTTAAGAGAGTGCAAACTAACAGCCATGTTTCCAATCTATAATAGTCGCTATCTCTAGATAAAACTGAGATTCAAACAAAGAATTGACAAAGTGGTTGTGTTACATGCTGTGGAATGGATGAGGAAATAAAATTAACATTGTTTACACTTTGATGAAAGCCAAACTGGGTTTTATCTACACAGTTCAGTGAAAACTCAAACTAAATCATATTTAGGCTGTCTTAGTAAAATCAGCCCATGCTTATTTTTTTCTGAGCAACTTACTTTTATTTCCTCCAAAGAGCTTGCACTCTTCTCTTCCACTTCGCTTCTTGCCTGCGAATATTCAACAACACGCTTCTCAAGGTTCTTGCAGTTTTCCAAGAGTTGTTGAATGTGTTGTTCTTTTGAAAGAATATCCTCCTCTTTTTTCGTGGTTTCAAGTTTAAATGTCTCTGCCTGGTTCTGAAGTTTTTGTTTCCAGTCATTAACTTCATTAGACTTGGAACTGAAAGAGGCCAAAAAAAAAAAAAAACGGTTTTCTGGAGGTTAAATAAATAAAAACATGCACTGCCATCACCAGTTCCTATTGGACCCCTGAAGGGAATAGGGTGGCATGAGAGACCTTGCATGGTGGTTGAAGCTTCAAGTCTTGAACTCTCACAGAACCTTCCTCCTCCTACATCTTAGGGACAGGGGCTTGTAAAAGACCAATCCATGGACTTTACAGTGCCACTCTACAAAGTACTGTCCAAAGGGTGTAGACATTTCATTCTGTCAGGTTCTATTTGGTTTGACAAATCACAAATAAGTCTAATCTTGCTTTACATTTAGGGTGAGGTAAACAAGATGAGTGCAATTTATTGATTGTACATCTCCACTGAGATAATAACCCTGGAGAAAATATTTTGAAGATTGTCAAGGATCTTCAGTCAAAGATTTATTCAATCCATAAAGATCTTCAAGGATCCTGTCTTAACAAGACCTTTATTAAGTTTAAGAATTCTTGCCAAGAACCTGAAAGATCCTTCAGAATTTTCACTTTTCTTGTTAAGGTCCTTGAGGATCTTGATCCTTCTTGCCATGATCTTTCAAGATCTTTTCAGAGTCCTTGAAAGATCTTTATCACTAAGGATCATTAGAAGGTCTAAAAAGATTAATAGCCTCAAAGATTCTGTATGGTTTTCCACCATGGTAGAGCCAAAACCATGTTACATATAAGAAACGCCAGTGTAAGAGAATTGCAGTCACTGTTTAAACAGCAGAGTATGTGCACAACGTACATCAACCGTACTGGGGACCCATCTCAACAACATTATATTTGACAGTGCATACATTTAACAGTATCAAGTTATGCATACAAATATTGAGCCCATTAACATTACTTACTTTATTAATTCCTTGCTTTGCATTATTTCACTGTTACACATGTCATTCTGTTCTTTTGCTTTTGCCAGCTCAATCTCTTGTTCACGAACTTTATTTTCCAACTGAGTGCATTTCTGCTTTAGCTCCTGATTCAATGTTTCAGTTTTACTAACAGTCTCATGGTGGAGACTTTTTTCATTCTCAGCCTAGAACAACAAAATAACAGATAATTAAGTCTGCATACATCCCGGTCTCTGTGGTGTGAAGCAACTAGGAGTATTTATACCCCTAGTTGGGATGCTAGTCCATTGCAGGGTTACCTCCAGCATAAAGTTTGCCAGTACTCATTTATAAACCTGGGGGGAGAGAGGCACTGTGAAAGTAAAGTGTTTTGCCCAAGATCACAACACAATGTGCATGGCCACAACTTGAACCCCGACTGCTCGATCCAGAGGTGAGCCCACTAACCATGAGGCCACTGTGCCATGTTTTGTACCAATCCCTTGTCAATCTGTAACAGCAGTTTTACCTTTCTTAAGCTTTCCTCCAAGTCCCTTTTCTCTTGAGCAAACTTCTCACATGTAAGAGCTACATTGCTGACAACTTTGCTATGTTGCTCAGCAATATCTTGGTAATTTTCTTGAACATTGACTTTAATATCATTCAGAGCTGTTCTCTGTGTCTGTAAGGTTGTTTGAAATGATGAAATTTGTGTTATAAGATCAGAAAATTTCAAATGAGTTTGTGTGACTTCTCCTTCTTTGCTTTGAAGTTCACTCTTTAGATCCCCTATTTGTTGTTTAAGACTTTCAATCTGTTCTTGCTTTGAGGTTAAATCTTGTGCCAGAATCTTTGTCCTGCAGGTTAGTTAAAACATGATACATAACATGTTAGAAGAATAATGTACATGCAGAGCACTACACATACAGTAGCAATTATACTACAGATGCAGGGGTTTCACTTCCATTTTCAGCAGGAGGGAGGCTTTCACAGGTGGGCAAAACATTTTGGACTGAACTTCTTTGTAGGAAAAACTTTACTCTAGCTTGTCAAACCAGATGGGAAAAATCATCATCACAACCGGTCAATTTGCCCAGTGCCTGGACCTTAATGAAACCCCAGCAGTTGATAAGTTCTGGGAATTAGAACACAGAATTCTGTTTCAGATACTGAAACCAGAAAATGAAGAGCCATGATATTGATTTTCCCTTCCAGTCATATATTTATCTATTCATTGTTATTATTTATTATCATCATTATTTTTTTTGGGGGGGGGGGGGGGGAGGGAAAGGCGGGGGTTTACTTTCTTTTTGGTTTTTTTTTTTTTTTTTCTTTTTTTTTTTTTTTTTTTTTTTTTTTTTTTTTTTTTTTTTTTTTTTTTTTTTTTTTTTTGGGGGGGGGGGGGGGGGGATGGGAAGGTCATGGGCTCAAATCCTTTCAGGATATCTCTCTTGTTTTGCCTA
>Ga0126339_10003079_pt1 | contig 12060 bp, 10 predicted proteins | sample OrbTmetagenome_2_FD_92532 | JGI IMG/M metagenome (GOLD analysis project Ga0126339, IMG submission 92532) | Coral microbial communities from Petempiche,Puerto Morelos, Mexico - Orbicella T R C metagenome | ecosystem: Host-associated > Invertebrates > Cnidaria > Coral | place: Petempiche,Puerto...
GATAGCTCGCCATTGACACGTCATGTTGTCTTGTTCGTCTCAAACACTCTAAGATTTAAAGCAACAACTTCTAGGGCATGAATTCTAACTTAGCCGCACGACTCTAACTACAATACAAACAACTTAAAGAAAAAAAAACAATCCAAACTTCTTTAGAAGATGCTACTCGTTGTTAGCATCTTCATCATTGTTAAGGACTTGCTCGTTGGTATAACCTAGATCTCCTTCAACCTGGTGTTTGTACATGTAGCATTCATCCAACTCTACCGCCTCACCATCCTTATGAGCAGCCTTTCCTTCTTTCGGAAAAACTTATCTTGGAAAGCAACACCTAAAAAATGCAAATGATATGGCGAAGACAATAATTTAAGAAATAGCACTTCACTACAACATTCCAAACAGGTTAATTAATACAATATTCCAATCTAAAAATATTTTTGGCGAATCTGTTTTACTAGGAAAAATGAAAAATGAGTCATTTTTTAGTTGTGAGGACCATCTTTTAAGGTACATTTGGGCCTCTCTGCAGTCGTTGTAGGGGGGTGGTTAGGACCGATTTTATGACTAAAAAGAACAGAAAGATAAACAACTGGTAAAAGAGTTTTAATTTTCTCGCACGCGATGCCTGGCGTCACATGAGCGCGCACTTAAATAAAGGACATGCGCTATTCAATTCCCGCACAAGGCTGTAAAAACAATTAACCAATTGAAAACCTGCCGTAAAAGCTATGGTGAAATTTTCACAGTTAAGTTTTTCGAGTGTATCGCGTTCAGAGCCATTTTTTTTAAAAAGTCTTTGTTTTCAAATAATCTGCTTTATCGATTTTTCTTTCACTTTTGACGAATGTTTAACTAGAGCCAATTGCTAACTTTAAGGTAGGATCATACCGGTTGATTTTGAGAAAAACGTCATTAAACCTACTAGTGCCCAGTCTATCCTAACCACTCGGCATTTTGGCTGTTTATTAAGTTGTAAATTTGTTCAAGTACAACATGCAATGGTAAAAGAATTAAGAAAGCAGTAATTAGAGAAAGGGAAAACACCTGGGAACTATTTTCAAAAGAGTTTTAAAAACGTTGGGCTTTTATGGTTCATCAAAACTGCACTAAAACACCTTGAGACTGCAAAAGCTCTTTTAAGGTGGCTCGTACCAGTTTTCAGGATTTTGACGGCTCGTAACTTTTCAAGAATAGAACAAAAAGGCAGACCAGGGCCACTGAAATATTTTTGTAGGTTTGGATTATATAATTTATACTTGACCTAAAACAGCTGTTATTTTGTCGTCAGCAGTTACCATGGCAACATTCCAAAAGGATTTTCCAGACCTGATTTTTCACTTATGTCACTAATAACTAAAAAATTAACCTGGAGACCCCGAGTTTTTCTTAATCAATAGCTTGTGTCATCTGAAAATGAAAATGCACAACAATTTTAAAATAATTTTACAGAGCCGATTTCTTGTAAACTTGGAAAAACGACAATTTGCACAAAGTGCAAATTTCCTTCCGTAGAATTTTTTTTATTTTTTTTTTGTGACGTTTCCTCTCAATAATAATATTATATTGAAACAATAAAAAGGGCTTGTTTTCATATAAAAGCCTTAGCGGGTTCCGTTATTCCCACGCTCGTAGACACGCATTCAAAAATCCAGACTTTGTAAGATCAGCAGTTGCTCATGAGCTGTTTTGACTACCGCTGACTGCTTCGAGTGCCCGCGCGGGCGAGCGGGCTCCGAACAGGCGTTTTGTTTTGTTTGCTGCTAAAACATCATTTACAGTTGCAGTTGTCGTTAAATACAACTTCCTGTGCTTACTCTGTAGGATTTTTACACAAATTCTGGGTAGATTTGTTATGTTTTGCGAGTCCTTTATACGCTCCCGGTGGCTGTCACGATCGATCGAGCTGCCTTTGCTATTTGGGAAACATTGAATTCCCGAAACAATTTTTCTTAAATACACAGAATTGACTAAAGTTGTTCTAGCAATTATGCGAATTTCGCCTCCAACACTACAAAAGTGACCTTGCGCGAAAAAAGCCGCGCGACGCCATATTTGTTTGGTTTTTCCGGTTTTAAATCTCGCGCCCCTATCGTGCGTGTTACTCACACGTGACGCACGATGGTGATCTACTCCCCGCGCGAGAAAACTGGTACCAGCCACCTTAAGTGTAACGTAGCTCGTGTAAACCAGACGTTTTAGGCTTGGGCCTTCTTCGGTATGTTCAAAATACTGAAGAACGGTTACGCCGGAAACGTCTAATTTACGTGACCTATTTGACATGACATGACATGACGCTGTTTGTCCTTTAAGGTTATAAAACTGTGAAGGGACGTACTTGCGCAAGATTAAAACAGAGAGTACGACAACAAAAAGGAATCCAACTACTGCGCCTCCAATAATGAAATAGTCCTTCATCGTTTTCTCACGATAGACAGGTGGAGTCACTGTGGAACTGCCCTCCGTGGAAGCGTCAAAGAAAGCAGCTGTTATGTTTATTATGGTCACGTTCAGTGCCTTCTCCAGCTTTTCACGAGATTCACTGATGACAGTAAGCAATGTGTTCTTGGTCAGGGTGGTACTGGAGTCTTGAGCCACTCCTGGAGGAAACTGGACATAAATCGCGAGGCGAATCCGTAGAGGATGAACATCTTGTTCTGGAAATCCTGGAAGAAGGTGGACTTGATCAGACGTAAAAATGATGTAGTCCAACGCTCTCCTAAAAACCAAACAAAAAGATTTTTTTTAGTCAGTGGTCGGTATTGTCATTTGAGATACAACGTTAATAAGTGTCCCTAGAAAGTGGGGAGCCTCTTGGTTAGTGCACTGGACTCCAAATCGAGCTGTCAGGGTTCCGGAACATGCCAGGGTCACTGCGTTGCGCTCTTTAACAAACGCTTCTCACCACTTAAGTGTATAAATGGGTACCTGCAGAAACTTGAGTGGACTCTATGATGGACTTACGTAGAAATCCACTTTGTTGCTTTATGCTACGGACACCCGAAAAAACTCGACGGCTTGAGACTCTTTTTTCTCGAGTAGACATTATTAGCCTGCATAGTCGTCTGTGTCAGTGCATTAGCCCAGACAGCATAGGTTCGTATAGAAATTTATGATTGGCCTTACCGACTGAACATTTGCTTTTCACGGTCCAGAAAAAAGGGCCGTCAGTAATTGATGCACTGTGCAAAACCTTTACCAAACCGAATCATTTAATTTTATTACTAAAGCCCGGTAAATCTCCATATAGCTAGGTTACTTTGTAGTTTTACTTATTACGAGACTGTACTGAATAAGGATAAAATATTCAAATCAGTTCCGGCATTACGCAATGAAAACGCACATAGACTAAATCACGATTGTATAAAAACCTTTGTCGGTTCCTTTCAGTTATGCAATCCCCAACATTTGCACAGAAAGTAGTAACGGAATCTGCAACAGCTCCCTTGAAATCTTCCTCTTTAGGTAAGTTCCACTAAAAGAATTGGTAAAGGCGAGAAAATCACTGAATATCAACTGCAAACTTAATGACTCGTCTATCTCTAAGCTCCTTGCTTATTCCTTATTACCGACTTACTTCAGTCCTTGCGCTTACTAGTTGCGATATTTATATATGATTACATAAATGAGAGATAACTCCAAATACTCTGCAGAAATTTCTGGTTATTATTCAGCTCAGAAATTACAGACTTGGCTTTGCCGGAATAGAACGTGAATCATGATTCTTCTTTTAGACTTCTTTTTTAAGGCCTTGGAGGTTTTGAATCACGTTGAAGCCTGAAAAGGTCTCTAGTTAGAGCTTTCTGTGCGACCTTTACCAAATTCCTGACGATTTGATTTTTTTCAGTTATTTTAAAAATACATCGTCGTCCATTCCACACATCCCTATGAAGTAATAAATTTATCACAATTTCAAATAAACCATATTATATATGTTATTGGGGATTAAAAGAAAGCACCTGACTAGCACTAAGCCCCTCCAAAGTGATGATAACTGATTGAAGTGTTTCCTCAAGAGATGGCTTTCTTGGAGTCGGTGCTGGTGGTGGAGGCGGTGGTTCTTCACCTTTACCGAGACCTTCAGAAAGAAAGAACCGAAAACGCCTATAAGCTTTCAAAAATAGTTAATAGTATTAAGTATTTAATTACTGTATGACCCGAGAAGAGACACCGATTAGCGAGAAAAATCAATTTCGCACTAGGAATTTTAGTTCATCGTTGACTTCGGTTTAAGATTTTCTGAACTATACAGGGCATTCTAGTCATTGGCTTGTATAGAATTTTTAACGTCCGACTTTTCCAATTCTTATGCGATATGTACTTAAGGCATAAGTCGGTCGACTATCGGCCGACGATATCGGTCAACATGCGGTCCGTGTGTCGGTCGATACATCGGCCTACATTCGATCGATGGGTCGACCGAAGTTGTCGGTCTTTAGACCAAAACTTCAGAGCCAAAGCCCTCACCTTTGCAAGTCTCGTTAATCCAGTAAAGTCCATCTTCGCATTTACATTTGTAAGAACCTTGGGTGTTCACGCAGCGCTGCGAGGCGTCCGAACACTGAAATGTCCATTCCAAGCACTCATCGATGTCTAAACCAAAACAAAAGATTTCATGAAAAGTGAACGGCATCATTCTTCCTTTAGTATTTACAGGCAATTGTGACGCTAATTGTTACTTCTTGATGTGGAAGTTAGTGTTAATTCTTACATATTGCAGCAACGTTCAGCTGGAACGTTCCGTTAATAGCAAACATGTCTATTTACCACGCTTTTATTGTCGGCAGCACCATTTTTCTTTTCTTTGCTCTAATCCCTACCTATGCATGTGACGTTGTCAGTGTCCAGTCTAAAGCCGTTTACACATGAACACAAGTAGCTTCCCTCTGTGTTGTTGCATTTTTGGTTACACCTGTTTTCATCCGTTGCGCATTCATCATTATCTAAAGGGAGCAAAAAGAACAAAGGAACAAATAAAATACTGGAAAAAAATTTGTTATTGTTTTATAATGATTATAACCAGAAGCTTATTGTAACATAGCGCGCGAGCTGGTCCTCTCTAATACCTATTGAGCCATCATGGTAAAATCCTCTATTTACGCACGGCCCTGAGTAAATAATGTGACGCGCGCAGTTTTATTTTAGCTGCAAAGTTCCTTCGAGTTAAGCTGAAGGTTCCTTTTGTTAAATCAGTAGAGCAAACATCATTCTGAACAATTCAAACCTTTGAGCCTTTGACTTTTGCCAAGTTAAGATGCTTACTAAAAACTTGAGTGTTTTGACTTTGTTCGTCTACATTGTAATTGAGTATTTTTGACTTTGTTTGCCTACATTTTCATTAATTCGAAGAAGCGAGTTTTCCATTGACAATTTTAGAAACCAGATGAAGCGCTTTCGTTCAACTGTTGCTCAAATGATTGTGAAATGTTTTTAACCGACCAATAGGATCCTTTGTCTCACATTGTGAGAACAACTAAAAATCTGTTAGCGCAAAAGTTGCTGTCGCTATGTTATAAAAGAATTGGTTCGTGCTTTTAGCTGTGCGTATATCGAGTTATGGATGCACTTGGGAACTTTGTAGAACACTCAAGAAGCTAGAGTTGTTCTCGGCTGGGCCTCGAGCAACTCTTACGCTTCTCTCATGCTCTCCAAACTTCACGCGTGCATCCATAACTCGATATACGCACGCAAAGCATGAACCGATTCTTTATTTAAATTTTCAGTGGGAGTCGTCAAAGATGTAAAGAGATATATAGGGTAAAATTCCTTAACCAGAGACTTGTTTCTGGGCCGGCAAAATAGTGGGCTTGACCGCCATTTTAAATCCAAAGTTCGTTGCTAATCCAAATGTTGAAGCTTGGTAGGTTAAACTTTGAGATCAAACTTCCTAATAAACTTTATCCTCCTGACGAGTCGATTAAATAACAATGTACATGGTTTTTTCACATACTTACTTGGGCAGAACATTCTGTGAAGGAAGTGGAGCTGAAAGGTTAGGGCGTCGGACTTGAAATCCGGAGGTCGCGGGTTCAAGTCCCTATCTGACCATGTACCACTAGCTGGTGTTGTTCTCAGTAGTTCCTAGTTCAGCCCCTGGATAACGATTGCAAATAGCCAACGGGCCTGCATCCTGCCAGTTGTGATCTTTAACCACGTTTTTTTTTAATTGCATTACTTTTTCAACATTTGTTTCCATTGGCCATAAAAAACCTCATTGGTGAAGTGGTCAATAAAAAATATTTATTTTATTCATTGAGTTATTAGCAAGGAAAACTCTTATTCGCTTATTCGCACCTTTACACGTTTTTCCATCATCGGCGAGAAGATATCCCCGTCTACAAGCGCAGTTCTGAATATTGTTTAAGCTGAGAAAGCAGATGTGCTGACAGTCATGATTCCCGTCCTGACATGGAGACTCCGCTGTAATAATAGAAATCATTGATTAGTATGATTATTTAAAGTTTGTTCCCAAACCTTTAACCCAAATGTGCATGTGTTGCTCTGGAACTGCTGCCTCGGCTTGATAGATTCCAGTTGTATCCATACAAGAGGAATACATTCCGTTGAAGAAAACGTATAATGCAGTAAAACGTTCTGTGTAACACTCATTGTTTTTTTCCCCATAACGTTTCGTAGACGTCTACCTATTAATTTGTTGTCGTAATACGTTAAGGAATATACCTCCCATCGAAAGTGTAGTATTTTAAAAACTAGATTAAAATATACGTACGTATGCAGTTCTTGGAATTTACAGGATCCACCTTGAAGAAATCATCACAACTACAGTTGTATCCACCATCAAAGTTTTTACACTTGTGCATACAGTCACTAGCAGGGACGCACTCGTTTATATCTAAAAGTTGGGAAACAAACGTAATTATCAATGCTGTGACAGTGCACTGTCGACAGGACAGGGTTGGGCGTGTTGTACGAGGTCGAAGCCATTGATTGCCTGTCATAGATTCTTTTGTTGTTGGCAGGGGAAAGAACTGAAAAAGAATTCTGCGTGAGGAAAAATTAACGAACAAGGAAAGAAAGTATTGAGCGTACGTTTCGTTTCTTTTCCTTTCTGCTTCTAAAATTATTTCGACAAAGCCGTTTATTACATACACAGAGACACACGATGTGAAACAGATTGCTGATCAAGTACTTCTGATGGCAAAATATCTAAGATATTGGATAACACCAACCGTCACAAGTGCGTTGGTCGATATTGAGTAGATACCCTTTGTAACAATCACATACGAACGAGCCTGGTGTGTTGATACAGATTTGTTTGCATTCACTCGGACCACTGTTTAAACACTCATCAAAATCTGCAACGAAAGGTATAGCACAATTAGAAAGCAATATCTTAAAACTAACGGCAACATTTCTAATATTGGTATCATTTTTCCCCTCTTGCATATAGTACCCACAGGGTAGAAAAGTTATACTAAGCCAATGGTGATTTCTATATGGCAAACAACGAATATCATAAATAGAACAAGTTCTTACGTTAGGATAGCATTGATCGTTAAAGTGTTGCTCAAGTGAACGCCTACAGGGAAAAGTTTCAAATAATTACAAGCTCTGAGTGGTCGCCGTTGCGTGTGAGAGGTGGTCGCCTGCAAGAGGTTCCGACTGCAAAGACTAGAGTAACTGATAAAAATAGGGAAAATGCAAACTAGCTAACCGAGCAACCAATTGCCAGGCTGCACTGAAAGGATATATTCAATGAACATTAGAAAGAGGTCGAACTCCATGAGTCTGTAAATTTACTTCCATTCTCCCGGAAAAGAACTATATTGATTTTGTCTCAAGAAACCAAACGCAAGAGGGATATTTGGATTAAATACGATGAGGCTAACCTTCACATTTGGATCCATCTCCTGTGAAACCGCTCGGACAAGGTCCACATTTATAGCCGGATATGTTTGCTGGAGGAGGAAGATCAGCACATGATACGCCAGGGTAGCACGGATTAAGATTTGCTTCACACGCGTCAAGATCACTTTCACAGGATGTTCCTGTATACCCATTTAAACATTCACATTGAAGCACGTTCATCTCATTGTTTTGTGTTGAATTTCTGTTGTCGGTAGACTGATAGCAAAGACCGTTGTTAAGGCAAGCGCAAAGGTTGATGATTGGCCTCAAAAATGCTATTGCCCCCTGGCTGTCTTTTACCACAAATTCGATGTGAATCTGCAAAAACAATATTTATCTTAGGCAAGGTTCGTATAAATCCAAATCCGTTCTCACGTGGCACATAATTAGGGAGTTTAAGAAAACCACGACGGCAACGGCAAAGGGAATGCCGCTAAACAAAAGGTTTAATGAGCAGAACTGGCAATGGCTGTGCGCGTGCGTTATAATTCTTGGTACATTTCTTTGCCATCCTCTACAAAACAACAACGTGAAATGACCAAATTCTGCGTTGTCCAGAAAACATGAACCATGACGGCTAATTTTTTTTTTTTTCCATTTCAAATGCTTCGCCCTGTCCTAGATCCAATTTCGTGATGGTTTTGTCACTAAGAAACAAAGGAAAATGACTTTATAGCATCGCGAGCTTCGTAGGTAAAATACAAAATCACTTTTTAATCGACGTTGTCCTCGGCGTCGCGTCCTGGTTTCTTAAACTCCTTTACAACGATGAACATCAAACATAGAATAAATACATTTACACTTTTTGAAACAAAAGCAGTTTTTGTTAATCTTGCCTGCTCCATAGCTCCATTCCACGTTATTGTTATAGAGTTGGAACTGTTTAGCAAAACAGCGTCAGACGGCAGAACACCAATGATGGAGAAGCTCAAGGTGTCGTTATTAGGGTCTTCTGCAACCACAGTTACACTAACACTCTGATTTACGGTAACGTTGATTTGTGATAGATCTGTCATAATCCGTGGAGGATAGTTTTCTGTAAAGAGTAAAATGGATAAATTTTTCTAAACCACGAAGCATTGAATAACGTAGTTAGATAGGTAGGTAGGAAGGAAAGTAGTTAGGTAGGTAGGTAGGTAGGTAGGTAGGTAAGTAAGTAGGTAGGTAGCAAGATGGCCAGGTAGGAAGGTGAGTAGGTTGGTAGCGGAAAGGTAGGTGCAGTTGTATGTAACTACGAGCGCGAGTTGGTGGGTACGTTAGAACGAATGTGATACACAGATGAAAACTCACAGTAAAGGAATTTTACCAATGCAAGATCAAATTTCCGATACCATTAGATTTATTTGACAATTCGCAGTCATGGCGTATTTACTAAGAAGTTATGACTAAACTTTTAATAGCGCTTGAAAAGATCAATAACGAAGGATGTACAGCGTTATAGCGCAGGTTGTCACAAGAGATTCAAAAGTAAATGCTTACTAAGAGTAGACGATTTCTCTTCAAGTGTCGAAGATAGTGCCTTGGTACTTGCTCCTATGGAAACATCATTTGTTGAGGCGGAGTCGAAAAGGCAATTTATGTCTTCTTGACAGGCCTCCTCTGCCTGTTTGTGCAATGTGTCGTTTGCAAAGTACAGGTCCTCCAGAAACATGGGGACAAAAGAAGCATTTGTAAAAGTTTCCACGTTTTCCCCTGGTTTGTACGTGAAAAGTGTGCTCATGTTGTCCACTTGCCCTTAATTAAGGAGAGGAACATCGATGTAAATACTGTTCTAGTCATAACTACCTCATTTCATGCATGCATGGAATCTTACGTGTACTTCATCCTGTAACAAAATTACTTCATATTCAGACTGGAACACCTCGAACTACAAAAATTTAGTACAATTTTGATTGGGTATGTACACCGAGTAGTGCTTCTTTATTTCGAGTGGGTACCCATAGCTATGGTTGTTGTTTTTTTTTATGGGTATTGGTAACTGTTTCTTTCGTATCGATACCATTGACTCAGTTTGTCTTCAAGGGGTACTCCCCATCCCGCCCTCCTGTTGAAACACTTTGAATAAGTACCAAAGGTTATGGTTGCTAAGACCGGCATTGAGCTGAAAGTAACTAACACATAAGAATGATAACTGAAGCATACATTGTTAAGTGGTTCAGAAACATTACTGACAACAGTGGCAACTATTAGAAGTAGTGAAATTAACTTACAGAGAAGACCAAAATCATGATGTATGTCTTTGCCGTTCGCGTTTGAAGGCAAAATCGTGCCATTAGGCGTCAAGAAGTCGTCCTCAGGATCGTCGTTCCATGTTCCCAAGAGACCTTTCGTTTGGTTTTTGAAACTTCTCGGCGCTGCGAACACAATTGAAAGTGCCCCTGATACCACCTTCACTGTAACTGATATTCCAGATGGGAAAGCCATTACAAAGGAATCGTTCTCTGGTCTGGCGATAGCAACTGAGCCATTAAGTGTGACAGATTCATTTGTGAGACTTGTGTAATTAAAGTTCTTTCCGTCAATCAAAAGGCTTAACCCTGTTAACAAAAGAACACAAGCACATAATACAACACAGTAATTCATGGTATTAATCTCTGAATAACATGTTTATTGTTTATATATTCCGTTTTTAACACCGTGTCTTTCTATAAATAGCATTTTTTGTTAGTCAATATTTTATATTAAAACGCCTTTGGGAGACCAAAGTATTTATGAGTCCAATAAGTCCATGAGCATGTCATGAGCTACTCAGTAAGACAATGAGCCTTTCAAGTTGATATTGTGTTAGCATTAGCATTATTCAAAGCCAACCACAAACAAGCTAATATAACTTCAGGTTTCTAGAGTCTTTTCTGAATGTAATTCAGGTTAACCATAGCGCTATTCCGGCTAAATGGAGCGCTATTAAGGCTAATCGGAGTACTATTAAAGCTGTCCATAGCGCTGTTCCGGCTAACCTGGTGCCAGTCAGGTTACTAGAGCCACTATCCAGCCTAAACAAAGTGCTACTTAGGCTAATAAGAATGCTATTTAGTCTCATCGAGGTGTGATGTAGACTAGCTAGAGTGCAATTTAACCAGTGACCCTTTAAGTCACGACTCATTCACTCATCAATCAGGGGACTTCCGCCATTAAACACTGGATTTAGGCACTATAAAAATGTACCACATTGTTGTTAACAACCAGCGTACGCTCTGCATATAGAATTTGAGAGAAGAACTCCTAGCTGATTAACAAAAGGAACATACCGAGCGTGTAAAAAGTGTAAGATGACACTTGTTCCAAAAGCTAGTATAATATCATTGAAACTAGTTTATCACTTTCGATATGGGTATAGATGAATGCCTAAGAAAACCTCCTTTCGGAGAACACAATCTGTCTTCAGAATTACTTTTAACGTCAACTACAATAAACTGTTCTTCAAGTACAATTTGAAAGAAAATAAAGAACAACTGACCTCCATCTTCTAAATCCACCTGGACAACACTTGTATTGTTTTCCTTCGCAGCTGCAGCAGAAAAGACCGTAGCTGTTCCATCACCTTTGGCTAGCTTCGTTCGAGCCTGTAACTTAAAAAACCCGTTCCGTGCATCTACCATGACGTATTCGCCAAGACCATTAAAGGTGTAGTTCTTGCCGTCAAGAGTGACAAAATGAGGATCGCCCCAAAGCCAACCTGCAAATAAAACGATGGAGGAGAGAAAAAAAAAACTTGTAAATGGTTATAAATACAGCACAGCAAGACAAAGGGGCAAATACTCAATTACACAAAAACTCTCTGAATTACTAATATAAAGACATATTATTATACTGATGCTTTGGGGGAGATTCAAAGTAAATCTTTGTCCGAGTTTTAAAACCTTTCCTTATTTTCAAATTTTCATAAAATTAAAATGAAAAACTACCGAATAAAGATTTGGTTGGCAAGACATGCGGCTATTATGAACTTTTGCACGCTGGAGTTTGAAAACAAGATTATGGTTAGGCTTACAGGTACTATTAGCCGTTCTATTATTTATCTTCAATAAGTGACTGGAATCGCCCTCTTTTATAAAATATACTAATCCGCCCAAGATACGGAGAAACAATTCTTACTCCATTCTGGTACCACATAATTTCCACAGTCATCAGAGGGACGTCTTTTATAATACAAATCACACATGTCTGTGTTGACGCAACACTTTTGATAACCCA
>Ga0126339_10003082_pt1 | contig 12054 bp, 4 predicted proteins | sample OrbTmetagenome_2_FD_92532 | JGI IMG/M metagenome (GOLD analysis project Ga0126339, IMG submission 92532) | Coral microbial communities from Petempiche,Puerto Morelos, Mexico - Orbicella T R C metagenome | ecosystem: Host-associated > Invertebrates > Cnidaria > Coral | place: Petempiche,Puerto...
CCTAACCGTGGTGGCGTTTTCTGCGCCCATGACAATCAGCGCAGTTTACAGCGTCAAAATCTATTTGTTTTTTGTTCAGGTCAAGCCGTTTCAAATGAGCCTCGTTCAGCAACGCAAATACCAAGAGTACAAGAATGTTTCCAAGATGATTATTGCTTTAGTTGTGGTACTCGTGTCCTGTTGGATTCCCTACACCATTTTCAGCTTAGTGACGCTAATTGGTCACCTTCCGAGTCCGGAATTACAAGCACTGCTTTCCTTGCTCACCAAATCAAGTGTCCTGCACACCCCTATAATCTACGCCACCTTTAATAGCAAGTAAGTAACTACATATATGCCAATTGTTCCTTGGATAAGTTAATAAACCTTCCTTCGCCGGAGTTTGCAATAATAAGCAAGTTTTGTATTTCTGTGCGACGATCGGAGAGAAATTTTAGGTCCTCGAGGTCAGAGGGTTAAAGGCAGTCAAGACAAAGGCGCGCAACCACAAAATGACAAAAGTTTATTGTAACTTAAGCTTCATGAGAAAATCGCACATTTTCCTGGGTGGCTTGTGGTACCAGCTCAACAATTCAATTACCAGTCGATGCACTGTTTTCTTCCATTTTATTGGCTGAGAGCCCACCACGACCTGCAAATAATTGCCAACATGTAATGATCTGCTCATGCGCAATGCCATCTATGTTTTGCGGCAAATAATATCATTTCTACTCATGCGTGATTGTAACCAGGCTCTTGTGTGAGAAAATGGTAGATCGCTTGAATGTGCTGTCAGATATCGTAATTTAAATATGAAGAAAAACTTGGTGATCGAATGAGAAAACAATTTTTGAACCCGATTATTGCAAAATATCGTGATTCGTTAGTCTCGCAGATCAATTATTTGCCTCAGCCTTCGGCCCTACGGTAAATAATTGATCTGCTCTCCACTGACAATAGACCCCCGGGGGGGACTCCCATATAAAAAGGACGGGGTTGGTCGTCGTACCTTTTAGGGGCTGAAAACGTAGTAATGGTACCTCTGAGGGTGTTCAGCCTCAAAAAGTCCACAGCAGGAGCTTTTGTGGAACCTTCTCGGGTATTGAGTTGAAAAAATATGACAGGAGATAATGTGCTGTTTTAGAAATGGTACCTTTTAGGGGTGAAACAGTTTCAAGCCAAACCCACAAAGCAGGATCTTGGTACTTCTTTTAAACGAGTTTTTTTAAAAATTTCCCACGAGCAGCCCCCATCCTGTTTATGTGGGAGTTCCCCGGGGAATGGACATTTTAGACGATTCGACAGCCATTTTGAATTCTAGTGTTTCAAATAGCTGTTATGGGATGCTCGGGGGCAAATTAGTATTACTGGTATAACAGCGGGCTCTCTCATTGGCTACCGCGCGGTTTCAGTCAGCGAGTACTAGTGTTACACGTGAGTGTTGACTGACGATTCCCTTTGGCGTATATTTTACAAAGTCTTTGTTGTGTTACATTAAGTTATGACGGATCCCTCGGGAAAGTATCTCGGATAACTGTGTTTTCCTCGAATCTTAACGAAGTTCTCGTTACTCAAGTTTCCCTTGGAACTAGACATTAGTGTTGAATATATCATTCATCGTCCTAGTCTTTCATGGGCTAAATTCTATGTTGATGACATCGACTAAATAAAAATGTTTTCTTTTCATCAGGTTTAGAGTTGCCATTGTAAGTCTGTTTCGTTGTGACAGCTGTCAGAAGGCGCAAATCGGCGTCTCGCATCCAAACCAAACGGAAGCGTATCGGGTTTGTCTTCCTGAACCGATGGCTCCCAGATCCCCTCTCGTAGGCATTGCCAGGAATACACATGGTGTGATCATACACAAAGAGCTTGCTGTATCCTATGATAGCTTGTTTAATGTGCCGCGTTACAGGGAAAAGCTAATTGCCGTTTCGTCGGGTCTAAAGATTTACTCGCTTGAAGAACAGGCCTGATGGGAGTAAACACAAATTAAAAACTATCTTCTGAAAATAACTCGGCAACTTATTGGCAATCAGATGTTCATATTTCGACCAATCCTTTTCCTTCGAGCAACCTATATATTCTTTTTTTCATTCTAAGCAATTTCCACCCATTCTGAGAATTAAATCGAAAGAACTTTAAGTGTTTACCCCTGAGTGTTTTCCGTGGTCTGGAGATTTCCGAAGATTCTCCGAATGCTTTCCGAGGGTCATACCTGTGATTTTTAGAAAGATTTCCGAAGTTTTCCTGAAGATATCGACAACTGTTGGCTCATTAATTAGGAAAAATTATTACAAATTCATCAGCATGTGAAAGATAACCGGCTGTCTTTTGCAGTGTAGAGATTCCGTAAGTCTTTTTTCCTCCGGGAGGGAAATAAAACTTTGTAAATTACTCTAGTTTATATAATAAACTTTAGCTTCAATGAGTAGAGTTATTTAGCGACTCTCAGCGCAATAGAATTGCTTCAGATATTGCCAAGAGTCTAGTCGCTTTATATTGCATAGGAAACTTAGTTTCATCGAGTTATTATCTTATTTCAAACATGAGAGAAAAGAACAACTTTCAATCTCCGAGAAATAATTACAATATTTACAATAGCTAAGACATATTAAAAATAGTTTTTAAGGCATGAACACACCAATGTAAATTGCTCTTTCAATTTAAAAAAAACGTTACAGGTAGGTAAAGAAAATTTCTCAAGATTTCAATGGTTAGCAAAGAAACTATTTAGGGCCTGTTTACAATAGATGCCTGTGTTCGTCTCCACGAAATACCGACATTTGGTCACGTGGCACAGCTGTGGCAGCTGAGTACTCGATGCAATGGTACAAGAAGAGACTGCATGAATGGAAGTATTCATTTCAATTCCTGCACAATATTTGACGAAATGCTTGTCTCTGCCATCTTGCTGGTGTTTTTATTGGCACCACCGTCCTTTGAAGGTAAGAATAATTAGAGAAAGGAGTATAATTCTGTGTATCTTATTGATATCTGTTTTGAGAGTCACTTGAAACCGGCAAAACTTCGACTCACAGATTTCAACGAAATCGTTCCTAGAAAATTTGTAAATGTTAATCACAAAGTAGCTAATTCAGCTGATTCATAAAAGTGGTAAAGACTGCTCGGCTCTCATTGCAAAATTAGATCTTTTACTCTCCGAGAGTAACTGAACATTATAATTTGAAAATATAAAGGCAAAGGTTTTTCATTAAAACTTAATTTTCCAACTTTCTTTCGTTTCTTCCTTCTCAAAGGAAAATTTAACATAAATGATAATGGAAACTGATACAAGTATCAGTTCTGCGATGTTGCTCAAGAACGCTAAAGAAAAGAATTCAGTGTCAAAACACGAAATTTGGCTGAGGCCCCGTTCACACTACGTACGCCGGAAAAATTTGACAACGCAGCTTTATTTCTTCCATCAGGAAAACGGAGCTTTTAGAAAACGTTATTCAAACCCAAACCGGAGAAATTTGAAAACGTCGGCTTTGCGTTTTAGTGTGGACGAAAAACATTTTGAAAGCGGAGCCTTTCGGAAACGCTGACCTCACGATAATAATGTGATTTTCCTGTCAGAGGTTTCCTCAAACACAAATCCAACATGACCGGTGACTGTTGCGTTTTTAAATGTTTCCCGAGTAATGTGGACGAAAAACATTTGGTGCGTTTTCATATTTCTCCGGGGTAGTGTGGAGGGGGCCTTAACTTGCAGGTCAAAATGTGGTTGCTATAGAAACGTTAAACTGACGAGATGAAGGGTACGATTAACCTATCAAATTCAGGGATGAATGAACAGCATGCAGAACGAAATTTTCACCATATATCACAAAGTAAATCCTCTGTTCAAAATTCTGAAAAAAATCCATGTTCATGTGTGTGGCATATACCTGCTCTATTTAAGGCTGCTGGCGTTGATTAGTAAGCCCGAGGTTTAAATTACGTATTTACTTATGCGTTGATGTTTACCCTTTTACTCGTCATTTAGCTTAGTAGCTCGTTCGTTAACCCCTATATTTCAGCCTGTGGAATACGTCCCTATGGGACCCGTATCCGTGGAGGCAAAGAAGCGGTCCCTCATTCTTGGCCTTGGCAGGCGTCTCTTCGCTTCAATGGGGACCATATATATGGTGCATCGCTCATTACTCCCGAATGACTGGTTACTGCCTCGCACTGTGTGAGCCAAAACCCTGATCCTAAGCAATACAAAATCATTTTAGGTAAGGGATTTACATCTCTGTTACTTATTTATACAGCTTGTTGAAGCCACCAGATGAAATAAAACGCATAGACTATATATACATATACACTCACCCGACTTTGTCAACGGTCACATTTCGTCGTTATCAGCAATATTTCTACCAACATGCATGTAAATGATTGCCTCTTATTGAACTTGAAACATTTAAGACATTATATGCGTACGTACATTTCAAGATTGATTGATTCTAACAGTTGGAAGTTGCGAAAGAAGCAGATTCTGAACGCGGAGAATCTCTCCTTTTATAAATACAACCACGGAGGTGAATTGACTTGTTATTTACGTATTCACTTAAAAAAAAAAAGCACCGCGGGGCTCATTACATTTTTCGACGTTTTGACGGGGCGCTTATTAAAAGAAGCGCTTATTGATATCTTTTGTGTGTGTAGAGGCCCAGTGGCCTCACGATTAGTGCGCTCGTCTCCGGATCGACAGTGCCTCTCTCCACCCAGGCGTATAGATGGTTACCGGCTGGGAGTGACCCTACGATGGACTAGCATCCCATCCAGGGGGAAATAGTAATACTCCTAGTCGTTTCATGCTAAGGAAACCGGGATAAGCTCCGGCCTGATGGGCCACTTGGCTCGTATGCAGGCTTTTAAACTCTTTTTTTTTTTTTTTTTTAATTTTTTTTTACCTTATTAATATCTTTTGCCTTCACGTGTGACGCTTATTCGAGGGCGGTACTTTTTCGAGTAATACGGAGTATAGATTCACACCCAATTTTCTTGTTTGGAATTTGACAACTACTAATCCGCCCGGTCACGCCCTGACCATTTATAATTTTTGTTTAGGTACCCGGTGAATTAATTAAGTAGAAATTTCTATTCCAAGCTATGGTCTGTGAAGGCCCATTCTGGTGTCTAGTCCCTTGTTAATTCGCTGGTGCTTTTTAGAGATACAAAACAATTATTCTAACAACGTGTAAAATTAATTCATGCACAGTTAAAATTTAAATACGCAGTCCTTTGACCATAACAGGTCTCCATATAAAGGAGTGTTACAAGCTCCAAGCTCCCTCTTACGAAATTTTCTCAACAAACTGATAGCCGGCCTGGGACAATTTCCACACAATACTTGATGGTTTTTCATTCTCTAACCACAGGAGCTCATGAACAGAAAAACGATGGAGAAGAATATGACGTTTCCAAAGCGGTCACGCACCCGAGCTTCAATCAGTAGTTTAACCTTAAGCATGACGTGACAGTGTTGAAATTGTCACGAACTGCCAAACTTGGGCGGAAAGTAAACACAATCTACTTGCCACCTCATGGGTCACGCGTTAGGCTAGGAACAAAGTGTTTTGTGACAGGTGATGAAAGTAAAATTATTATATGGCTAGCTCCTTGAGGGGGCAAGATGAACCAAATCCTGTAATGTGATTGGCTATCTTGCCTGCTCGGGACTGCCCGCCATGTCCCGCAAGAAAAACTTCCCCGAAAGCCATATGATAAGTCCTTTATTAATCAAGCTTGTGCGGTCAAGATGGCTGGATACTGGCTTTGTTCTTTCTTTGCGTGTTTATGGACCTCGACTCCTTCTCGGTCCATTAACACTAAAAAAAAAGGACTTGGCCAATATCCAGCCATCTTGACCGCACAAGCTTGGTCAATAACCCAAATATCTCACACTGAGAAGCATTTCGAAATAAAAAACCTTTGCTACGCTTTTCATAAAGGGAATAATATGTAAAGCATGGCTCTTAGTTTGTAATCAACTGGTTGTTAAATAGGGTAGATTAACTTACATTTTGATGATAGATAAGTGACGCTTCGAAGATTAACAGTTCGTAAGAGTAAATTTCCTTTAATTTTCCAAAGTAATCCTTTTGGTACTCAGTCTCCTCGAAGATCTATTAATAACGAGGGCTAAAGGAAGAATTTGAAACTTTGTTCACATTCAAGAAAACCATGGTAACGAGAGGCTGATGGGCTTAACAACCTGGGCGTGGGGTAGCGTTGGATGAGTGAATTGGGTAGAGAGGTCTTTAAGAACATCAACAGATTTTTAAAATCAATGCAAGCAAAAGTGACTGGCAAAATTGAGAGGGATTACAAATGTGAAAGTTGTAAGATATTGAAGAATTGTTCAAAAATCTTCAGAAATGTCTCACCCAATTTCAGATCTAAAAATGTTTCTAACAAAACTTCACCAAATTATAATGCGCCGCTTTCACTTTACTACATAGGTTGGGGTACAACCTGACTCATCATCGGCGTAACTGCGTCGCACCTGAAACAGGCATAAGCTCCGCTGGCAACCTATAAAGACTGCAGGCGCAAGAATGGCGATACCGTGGACGACGATGCAATGGTTTGTGTGGGAGGCCAGGGAAGCAGTGTTTGTAATGGAGACAGTGGAGGTCCCTTAGATAATGGGCGCTGGGTCCTCCGTGGGGCGGCCTCATGGGTAACTCGTTATATATGTCCAAAGCATAGGTACAGTGTCTATGCACGAGTCAGCTCATATGTCAACTGGCATGGATCAGTGAGCAAATTCAGGGAACATGAAAAGATTGATAGAAACAGTGAGATAAGAGAAATGCAATCGATCATATTGAGAAGTACCCTGACGCGTGACCATGATAGTCAGTGTGCGTGCGCGAGCGCGAGTGATTTTTTTTACGCGTGCTGTACGTGTTCGTGTTCTTCATCCTCTCTCCGTGTATTACAAACCATATATCTGATCAATTTACATTTGTAGCTATATGTCATTCATTCCGATCATTTTCTTAATTCTTAAACTCATTACTGACAGGCAACCAATTAAGCCTCCCTTGAATTTTCTTTGGTACAAAAAGGGCGTAGAAAATCACACATTTTAACCACGGCTGAAATGTCTAAGACTGCTGGATATATAACAAATAACGTTCTGTGAACTGAGCTGTAAGTTTCCCTTATTCTTGTATCTGTTTCTTTTTCAGGATCTATTCCAAGTTTGCTATCCAACAAAAGAAATTACATTGACAGAAATTAAATATCTCGACATGGGCTCTAAACCAAATTATAATTTAATTAAAGGTTTTCCAAAACAGTTAAAGACTTACGGTGTGCTTGCTTTGTAACTGGCCAGAAATTCTATTCAGGGTTGTTTAAAAGATAAAAACCAACCTATTTGGCATTGATATGTTGAGAATTATTTCTTGAAGCAATCAATGCCGGATACAGCCTTCAATTGCAATGCAGTTGTATTTTGGCAAACGAGCGCATTTTTATCAAGCGAGCGCAAGACAGGAAAAGGCGTCCCAGGGAGTGGTAGTGAGGCTGCCAAGATGGCGGCGAACTCTTTCATGAACTAATACCGGTAACTCGCGAGCACACCGTGCCCACGGAAAACACCAGCAATATAGGCTATGCCGGATACAGCCTGCTAGCAGAAAACCTATAATTGGCCTTTCTGCCCCAAGGAATTAGGAAGTGTTTGCAAGTAGGCCTATTAGAGTGGATAGAAATGCAGATTTTGTTGTACATGTGGGATGGGCGAGTTGGCTCAGACGGCCAGAGCTTCTGTCTGTTTATTTCTAATCTGCATTTGTAATCTGCAAAGGGATTAACTCATCACCGCAGATATGAAAGAAAAAAACAGGAAATAAATGAAACTAAATCACTATTGTTGCGCCAGAGGAACACGTGGAAAATTTGTAGCACGAGGCAAGGATATTGCTAGTTCATCAGACTAATGCTAGTTCATCAAAAGTCGTTAACCAAAACTTCGCTCGGCAGGTCGCTGTATCAGCTCACCAGTACCTGTGATAAGTATGGTACGTACGTTGATCATGGTAAAATGATGAAATCATTTTCGGAATATTATGTTGAATCATCATAGCGCATGCGTACCGTAAAATGTCTGTGTTTAAGTGTGTCCTTTTTAAAAGAAGCCCCCCCCCCCCCTTCAAATGGCCAATCGCTTGTGGACAGATGTAAGAATTCTCTCTTACTCTAGTTAGCTATTTCTCCTTGTCCAAAGTAATCTGCATATAGCTTGCTTAGTGCCTTTCATTCACAGTTCTCTATATCTCTTTCTAGTTTTGATAGTTTCTAGTTTTGCATGTGGTGTTTGACGTATATGATGTGTCAAGCTCGTTAAAAATGACATCGAACCCTTATTAGGCAGCCAGTAATCAAAGTCTTGATGAGGGCTTTCTATTGTTTTTACCTCCATTAAGGGGCTAAGCCCTTTTAAGCGGCCAATATCCATTCCCCCGAGATTGATCATTTAATAGGATTTTGAATTGCTGTAGTTGTTTTTGGCAATACCAATGTTGCGCAGTGAACATTTCAATCATTTCGTAAAAACTACTCAGAAGATTGAAAGCAAACAAAGAGATTGTTTTTCAGCAACTTTTATTTCTCCCCAAGAGTTTTCTCTCGTTTTCTCTTGTAAAGACACTGTTTACGAGATGTCGCTTGCTTCTATGATTCTGAAATAAAGAACCCAATATATAAATGAATCATTTTGATGATTTCAACAAGAACAGCACAATTGGCAAGTAAACCAATCTCCTAATCACACTGAACGAAGGACCAAAATCACATTAATATTATCATTGAAAATGTTAAAGATTTGTAACAGTATATTGAGGTGCTTTCAAAATGTGTAATTAGTTGTCATTTATACACGAAAGAGATTGGCTTGTCTTGTCCAGACGAGATAAGCTAGAATCGATAACAGATTGTTGACTGAATCCAGTTAGACAGTTGTAAAAGTAGATTAACAATAAGCCATTTGCGAGTTGCTCTTACCTCTATTTCAAAACGATTCTTCGTGCACGATCAGTCCATATTGAAATGAGCTTTTTTTGCACTCATTTCCATGTGAAAGGTTGTGCACTAGGACTCGTTTTGAAACAGAGGAAAACTAAAAGCAACTCGGAAAAGACTTCTTGTGGTTAAAAATAAGTTTCAAATGGTTCCTACATGTCAAATCTGCCCGATCGCGAAGACAATGTATTTTGGGTTCGTACGCAAGGAAGAGGTCGTTGGTATGTTTCTTGAATTCATCTTGACAGAAATATGTAAGTAAAAGTACTAATAATATAAAAGCCAGTACACTTGACATTTTAACTTACAGCACTTTCGACAAGTCTTCTTACAGTTTTGGTACACTGTGGAATAATTGCACCATCGTCGGTTTCGCATGCAATTTACCGCTGACCAGCTGTCTCGACAGTCTGAATATTACAAAACAGTAACGCATCGATTGAGAAATTAAAAAAAAAACCTTGTCATAGAAACACCGAAATGGAAGTTTGGGAGAACGAGAAATGTTTTATGAACAAGTGCCGCAAGTTAGTATTTCCGCAGCTTTATCGAGTTTTCCAAGCTTTCAAGAGTGTTTCTATGTAAACAATAGAGTGCTTCTGTCGAGAAACTATTCAGGAACAATAGAGTGTTTCCGTCGAGGAACTATCGGCTGATAGTCGCCCCTAGGAAATTTGATGTTCTTAAAACTAGCATATATGCTAGTTTTATATCCAAATATGCTAGTTTTGAGAACATCAAATTTCCAAGGGGCAACTATCAGACTGATAGTTCCGAGACATAAACACTCTATTGTCTTTATTGTTCACCACTAAATTTTCTTCCGCGCGCCAATTCAAAAATCATATTGAATTATTTTCAACTTTTGTAGATGAAAGCCGTGAAAGCCAAATTTAAAATTTAAAAAAGAAAGCAAACAAAAACCCTCTTAATACAAATTCAATTGTTTATTTTCTATAAGCCTGCTTGTTTACAGAAATATTTTCACGGACGAGTACTAACTCTCCAGGTATTTTCCTCGGACGGACACTTTGGGCTAATAGTGTCTCCCCGCGGATGAACACTATCGCGTCACGTGATCAATTTAAACCAATAAGAATCGGCAAAAATCTAGTGATGAACCATAACGGCTAATAGTTGCCCCGCGGAAATTTGATGTTCTTAAAACAAAAATTTGCCCGAGAGGCGAATCTTCGAGGGCAAATATGCTAATTTTAAGAACATCAGATTTCCAAAGAAAAACTATCCGGACCGATAGTTTCGACACAAAAACACTCTAGAAGCGGATCAATCAAATATTTGTTCTTTTTTTCCTATAAGCCCTCTTGCTTTCAGAAAAAAAAAATTTCACGGACGAGTACTATCCATCCAGGGTTTTCCTCGGACGGGCACTATGGGCTGATAGTGTCTCTTCGCCGATGAACACTATCGCGTCTCGTGATCAATTTAAACCAATAGGAATCGGCTTGAATTTAGTGGTGCACTAAAGACTCAATAGAATGTATAGAAAGGGACATTGACAGCAATCAATGACAATCTGTAGTTCAAGGACTTACTTCCACCGCCTCCATCACCTCCACCACCTCCACCACCTAAAGTGAAGGAAAGTGTGTATCAACTGTTAGGGTCGATAAGCTATAGCAATGAAATAAAACGCATTCTCGGTCCTAACATATTAGTAATTCATATAATTAAAACGGAGGAATTAAAGGTAATCATAACCATGACGTTGTGCAAGGCGCGGTGGCCTCATGGTTAGTGCACTCGTCTCCGGATCGAGCGGTCCGGGTTCGAGCTCTGGCGGGGGACATTGTGCTGTGTTCTTGGGCAAGACGTTTTACTCGCGCAGTGCCTCTCTATACACCCAGGTGTATAAATGGGTACCGGCGAATTTAAAGCTGAGAGTAACCCTGCGATGGACTAGCATCCCAACCAGGGAGGAGTAGAAATACTCCCAGTCGCTTCATGCTACATGTACATGAAACCGGAGATAGGCGCCGGCCTGATGAGCCACTTGGCTCGTATGTAGACTTTACTTTTACCTATAACCATTACTTTGTTTGGATATCTGACATAATTTATCAGCATCCTTTTAACTGCTTTATTTCTCTTGTTTCTCTGCAGCTTTAGTTTCGATCGATTAAGAAGATATATCAAACACTCCAGACGGTGTCTTGTCATATTTCCAAACATGCACCTCAAAGTTCGTCAAAAATACTCCACTGCGAGTCGTATTTTCCACTGACTTTCTGTTCTACGTTAAGTTTGGAAACGTGGTAAAACACGGTTTCTTGCTTTTGATCTATTACCTCTAGACATGAATATAGTTCAGATTTTAAAGCTGGGAAATCCTTGCACTGAAATATTACTTTTTGGGAAAGAGAATCAACGTTGAAAAAAAGCATAAATAAAAGTAATAGGTTTAATGGGGAAATGGCGCTTTGAGATGGCAAACTTACACAAAACAAAATTTAATAGAGGTTATTTGTTCGCTGTAAATGCTTTGATACTAAACCGAATGTTCTGTCCACTGCCGAAACAAGCGTGCACTTCGAGCTGCGATGATACACTTAAATCATGGTTGCCCATTTGGAAGAAGACGGATTGCCTTCTAAAGACTAGATAATTTCCAATCGAGCATCTCAATAGCCGATTTTCGGTTTTTGTAAACATTAAATTGCATTATAATATAGCCTCAAATAAGTATCCAGATCATGTCACACCTTTCATTTGTTCTTCTATCCAGTTAATATAAGAGCTAACACGAGCATACACAGAAAATGTGTCACCAGGGCACGTTTTGCTAGTCACCCACGAAGCCGCTCCACGGAGGACCCACCGACCTCCCTCCATACACGACAAGGGGCCACCACTGTCGCCATTACAGACACTGCTTCCTTTGCCTCCCACGCAGACCATGGAACTCTCATCTACTGATCCTCCATTTGTTCTGCGACACTCGCTGTGACTCGCCACTGGCGCCGATGCTTGTTTCAGACGAGGAGCAAGTAAGTAGTTGTTGTTTGGGTCGATCCTTCCCCATCCTGACAAGAA
>Ga0126339_10003083_pt1 | contig 12051 bp, 7 predicted proteins | sample OrbTmetagenome_2_FD_92532 | JGI IMG/M metagenome (GOLD analysis project Ga0126339, IMG submission 92532) | Coral microbial communities from Petempiche,Puerto Morelos, Mexico - Orbicella T R C metagenome | ecosystem: Host-associated > Invertebrates > Cnidaria > Coral | place: Petempiche,Puerto...
ATAATAATAATAATAATAATAATAATAATAATAATAATAATAATAATAATAAAAAATCTGGGGGTTTAGGGTTAGGGGGGTTGATATGGGATCCTGGCAGGGTAGGGTAGGGTTTGAAACTGAGGTGGTGGGTAGTGTGCATGTTACTCTTTTTAAGAACCCCCTAAAAAGTGGAAAACAAAAAAAGTCTGGTTTGAAAAAATTTAGCCTACACTGTTTACTATAGGTTGAAACAAATCAATCTACAGTTGAAATCATTCTGACCCAAAATACATTTTAAACTAGAGATGCGTATCCTCACTTCAATCAGCAGGGGTACATGTGGTACATTGCAAATGTGAACTGCATGTACAAAGTCATGAGCTCAGTAGCTCTTGTTTTAGACTAAGATATATCTCTTCCTATTTGATCAATTTAAATCAGCGAAGTAAATGTGGGCCAGTAGATTCCCAAAGTTAGTGGACTGTTGACTATTGATTCCGTCAACAGATAACATCTTTAATACAGGACTGACAAGCTATACAGTGTATGTACAAACACTCACTGGCCTGCTCAAGTGAAGTTTGCTTATTACAAACTCTGATATGTATCTTGTTCTAGAATTGTATCAGAACTGCAAATAATCGTCAAGCCATCAAAAATTCTTCTGTATCTGGCAAAATTTTCATTACCAGTGGCTCTCTTATACTTGATAAGTAAGGTTAGTTTAGCTGGATTACATGGTGACTTAGTCAGACATTTAACATCAGTTGTCTGAAAAGTACATGATTAATTCACTGACTGATTGATTACCTGATTCAAGAAAACATTAAGTTATTAATAGCCATGTGGGCTATGAATCAATCACAATCACAATACACATATGTTATGCATCTTCAGGAGGTCAAAGAGGTGAAAATCAGTCATTCAAATGTATAAAATAAAGTTGATGTTAAAGCAGATGTCTTACTTGTGAGGCAAGCTTGCGGTACAACTCAGAAAAAACAGCAATGTCAACCTCTCTTTTCTCCTTGAGCACTACATTATAGAAAGGAGAAAAAATATATTAAAATAAATTAACTGAACTAAAAACCTACTATGGGAAAATTCACCAAAATTTAAACATCAAATGCAATTCGGCTTTAAATCTTTCTCCTGCCAACTAATTTTTTGACACTTTTCAACTTGAGTACTCTTAGTTCATAAACATTTAAGATACACTTAAACCAGGTTATGAACAAAGAGCACAAAGTTAGATTCCAAGATATTGTTTTATTGGTCCATGTACAACCTGCCAATGGTGCATTACACTCATGTGTTTTTAGCTCAGTTCCAAATTCTGTAAACACTACATACACGTACTCGTATTTCATGTACCACTGTTCCCCTTTTTTCCACTCCTCTATTAACCAGAAGGTACCTCGTGACAGGACTTGTGAATGGGCTCCACAAAACAAAAACTGCAGAGAGTACTCTGTTGGTTTGTCAAAGTCATTTTTTAAGCTTGACATTAGTTAAATTATGGTAGTTTGGGAGTGACATTCCCTATTTCTCAAATGAGATGAACAGGAACCTGAAGTCTGGTTTCTTGTGTTTCTCTGAGTTGTGTTTAATCCATACAAGGCAAAGCAAGGTTTATCATCTTTATCATGTTTCATATATTTGTACATGTGTTTCTTTAGATTTCAGTTTATGTACAGTTTTCAATTGTTGGATGCCATTATTTTCTTTATGAAACAGAAAACATCTTCCTTGTTTTTGCCTAGTTTAAGTGGAAGTCCAGGAGACAAGAAATAATATGGTCAACTCTGCATGTGCTGTGGGATGGTTTCCATAGCTTCTCCCGAGTTCTCCCAAACTTACATCCATGTTGTTATACCATGACCAGAATACAAACTGGGGTCTCATTACCCTTTTCAGCTGAGCAGGAGGGAAACTGGTTTTCACAGTCAGGCAAAACTTTTTGAACTGAACTCCTTTATAACAAAAAATGTTTCCTAGATGATCAAACCAGGCTGGCAAAATCATTCTAACAGTCAGTCAATTTGCCCAGTGCATGGCCCTTGATGAAACCCTTGCACAGAGCGCGACATTAACTTCTCAACTTACTAGCCTTGTGGCTAGTGACAACTTAGATGTTACTACCCAATTTTTTTTTTTTTTACTAGCCAAGTATTTTTCTTTGACTTACCCATTTTCGTACCACACAGCGAAAAGTAAACAAACTTACATTTGCATACGTACTGAACTACACATGCCTGGTGACATAATGCATTAATGAAATTCTGATCTTTTTTCCGAGAAAAGCATTTGTCTCCCCTGAGGAAGACACTTTCAGTTTGGCCAATTTCATTTTGTTTACTAGCCAAAGTGGTTAATGGAAATCAAAAACCTACTAGCCAAAACTCAATTTCTACTAGTCTGTGGTTAGTTGGCTACCGTTAGTGTCGAGCCCTGTTGCACAAAGGAAAAGTTTCCTAGTACAGCTGTTGAATTGAGCACTTTCTTACTGGGTGTATTCTTAAGACACACTCTCTTCTTCTCTCTCTCCTCCTTTCCTCCAACTGGAAATGCAGCTTAGATTTGCTCATTTCAATTTTCTCAAGTCCAGAGGATATATGCAATATAAGGTAGCAGCCATGAGCAGAAACAAACAAATTAATTATTCTCAACCAAGTAACAAAATATATACATTTTCTTTTAATCCTTTCCACCACTCTGAACTCATCTGTGGCTACAGTTGGAGCAAAACGACTGGAAAGAATACACAAGACAAAATGAATCATGGTACAGAATAACTAACTACATGTATCATTTTCTTACAACTAATTGGTGACTGTATCAAAACCAAGTGAGAATAGATTTATAGACTGTTAAGGAAATAATCCTTGTTCATATAACTGGTCTTCAATAAAATAATCTAGAGTTCAGCAAGGACTAAACACCGTAAAATTCCAAAAGTAACAACACCCAGAAAGTAACATCAAAAAATTGTGGCCGCTAATAAATTCCAAAAGAAGTGATTCCCCACCCTCTTCCGCCCCCACCATTTTTGAAAATTCAACCAAATTTGAATTGTTTACAGCCTCTGGAGGTAATAAAATTAGGTGAACAAACTTTAAGATTGTTTCAAATTTACATCTTTTGTCTTGAAAAATGCCATTCATTTCAAGAGTAACTAGCATGTCCATCAAGACTGATTGGCGATTTTCACTGTTTGCTAGTCCTTATGTTGAATGCTGGCTATGTAAAAGGTTGATTTAGTGACAGGGTATTCTGATATCTTCGCATACCCTGATTAATATTGAAAGACTCTCAAGTAAATTTACAGGGCAAATTTAGAATGCACGTAGCTGTTTAGCCTGATGTTTCAAAAATTAAATATGGGTTATTGACCAAGCTTGTTCAGTCAAGATGTCTTGATATCGACCCAGTTATTTCTTTTCATTTGCTTGAAAGATTGATATTAATATATGCAGAGTTGTCATTAAGTTTTGAGTCAACTGTAGCCTTGGTCTTCACACCCGTAACAAACTTATTGCCTTTTAGGTGAATTGCATCAACTCTAGTCAAGTTCACCCATAACATCAAAGGCCCATTAAACATACTCAGTTGTAACAGGTGTTATGGGTTACATCCCTTATTGACAGCCCTGATATATAGAGGATATTACATGGCTGGGCAGAGATACCAAATTTCTCTTCCAGTAAAAGAAGAGAAATTCAGTATCTTCAAGTGGCCAGGTAATGTGCTATTTATTATATGACCACTAGTGGAATGATGAACCATTTAACTCTTGCTGCAAAAGGCACGATTTGTTATGTTAAAGTAGCGATGTGATCTTTCCACTGTGAAGATAGAAGATCTCATGGTTTCACACGAGAGCTCACCTGGTATTTCATTGCTGTTTTTAAAATAAATTGTATACATTTTCTTGCGGGAAACAGTGGGTAATCATGAGCGGGCATTTTACTTGCCCAGGTGACCAATAACAACGCAAAATTTGGTACATTCTTCCTACTTACTCACCTAGCCATAAAATATGCACTGTTAATTAAATAACTCCTGTCAAAAAACCACTCGACTCACACAGTGGCTATCCTGCATCCCACTTTGCTTTGGTTTATGACCATGCAAATATCAGTCTTGGTAATAATAACTGATCCATTACCACATATTATTCATGAGCCGTTTAATGACATCTGTAAACAGCAGACTGCGGACCGCAGACTGCAGAATATCATATCCCCATTTCCATTAGCGAGAGTTAACCATAACAGGCTAAGATGAGCGCTATTCAGGCTAACCTGAGTGATATTCAGGCTAAACTGAGCGCTATTTAGGTCTAAATGAAGTCTGCAGTCTGCAAATGCCATATACCGTCGATAAACAAATGACTATTACATCAGATAGAATGTAAACTAGAATAAAATAAAAATTACCTACCTTCCCACAACTCTGAGAGCATACTGGTAGTGCTGGGATATTTCTAGTGATTTGTTTTCATTAAGAAGGAAAAGCAATTATTATACTTAATGAAAAAGACATGTACAAGCTTAATTTAAGCTCATTAAAAATAATAATACTCTGAAATGTAAATCCCTGCACTCAATCTATCGTACCTTTCGAATCACTTTCTTTTCTCAGAAGTCGGCAGCATAGCTTATGCAGAAGTGCTGTTGGGGAACTAGGATCGTCGATCGATGATTCTACCATTTTTAGATAGTCTCAAATGTTAAAAAAATCCACAATTGATATTATATTTTGGAGGGGTTTGTTGTCGGCCATCTTGAAAACTGCGCGCCAAATATTAAGACGCAGGCGCGTAGCCTGCATAAGATAACCGCTGATATTATCTCTGAGTATTGCTGACGCTTACTATTAACCGTCGTCGGGGTCCATCGACGCTCGTTTCTGCGGCAGGCGTTCGTCAGAGTAATTTAAATAAAGGTAAATTAACTGCCGTAGGGTGTTTGTGAAGCTGACTTCCCTAGCGTTAGCCCGTCAGAACATAGTTAGTGGAGGGGACTATGGTCAGAGAAATTCAATATGGCACCTCTTCGAGTGAAATAATTATTCCACGTTTTCGTACTAAAGCGATAGAGGACACAAACGTCTAACGCCTAACCTGAAACGGCCGTTTGCGGTTTGCCGTCAGCATGAAAACGCTGGTGCTTTATGTCTCTAATAATACCTCGGTCAACTTCAAGTTGATAAATAGCGAAGTGATGCGCTCTTGACTGCAGTCACTACCTTTCTAAGACTTGCTACAAGTCGACCTTTGCTGATCCTTCGCTTATGAAACCAACATTCCAGAGAAGCATTATTGGAAAGGATTTTTAGAAAGTCCATCCCTTTCTTAGCAGTTTGTTTAGTATAACGCGCAACGCGCGTGATACACGGGCTTGAAGCGCCGGGGCAAGCGCAGATTCCGAGAAAGGAGCAACGAAACATTTTAGTTTTAGTCTCCTCCGGGCCCGGGGGGAATAAATGAATGTTACTCTGCCCTAAAAATTTGACCTTTTATTCCTTGTTAAGTCTTTTAAGACGTTATCCATGGTGCTCCGCTGGTTCGTGTAGCGCAGTAATGCGAAATAAAGACTTCGACAAAACCGCTCCATCTCTGTTCGTTAGTCTATCAGGGAATAATTATTTTCCAAAACAAACAACTCCATTGAAAGCGCTCTTCCCCTCGCGCGCGACGTGCGCTTCGCGCTTTCCTCGCTTTCGCCTCTGTTCGCCTAAAATTACCCCTGTTCTGCGAGCTAGTTGGACAGCGGATATTCCGAACGGGCAAGAAAGCGCCACGCTCGTTTGGGTAGCCAATCACAGCACAGGATTCGGTTCACCTTGCCCGCTCACGGATCTAGCCATATAATAAAGTGAAGTTAACTTTTATAGCGCCATAAGCCATGTTACTGGATCATTCTGAACGTCAGATTCTGATGTTCACCTCTGGAAGAAACAAGAAATTATCAGGGCAGTTTGGGTTCCGCAAGGCGACGATATCGAGCTCAGAAAAAAAGTTTCTCGAACTTTCCAAAAAGACCTAACCTGCAAATACAGTCGCCTCTAGTCACCTAAGGCTGGTTTTGGGCACGACATATAAGGGCAAAATTTGTGCAGTACAAAATAGTAAGACTTCGACAACCATACAAACTAACACAACAATTTTATTATCAATACCCCGAATTAAGAATCGATGCAAATGAAACTACCTTAAGTCGATTTAATTACAAATGTATTCCTACTAGAATGTATTAACAATATTGCCTAATTACTATAAATTGCTTAATGCAATAATACTACAAAAACATAACATATTTCTAGCACTGTATAATAGTGAGTAATCCCTTTCACACCAACAGTCAACACTAGCTTACCACGAATTTGTGTTTAAATCCGTACGATATTGCTTAAAAAGGAAAGTTACTAAGCGATATTTTCGTGCTGCACTGCTCGATATAAAATACGAGGCGGTTGAAATTCAAAGATTACGGGATTTATTTTGGGTGGAAGTGTTTGCTTCTCAACAAAATTTGCTAAATTAAATGTAAAATACTTTCAAGTTGACCTTGACCACTCTCGACATTGAAAGGGTTTAAGTAGTACTGCTACCAATAACGGTGTTTTAAGATAAGAATGACCAAAGACCTTATATAGAAACAAAAGGCCATTTTACAATTGTGTGCTTAATTACCTGGTCTATGAATACAAGCGAGGCTGGAGGTGACCTTGCTTTTCTCATTCAAATGCCAGCTAGTTAGCACGAGAACAACTCGATTTACACAACAAAAGCAGCGAGGTCTTTATCAAAACAAGGTTAACTGAAGCCTCGCTGCCATTCAAAGGCCAGGTCACTGAACAGACAACTGTAAAATGATCTATTTAACATGTTGCCACAAGAGTGTGTGGTCGGAAAAATGTAAAGGTACCTGAACCAAACTGAAACAGTGAACCGTACAGTTTTCCTCCTCGCTCTTGTCTATTATCCTCAATATCCCGTGGGTCGAGTAGTTTTCTAAATATTAGTAACGACTACGGCCAGGTTTCCACAATTTGGTTGCTCTGCTCACGACTCCAGAAATTCTAGATTACTTGTTTTACAAAATATACAAGCAAAGGAAACAAGTGTTCTGTAAAATCAAGCGTTTCCAAGAGATCTCGTCTTCATAAAATTTGGAAATTTACGAAGGAAAACGCGTTATCTAGGAGAAAATTGACTCGACTCCATGCTATAATGGCAGAAAAGATATCCGTCAAATGGCCTTAAACCTTAAATAAACACAAGTGATGAGACCTTGATTCATAGCCTGAATGCCAATTAAGATTTTGTATTATTACGCCACTGGGGCAACAAGTGCCGTTTTTGGATCTCCTTGTCTTCGGAGGCCTTCTGATTGCAAACGGTAAATTTGTCATGCGAGCTTATTTTTAAAAGAAAAAAAAAAAATTCGTTACATTTCTTAGTAGCTGAAACTAACGTAACTGATCACAAATGGTCTGTTTCACGGGCTTTAAGGACTATTACCAGCTTCTTCGTCACCGTTGAGCAAAACACGATAACTTCAAGAGCAATTTGTTTTAATGATTCAATCACTACACTGAAGTAACGAGATTGAACGAAGTTAAGATTCAGTTTAGACATCAAAATTAACTTAAGCCTTGACACAAGGTTATTCAGAATTACCTCGCGAGGTGTATAGGTTGCAGTTGGCGCCACTATGTCATCTATGCTTTATAACTACACTATCTAAGTTGTCCAAGCCAAAATTGATTCTCGTTACTACCAAATAGAACAAAAAGACTTCTCCAAGCAATTCAGAGACAATCACCTTGGCAGTCCTTACTTGGGCAATCACGCAATATTTCGCTGGGTTGCATTACCACCCAGATAACCGCTACCAAAACTCGGCTCCTACAGACAGTAAAAAAAGTTTAATTTTAACCATTAGTCCTTGTCGAATGAACACTGTTATTCTTACAATCTAGGACTGTCTCTGTGACATCTGCTGCGACGCTCTTTGTAAGTGAAGTGGAGCGAACGCCAGGTTTTTCTTTATTGGTAACATTCTCGGGAAGAAGGCATGACGGCGTCTCTTCTTCTTACTCGCCTCTCGGTAGCAAACGGAACAGCGGCTAACACGGCTTAAAAGATTACCAGGTTTGAGGGTCTCTGGTGTCTGGGCGACAAACATCTGGTCGACAGTAGCGAGCCAGAAGCTGTATTTATTGGCAAAATAGTGGCAAGTACCACGACCGTGGCACTCAAAGAAGGGATTGTGGCGGAATGTTCTGAGGCACGAGCCAGGAGAGGAGAGCGATTGACCACTTCCGCTACCACCAGCTCCAGTGTGCTGCCGGGAAAAACAGCCAAAACATTAGACGCAAGACTAGTCAACAACAAAAACAAGCAGATAGGATACAGATCAGGAAAATTACAATAGAGAATCACTCAGAATGAGGCAATGGGCTGGAGAAATATCCTGCAATAAACAGGATGGCTAATATAACATTTTTGTTCTTTCAAGAGAAAATGCTGACATCGGTATTTTTGTTCGAGATTCAAGGTTAATTATCTCTGATTATCTCTCAAGGCTAATCATCTCTCTGGGCTACCCCCACTTTTTTGGATACAAAGGTGTTTTCGCAAGATTAGTACCACGTGGAAAAAGTAGATCTTCCCTTGCTAAGATCTACTTTTTCTACATGGTTCTAATCTTGCGAAAAGACCTTTGCATGTAGTAGGTACCGTCCTTAAAAGCACAGTTTCCAGCATTACAGAGTGCGACATTCCTTTTGGTAATCACATGATCTTGTCTTCAAAAGTAAGATGATGCATCAATATGACCGTTTCGCACTCAATTTCACTTTTCTGCACTGATTAATTGCACTGATTTGGGATTAATTGAAATATTCTTAGCCAATCAGAATACAAAAATTGTTGCTTGTGGATTGCTTTGTCCGAAATCAATAAAAAGGAAGCCGGAAACTTGTTCTTCCGATATTTTTAGGCTTCATCAAGTGGCATCAAAGAGAGAACATTACCATCAGGAAGCTGTATCCATTCCAAATGGGTTGCCATCCAGCAGGACAATCTGGGATGTTTGTGGATTGACTATGAGTGGCGACAACAGGCCCAGGTGCTTCACAGACAGCGCATCTACTGATGAAAGGCTCGACAGCAGGGGCACTAATAGGCATCATTGGGATTTGTAGGTCCGTTGTGAGCCAGTAGCTGTAGTCATTTCTAGAGGCGTAGTAACACTGTTCGTTGATGTTACAGAACAGGTATGGCATGGTGGTGAATCGTCTTAAACACGAACCCGACGCACCAAGGTCCTGGCCGTGTGAAGTATCATGACCCTGGACATACAGCAAACTGTAGCCCGTCCAGAGTCTTGTCAGATTCAGTGGACAGTCAGGTATTGATGTTGACTGGCTGTGAACAACCATATGGTAGCCTTCCCCAGTTGCCGATTGTCCTATGACGCCCGTATTGCCAGGGGTACCAGATTCCCCGCGCTGACCGGGGAAACCAGCACCGCCTCTCTTGCCGGGGACACCGGGTTCCCCAGGGATCCCTCTAATGTCTGACGGCAAGCCAGGAACACCAGCATCGCCCTTAGGGCCAGGAACAAGGCCACGTGGGCCTAAAACAAAAAAATAGATGTCACGTCTTTACTTCGAGCACAACCAAAATTACTTCAGGCCTCAGTTGTTCATGGGCTGGACAACACTATCCAATGGATAAATCGCTATCCAGTGGATAAGTGTTATTAGCAAAACAAACCACGCTATCCACTGGACATTTAGTGATTTATGCAGTGGATAACGTTATCCGCCTTTCGAACAACCTAACCCGGGTCAGACCAATTAGACAGGTCTGTCGTCACAAGTGGCAAAACGTACCTTGAGGTCCTGGTTCCCCTGTGGGTCCCTGTATTCCTGGTGTACCTGGAAGTCCATCGTCACCTTTGGCTCCCTTTAGCCCTGGGGTAGTTGTGTCGTCACCAGGGTTACCTTTGGGCCCAGCCTCTCCCGGATCACCATTTCTTCCTGGAACACCAGCGGTTCCGTTGTCTCCTGCAGAGAAAAGAGTTAATTACCCGTGTACAAATCATTTCTCGCGAGTCAAGGCACGACTATCAAGAACAAGATTTGCTTGCAAAATACCTCGGGCAGAATCACCTTTATAATGAGACTCATGCAGACTCTCACAAAATATTTCCGATAGGATACAGAAAGAAACTAAACTGGAGTGATTACCAGGCTTAAAAGAAAACCCTGCAAGGACCAACAAGATTTATTTCTAAGAATAATTTTATCACTCAAAAAGAACAATTCAGTTGGGAAGGCAAATAGCCACGGCTTAACACGAGCTAAACTACAGAACACAGGGCCACTTTTAACCATCCACCGAACAAGCCGACTCGTTTGGCTCGTTTGCTCCTTTGTCATCCACTGCCGAGCCAAACGAGCCACCAAATATAATATAGATTATTCCTCGTGTTCCTTTTCTTTCCACTGCCGAGCCAAACGAGCCACTAAATATATGCACCTTCAAAAGTGACCCTGTATTGTGTAGTTGCTCCACAACTACTTCCATCAGTGTCTCCTTTGTCAACCATGAACTTGCCATGCTAACTTATTGGCCTGTTTTCTCGCAATTTTCAACTCCTCAAATATTCAACTTGTTACCATAACGTTTATACATTAAGGCATCAAGAAGTATCATTTAACATTATACTTAAGATTGATCAGACAACAGTAACATGTTTGGGCCACTGCTTTAACCTTTCTAACCTTTCTTTCATTGAATTTATCATTGATCAAACAACAGCAACAAGTCAGTTCCACCACTTACCTTTCGGGCCTTTTTCTCCAGGAAATCCGTTGAATCCTGGTAGGCCCACCGTGCCCTGGACACCTTTCGGACCTATCGGGCCCATATCACCTGCATCACCACGAGCCCCGTCTTCGCCTGCTGGTCCCTGCTCACCAGGGGCCCCGGGAAATCCGGGGAGGCCACTATCACCAGTTGGGCCAGGAAGGCCTTTCTTTCCACCCAATCCACTTAAGCCTTTCGCACCTGCAAAATAATAACACATTTCACTACTTCTAAGGAAACAATGGTTTGACCGATATCACATTTCACTGATAATTGATATTTTAAATTAAAGTGAAATGCAGGTTCATTCGTTCTACATTTATCTTGTTCAATCGCAAGTTTACAATATTAAAGAACATTAAAGGCCGCTCAAAAAAGTGTCCAGCACGTTTCCAAAAACTTCTTTTTGACAGGTCAATACTACTGCTGTTTATCAAGCAATGCGACAATAATTGAACTATCAATGGTAATCTTTATGACAAAACAGGTTGACATAGCAACAGTACAGCTAGTTTAAAACACCCTGAATTTTAACTTTAACAGCTTAGAACTCAAAACGAGCTTGATGACCCCCATTTTGTATTATCCAATTGTGATAAGAATGATAAGATGGAACTTTTTCCAAAGTTCAGTAACTTTAGCTTCTCGAGATAACTTCCCAAGTGCACCATAACTCGATGATGCACAGCTAAAAGCAGGAAAATATTGTTTTACAACAGCCAATGGAAACAAATTTGCGACAAGAGACCACTCGCGTGCAAATAATTGTTAACAAGTGAAAGAAGAAAAAAGTGAAGTTTACTTTCCAAAGTTTACGTATACTGAGTTTGATAGCGCGGCTTTGCAAGCTATGTCATAATTAACAAATGGTAAACGCCATAGCGTGTACTATTGAGTTATAAATGCACGCGGGAGGTTGCTAGGCACGAAAGAAGCGTAAGAGTCGCACGAGGCGATAGCCGAGTGCGACTCTAGCTTCTTAAGTGCTTAGCAAACCTCCCAAGTGCATCCATAACTCAATAGTGCACGCTATGGCGTTTACCATTTGTTTTATAACGTAACATTGAGATATTGGAACAACAGAAGTCCTTTTATTGAGCTACATCACAAAAAAATGTTCGTGTAGTCTTACATGACAAGAGAAAACAAGCGCGCGAAAATTCATTCATGACAACCGACTG
>Ga0126339_10003084_pt1 | contig 12051 bp, 6 predicted proteins | sample OrbTmetagenome_2_FD_92532 | JGI IMG/M metagenome (GOLD analysis project Ga0126339, IMG submission 92532) | Coral microbial communities from Petempiche,Puerto Morelos, Mexico - Orbicella T R C metagenome | ecosystem: Host-associated > Invertebrates > Cnidaria > Coral | place: Petempiche,Puerto...
AAAAAAAAAAATGTTTTTATTAAATCAAAACAAAATTTTTTTTGGGTTTTGGGTGTGTGTGGTTGTGTTTTTTTTTTTTTTTTTTTTTCATTTTCTCTCATTCTGCCTTTGTTTGTCGCATAACAGATGACGTCAGAACAATTTGATGGGAATTTTTGCCCGACCACTTGCCAATTGAAATGTTTGGTTTTTCGTTTGACGTCCTCGGCTGAACTCTTTGCTCTGCGATTGCTTTGTTTTAACAAGGAGACGTCTCGCGTTTTTATTCATGTTTACCTTGTCATTCAACGCGAAAGAACTTTGTTTACGGTTTCGAAGTCCCAAGAGGTTACTCCGGGCTGTAGCGTTTTAGTTACCATATTTTAAGTAAGATATTCATTGTTTGACCTGACTTCGTGATCGATGCTAAAATCTGGAAGAGAAGCGAAAAAAGAGGCAATAGATCTTGCTTCCAATAAAATCTTGATTCGATTCAAGAAAATTAGGCTTTTCCTAAGCTCTGAACAATACGCGACGGCAGCAGGTTGCATCCTCTCGACATCATGTATGTCTCATTTGCTGCTTTTTAAACGCAAATCAAGCGTTATGAAATTTCGTCGTGTATTGTAAGTTTTTACATAGTTTTATTAAACGTTTAACTCTCACTTAGTTGTAGTCGGCAGGATGCCTCGCACAATAGGAAGTGTCACAAACCTTGTATCGAGTGATTGTTTTTTCATGCTCGCTCGTGATTGGTTCGTTGGCTGCCTAAAAATGGCTATAAGCCGGGCGACTTGTAAGAAACGTGTGCCCACGAAACCATTAGTTAGATTTAAAGCCTTTCACGAGCTTCAAGTCTCCCGAAGGAAAATCTTAATCGTTAACAGATGGAGAGCCCGATCTCATTCCGTGAAAGCCAGACACAAATCACAAGCCAGTTTCATTACGCCTCGGCGGAGCATCATGACAAGAACTTGAAACGAAAGCGAAGGAGGAAATCCCCAACGCAGCAAATCGCGCAACGACATGCTGCAAACCTGCGCGAGCGGAAACGCATGCAGAGCATAAACGAAGCGTTCGAGGGACTTCGGCATCACATACCGACTCTACCTTACGAGAAGAGACTTTCTAAAGTCGACACATTGCGGCTTGCTATCGGTTATATTGGTTTTCTCACGGAAATGATCAGTTCGGACATGAGCCACAGCCAAGCACTACAGCCAACATCTTCAGAACAACCGCGAAAAGTCATGATCTGCCATAGGGGCTTCGGTAAGTGTGAGCGATTTTCATCTGAATACGTCGCTTTAGTATGTAGTTTGCGCGCATCTGGGAAGTTCTCACATACATGTAGGGCTGATAGCTAATAAATAAAGTGACGTTTTGGTAATGTTTTTGCATTTTATAAGCTGCAAATTGAGGGAAATCTTGTAATTTTCTTGCGCCAAATTCCCGTAAAGCAAACATATGTTTTCCCTAAAGCCGTGCAGTGCGAACGAGGAAAAATCCACACACATTTTTTCAAGATCATTTCTTTTATTTATGTTTTCATGTTTGCTCATTTTTTCTTCTTGTTGTTTTACCTTCTGGCAGGTACTCAAGAATACGGTCTTCCTCCATTAACAGGGCATTCCTTATCATGGACAGACTCGAAGAAGCCAAAATTACCCTCCAGTATAATGAAGGCAAAAATCTGGACCCCCGAAGACCCTAGAATTCATAACAATTCAATGTATCCCTCGCCATTGTAAGTTTAAGGAAATGTTGTTCAATTAAACTGTACGTCAAAGCAGGGAAAAATTGGACTTTAATTGTATTTTAGCAGAGGTAGAATTATTTTTTAATTATAACTAGTGGACGAGAAAAACATGAATGTAACATATTTGAATGCTCGAACGAAGTTTTAACTTTCTTCTAAAAAATGCTATTCTACAGACCAATGCTGTCAAGTCGCCTCGATCTTCTGTCGAGAAAGAATGCGAATGAAACCTGTTTCAACGGCGTTCGGTTTCTGTAAAAACATATTTTGTAAATTTTTGCTCCAAGCTAAGCACATTGAGAGTTTGTATATTAAAAGACATTGAATTCGTTACTGCCTGTTGGTTTTAATTGTTGGGAATTCTAAGTGGTATAATCTCTTTGATAAGTAAATTTATGAAAAAATATAATTCGTTGTGGGGATAAACGCTCAGTCTTTTATTACATTGGGGTTTAACAAAAGAGTGAATGTGCTAGTTCTGCGCGGGAGACTTCATTTGCATAAACTGCTTGACTTTTCGTAGTTTCAGGATTCTTTGGAAATTAAAAATTAATGAGGTGCATAAAACGTGATCCGCTCGAAAACGGGTCGCGTTCTCTTCCGTTGATCTCAATTAAGACTCAATCTACAAAACGCTTGTGTAATCTCGTTGAAGGGTTCACCTAACGGGAGTTCAACTTTGTCTTGTGTGCCCCTCGTGTGTTGAACAACGTTATCAGATTTCTAAAGACTCCTGTAGAATCGATCTGTAATCTTGTTTCCCAGGAGGTCTATTGGGTACTGCAGACCTCACGGCACCAACAGACGAAACACTCAGGTTAACTTGTCGGGTTTCCTAAGAGAAAACGTGGGTCTGTACCAATGAACACTTGATCTTATCGATTAGTCATGTCTACCCACACGTGCAGACGTGTTTGCTCTTCTATGGGTTAGAACGAAAACATTTGTGCAGTGAGGTATTTAAGGGGTGTCACACCCTCTGAGCTGCGGGAAATCGCAACCTAAGCGGCTTTGTTCTGCAGAGGTGCCTCACATAAGCATTCCTAAGTGGGATGGGCTCAGTAAATGATCTTGGGGTGTTTGGTGTAAGGTACAATTCAAGTAACAGGTTGATAAATGTCATATACACTGCCCAAGATCCCCAGGTATGGCATTTATTACACTAACTGCGCGAGACAAACGAGTTTTTAATCCATTGGTGTGAATATCAACCACGAGTCTTGATACTTGTATTTGCACGAGGCCTCAACGTGTTATTCGCTTTATCAGGGAGATATAGTTAAATGATATTGGTACACACATCTACTGTGGAGGATTAAAGCTATAATGGACGAAGTAATTGCTTGTGTCGGTTCTGGCCTATCAATACAAAATGCTGTCCCCGTTGCTGAGACTAAGAGCCATATTTCTATCACAGCTGCGGGGAAAGTATTGTTTAGAGGACAACAGGCAGCTGCGAGGAGCCATTTCCAAGAGCTACCCCATTTAAAAGAAAGAAGACAGGTATTATGTGTGGACACGTTCGAAGATTTACACAATTGGTTGCAACCTGCGTGCTGGTGAATAGCTCTTTTTTTTCATTAAGACACTGGTCGATATCTACCCTGTGGAGACGAGAGCTGATTGGCGGAAAACACGACACATGAGTTTTGTATAGCCCGCCCTGAATTAAGCAGACCCTGAACCAAGATCAATTATTTGACTCTTTCAGATCTTTGTTTCAATTGTCAACGTCTCCTTGCGTATTCAACCGCTGCATGCAATCGCTTACTTGCTAGATTTCCATGTCAGTAGAGTCTAGGAAGTGAAGATACAAACTCATTTACGATGCAGTCCCCTCAGATAACCCCCATTGTCTCCAAGAACGAGCGTGAATTTCAAGAGCGGAGTCTGCTCTCAACTTGTATCTTTTATTAAAGGTGTTACCCACGCCATGCAGTGAATTAGATTTTTCTTTTGTTTGTAGAGATTTAAATAGGAGAAGCAGATGTTTCTTGGGCTTAAAAATAAATCATGAATGAATAATCAGGGAGTTATCATTCACTAGCTGCCTTTGGAGGGAGCTGGCAAATTTTCTATCCCCACAAAGGCCCCCTTTTTCGTCCTGGTATCTCCCTTCCCCTTCCGGCAACCAAACAGCAGCAAAATATTGGATATTTCGGCAAAAAATTGTTTGTGATGTGAAATATATTAATTAACGATGGATAGAGAGAGTATTGTTTTGTCGTAATGTCAACACATTTGACTGTGTCTTGTAAAAAGCTTTTAAAAGTTGCCAAAAAACACAAGATACCTAGCACGTTGAGCGTTAGTAATTATGTAAACAGGCAAATTTTATCATTACTGCGATAAAGCAAGTCATAATAAACTTTCTTTTACAAATGGCACTTTCGGAGCCGAGTGAATATTGCACGAGCGCTGAGTTACAAAAACGAAAAACGCTAAAAACTTAACAAAAAATGCGGCAAATTTATGCAAAAAAGAGGGTTTTTTTCATGTTTTATTCAAATTGATCTAATGACTGAAATTCAAGTGCCTTAAGAAACTTTTTTAAATTATAAAAGGTAGCTCCCGTTAGATGTCAAAGTTTCAGCGAAAGCAGAAAAGTGCGGATTGCAGTGAAAAACTACTTCGGTGTTAAGTTTAAAGTTCTGCGCATGCGTTATGGGGATAAAACAGATTGAAATCACACATAACCGCAAATGACAGGCATTTTAGCGTGAAATTGACCACGAATGTTCATCTTTTCCAGGTGTGCTGGGCATTTTCCGTTTTCCCAGCTAGTTTTCCTCGCTGCCAGCGCGACTAGCCTTCTCTTTCAGGGAAATCGAAGACTGCTTCGGCCTTTCTCTACCAAATATGAATATTTAATTAACTGCAGTTGTGTAGACACAATCGTATCGTAATCACACTTTGCGGTTATTTGCTGTAAAAGTTCTTGAAATTAAACCTACACGTGAAATTCTGTGGGCGTTGGAAAGTCGATAGGTGGTGTAAATCCCCGTAGAACCCTCTTGGATCATCTCTACTCATAAGCGGCTTAGAATTTCGCGATTAAAACCTCAAATTTGTCGTTTACTCACGCGAAATGTGCTTCGCCAACGGGCAATCTCGAGACTTTTTCAAGATATCTACAGCTTTCATATTTCATAGCAAATGAAACACTCTAATAAAGTACACCGCAAATGAGTTCTTAGCTAAGCCTAATTTCGCTCGTTTTCGCTTAAAAGTTAACTTAAGCTTCCTTTTGAAGTAAACACACTCGCGTGCGTTCAGGTTTTGCATTTCAGGACATGAACGTTTCAAAGATTGTTAAAACCAACGTCAAAACAAAGTCGACAGTACAATTAGAAGAGTTTAGTTATGGCAATTCGCAAAACGTAATCACTTTAACTGCTTGGATCGTGCCAGAATTGAACAACACGTGCTGGAAATCTTAGCTTTTAAAAAGCTGTTGTTTTCAATGTTAAAATGCATACAAATTATTCCATTATTTTCCCATTCGGGGCCAAAGGTGACTGCTATTCTATAAGCTCTTATTTTGATCAATGGGATCTGTCTGGAAAAAATCGTCCTCCTTTCGGAAAATAACCGGAATGGTTGCCACAGTCGTTTAAAATCTATTGAATAGTTGCGAAAAACATGTACATGTAATTTTTATTTAGCTCATCACCGTTCATTTATCACGCAAGTAATTTCTTCATGGTCCGAAAGCGCTGTCAAAATTCACTTAAACAGTTGTATAACTGCTCTTCTATATTGCTTCAATACACAAGTGTTACTTAACATCTTCGTTCAAAACAATGCCATATTAAAGAAATGAAGTTTCCTGCGGCGGCAGTATACAGGTTATTTTCTCCACCGGACGTACTTCACACCAAACAATAATTAAAACTCTCAGGAAAATAGTTAAATAATTTACCGACTTTACAATGAGCGTATCAAACTTTCCGATAAGAACCGCAAAAAGGTGACTTCATTAAACGGAACAATAGAAAACACTACGGTGATAATATTTCGAGCTCTATTAAAAAGAAAAATCTTTAGAATGCTTGTTTTATTTTTGCGGACGATTTCAGGGAGAGAAAAATATACTGCAATCAGATATTGGTGGCGTGGAGGGCCGAAAAACTTGTTTACTCGCTCCGGAAGGCAATATTAATGATTTGTGTTTCGCTTTTCTAAGAGTAAAAATAAAAGCCTATATTCCGTGAAAATAAAACTATAATTCGGGAAATTTGAAAAAAAGTAATACTTGTAATAACGTGACGATAATAAGCTTCTTAAATTGCCGAAAAAAAATTTCCGTAATAGATGTGCCTCTATATAATTGGGTTTCAGCTAAATGGAAAATAGTATTGATCTAAATTGATAACTTGTTTCTGGTATCTAAATATAACTGACATGGAAGAAGAAGGAGTGCGGCCTGTTAAAGTCGAACACAGCACCTCTTGGGTAAAGAAATTGATAGAAAAGAAGTCAACACATTTGCAAAATTTGTTTTAAAATCCGAGCCACTAAAATCAAACACAAAAGCTATTCACAGACAACTTAAATCATTATGTATCGCTTGTGTCCGGTTAACCTGCTTAGTCTTTCATTTAAATGGCTTCCACCTTTTTCGTTTTTCGTTTCTTTTTAAGATAAAATCTTGGCTGTTTCAAGGTGTTTAGGGCAGCCTTGTCTCGCTTACGCTTCCGAGCGAGAAAGCATACAATATATTAACATGGTGTCGTGCTTTTCTTTTGTCTAATCTTTCTGTACAGAGTATGATACAAATGCACAAGATATGCTAATGAGGTTTTAACTGCTACATACATAATAATGACACGATCCCTTCCATTATTAAGCTCAATTAATGCATTCTTCGTTAATAATTGTTTGTTTAGTTTTGACTACAGCTGCCTGAAAACAGCTCTTACCGTGGGAAAGGAACATATGGACAAGTCATTTCTTCGCCCACAACAGAATAGAGAAAATTTCAATTTATTTTGGTGTGATACTTGAGCGCAAAACAAGCAGAAACAGCTTCCTAATGTTGTGCATTTCTCGAGGAATAAATTAACCAATCTAAGACTCACCTGAATAAACGATTTACCATTTAATGAATTTCGCGTAAATTGTTTTACAAAATAGAGGAACATGCTATACTTTTGGAAGCGAAGCGAACTAAATCTCTTTGCAAGGGCGAAACATACAATTATTATCATAAGTACATATCACTCTGAGCCACAGCATGTGCTGTAAAATGGCAAACCGTGCGATTGAAACTGAGAAAAAAATACGGTTTTTTCTTTCAGCTTCGCTGGAGAGAGTATTCATTTTGAAAAAAATGACAAATGAGTTGCCCTGTGTGATTTTCAAAAAGTCTGTTTTTTTGATTTTTAATTTCATATTACACAAGTGTCAAACACACTATTGTTTCATTACCCGATCGAGGGAAAGTCTAAAAGTTGTCCCTTTTTTGTTAGCGGACATAGTTTGGTTTCGGGCCAACACAAATTTCATTTTCGCTAAATTTAAAGGAGAAACAATTCAGAGCTTTAGCGGTTGATTTATTAGAGTTGAGCGATATTGTTTAAAAATATTTACTTTCAGTGTCGGGCGTTTCGCGAGGCTCGCTGCAAATTTGCTTTTCAATTAACCTTCCTGTAAACTTTCTACAGCGAATACTGACCGATTAGCATTTCAATCTATTTGCATTTTAGTGATTAAAACTTGGTCCGAAGTCAAAAGGATCTTTAGATCTTTTAGATAGCTGACAATACGATTACTTAGTTCACTTCCTATCTCGTCGAAAGGCTTGGCTAATGGCGAAGAAATTAAAAATTAATGAGAACTTCAAGAGCCGACGGAAACGGCGATGAAGATGTATCAAAGAAACGACGAACTCGGTTAATTGTGCTTTCTTTTTTCTTTAAAAGATCTCGGACGAAATTTGTTTTTCGGTGGAAAGTGGTTTATGGCGTCAACTGTTTTAAAATTTTTAAAAAGGCAGAAAAAAGTACCCCTTCTTCTTCTTTTCTTGTAAATTTTCAAACACGCAAATTTGACTTTGTCTGGATCTGTTTACCATTCGATTTGTTAACTGCAAATAACTTTAAAAGTGTGAAATCTGTGAAATTTTAAATCACACCTGACTAACTTCAAGCTCTATTTGAAGCTTTCACGAACTAGATCACCTCCCCTATATGAAGTCAGTTGGTTTTTCAATAACATTTGCCTTGCCAAAATCTTGTCTAGCTTCCGAAATAAAATACGGTTGAAACCCTTCGTCCTAAGATCTGTCGTTTGCTAAAAATCGTCGTACTCTTTTACCCTTTACACTTTGACGTTGCTGGAATATTTGATCTAGTGTTAGGACGCCGTTTTTTTTTCCTTATAAATATATATAGCGACGTTTCGACGGAATTCTTCGCTAACATTACTGAAACGAAGATGGCTTGTCAAATATACATGAAATCGAGCTTTCTAGCCGTCGTCAAGCGTTTGTGAATCTCTAGCTATCAACAAAAAAAACTAAGTTACAGGATAAACTTGCCTGTTCATAAAGCTAACACGTTTTCGTCGCTTTTACTTGAGGAGACACCAGTTAAATTGTTAAAGTTCGCTTTCGGTCCTTAACCAAAGCCGGCCTAGGAAACTCGATTTTAAAAGTGGAATTTTTCATGCCCGAAGCTACACTAATATCAATTATATTTCAATTTTTCTCAGGTAATTTTTCTTTTTACCGTAGTGTTCAATATAGCAGAATTTTCTTCTAGGAGATAGTGTCAGCGATTTGGAATTTTAATTGCGGCTTCATCTCCAGTTTTTGGCTTTTCCCGGCTTTAAGCACGAAACTCAACTAGTTTCACACTGCTGAATTTGCTTAAAGTAGTCATAAAAATATCGTCCTATGAAATCTTACAAGCGACTTCAAATGAGATCAGTATTCTTTGCTATAGAAGGTACATGAAATTTGTCCATCTCGTGAGAGCTGACGTGCGTATGTGAAGTGTTAACGATATGCTATTCAGCTTAGAAAAAGCTCGATTCCCTGAAACACAGGCTGGTTTTCGGAAATCACTTTTGAGAGCTCAATACAGACAAGTAAATCACCAATAACCTGAGGTGAGTCTTAAAAGTCTAATTTGCGCTCATGGAAACCGCACAGAAAGGAGGTACGATCTAGAACTGCTTTTCGAAGATTTTCTGTTAATTAAAATCGCGAGGGTCTACCTTTACCATAGAAATCAAATTCGTGGCCACGTAATTGCGTTTCCGCGTTCATCGATACGTTATTTACTTTCGCTTCTTGCAGACTGTTTTTTCAGCTTTCAATTTGAGGTTCCCTAAATTTGGAGTACGTGCGACTCGAACAATAATCCGGCTGCTTCATGAAAACCAAATTAACTTATGATGAATTTCTTTCTAGGAAACGTATTTTTCGACAAGGAATTTATGTGTGGCCGTTGTTAGTGCATTCGAGCTGTTCTTCGACTTAACAGCTGTAACTTTTAGAAAAGTTCGCAAATTGGAAAATTATAGACCGTAAACTAAATCGCGTTCTTGTATGATGAAATAGACCCGTTTCGAATGGAGTCCTCGCTGCGAAGAACAGTGGCTAATTTAAACTTAACATTTAATTTCAGGTGGTTGGATCACTTTAATTGTGTCTTTCCGTTTCGCTTGTGGTAGCGATGTTGAAGTAAAAACAATACTAAAATAAAAACAGTAATACGTCATTCTGTGATACGAAGTGATCTCTCTGAGAAATGACTAAGTGCACGAAGGCTTTGATTCAAACGCCACAAATAAATGATACAGTGACGATGTACTAGCGAGCTGCGTGAACTAAAATAAAGATGAAAAATATGAAAAATAGTACGCAAGAGGATATCTAATAAGTGAAAAATTGCAATCACTGCTGATAAAGATTGAGTTAAGTCTTCGTATCTAATCAACTGACTTCTGTAATAATTTTACCACTGTTTGACACGGTGGATAAACTTGCCTTCTCAAATGAGCTTCGACGTAGTGAATGAATACGACATTGAAGAGCTTGCCTTCTCCGAGACGGAATCTAATCTGAAAACTGACTTGGGTAAATTGAAGCAGTATACCGTTAATAGCGCTGAGGACGAATGTTCGAAAAAGTAAATGTAGACATTAAACTTTGGAAGGATCGAAGGAAAGAAACAATAATAATAAAACAGGCGTTGAAAACGTATACAAACCTTGGAGGCACAAAGTATAAAGTGGCTGACAAGAACACGTCAAACTGCTAGTGAGCGCGTCCAACGAACATTTGATCGCAAATGAGACTCTGTTGATTTCATGCGCTTTTTATCTACGCCTTGAATCAGGCAGGCCGTGAGAATTTTCAGGGACAAACTTAGAGCGAACATAGTGTCTTTTTCTCACGGACTGTTAGAAATTATTATGGAAAATCATTAAAATCCTTTTAAACAAACAACCCATGGGTTCCATCTGTCCAGATCTTTAAGCTTCGGTTTGACTTGGAACATCCGTCAAAAGCGAATTTCTCTCCTCTATAACTGATTATTTCTCTTAAAACTTTTTGGTAACCGCAGTTTGGACAACCCGGCTAAAGGGGATTTATTTCTTGTAGCAAATACTTTCCAGTCAGTCATGACGGCATCGGGTTGCGCCTTCAAAGAGAAATTAAAATTCAAACTTTGTAAATCTCAAAAACTTTCTCGCGGCCGGATTTTCAGGGATAAGCGACATTAGCCTATTCATCAAGATAAATTGCTTTTTAATTGATTTTTGTCCCCAAGCGATCGCCTGCGTATGGAAAACTAAAGAAAAACAACATATGTACATTTAGGAACGATATTTCAGCCTTCGGAGATTTTAAATAAAACATTGCAATCAAAACAAGACTTTGTTGACTCGGTCGACAAATCAAAATATCAAAATTCACCTGTGCAAACTGCATAATTATTTTATCAGTGTTTCACTGCTGTTGAACAAAACTACACATGCACTGCCGGTATACCAGAAAACCAACCGAAGAAACTTTAAAAAATAACGATTTCGAATTTTGAGATGTGTTGGTTTTCGCCGCTTAGAGACTTGCTTCATTTAATTGGCTTTGAAGTTTCTACCAATCATTATAGCTCATTTGTAATGTGTCAAGTTTTACCAAGCACATTAAATAAAGCTGTGTGTGTTTTTCTTAATTAAGGCACGTTACTAGATATAGTTGATTATTTATATTTCTATCGTTTTGCACTTTTTGAAGTCTTGGACCAAATTATCAACCTCGTCGGGTTTTTTTTATTGTTATTATCCGTCCATTTGCCGAAATCGCAAATCTAATTCTTGGAAAACCGGAAAGTATTCAAGAACATTAGGGACTTCTCATGTAAAGATTCGTAATCTCAGGAAGAGAAAAGTTTAAAATCAAAATAAAGATCAGCTAAAATCGATTTTTTTCACGTGGTCACTCAAGAGATCTGTATTTCGCTTCGTTCCTACTTTCTTTAGCTAAGCAGAGGAACACAACACTTCCCCTTGAAGCAATAACGACCAGTCGTCCCCATAATTGTTCTGGGTCCGTTCAGCTGTTTCGTATCAAGTTACCATCACAAATCGTTGCACTTGGCTTTGAGATGATAAAAATGCAACAAAAGAGTTCATTGAAGACCTTGAAATTGCGTGGCATGATGTTTTCTTAGCTGACCTCCTTCTTTTCCAGAATTTGTAATTTCTCTTTCGACCCGTGCCTTCATACTAAAAGGAAAAAAAAATGTGTTAACTGTAAATGTGTAAATCGCGTCGCAAAATTCCCGTCAACTGATTTCAGGTAATGAATTAAAAGACCTTGAAAACAAGCTTAAGAAATCTTACTCTGGGGGTAATCATGATCTTTTTCAGGCAAACAAAATTCCAAAATTTTTGTTCTTGCGTGTTTTGTTTCGGTTGTCACAACCAAGTTGTAATTGTGCCATTAATAAAGCAGTTACTTGGATCCCTTGATCCTGAGAAGCGAAGAGTTTTGGTTAACTGGTAATCTTAACGGATGGCGTTAGCATGTGCTCTTGATAGTATTTATAGAGAGGTTCAAGACCATAGTTCTCTGAGCCTGGAAGTTTTGAAATTTCAATCCTCGCGCAAGGTAGACACTTTTAAGTGTTTGCTGGCCTGTGTGCATGCTTCACCTGTTTTCCTTTAATCGTCTTAAATAGTGGAGCGTATTGTGGACGGAAAACATTGATACGTTTTCAGAGTGAGACCTCTATTTTCAAATTCCTCCGCGTGGCGTTCGCCGACTGTTACGGGCGTTCCCGCGCATCAACACAATA
>Ga0126339_10003086_pt1 | contig 12049 bp, 9 predicted proteins | sample OrbTmetagenome_2_FD_92532 | JGI IMG/M metagenome (GOLD analysis project Ga0126339, IMG submission 92532) | Coral microbial communities from Petempiche,Puerto Morelos, Mexico - Orbicella T R C metagenome | ecosystem: Host-associated > Invertebrates > Cnidaria > Coral | place: Petempiche,Puerto...
GTTCGTATTAATTTGGTGCAGGGCGGACTCAATGTTTTCTTCACGACCCGGTGGGTCAGCATTTGCGCCCGTTGGACCCTCAGGAGCAGGCACTATATCAACGTTTTCGCTCGTCATTGTGAAATGCTGAGTCTGGCAGGAAAAATGGTTAGGCAAAACGTGCAATCGAAAACGTTCAAAATTCTACTCACGTACGCCGATCCCTGCCAAATAGGTATCACAAGACCTGCTCAGAGTTACACCTTCAAAGTAGGTTAAAGTATATATCGGTTATTGTAGCAAAAAACTCAGTCTGTTCAGTGCAGAAAACACGCGTGTCGACTGAACCGATAGCAAACACTGCAATGACCAGATAAGCATGCGCATGCTTCTCATGTAACTCCGTAGTGACTCGGACTGATGACGAGGTAGAATTGCAGTTCATCTCTGTCGCAACTTCGCTTTTCTTGGTTAGAGAAAAATGGCCATGATGATGATGATGATGATGAATAATGTGCACTTGGTTTTGCCTACTGCATGTATTTGCCATAAATCAAATTGTCCAGTTGAAATGAATATCTGTGCTTTGAGACTGATAGGTATAGAACATGATCCAGCGGATTTTGTTTTCATATGGCTTTTCTTGTTGTAGAAATACTAAACCAAAGATGGATAATTAAATATGCATAAATTAGTGTCAAATGGCCATTTTTACTTGAGGTACCTCTAACTTAAAGGGAATAAAATATTTTTAGCTACTTTTCCGCCGCATCATGATGCAGCGTGTTTATTCAAGGGCGGCGTTTGCTAATATTTCTGCTTTAAAATGCAGCGTCTATTCGAGGGCGGCGTTTAATCAAGTGAATACGGTATCCATGTAGTTGTGTAGTTCTAACTGAAGAACTTCATGTAGGGAGTTGTAATAAAGTATGTATGTATATGTTTTAATTAAGCAATAGACCACTCTTCCTGTGGGTTTACTGGCCGGCGCAATAAACAACGCTGGATGTTGGGAGAACATGAGAAAAGCTTGTAAATCACTCGCCTAACGGCTCGTGATTTACAAGCTTTTCGAGTGAAATAAGTATGGAAAGTCTGTCAATGAGAGAAATATTTATTGTACTTTCGTGATAAAGTTGCTTTTTCGCATCAAATTCATGAGATGACGCGACAAACCAATCAAAGCGACTGAAAGAATGAAAACACAGACTCCCCGCCGGAGACGAAGTCCGCAGAGCAAAGCGACAAAAACATTTCACGCTAAGAAAGTTTTAAGAAAGGTAAGGAAAAGGTTACTGGTGAAAGGCAAAAAGCATATTAATTTACTCGAAAGTATTCTGACGGGAAATTGCAGGGATTCGTAAGTGGAATCGGTCATCACGAAAGTAAAAGGCTGTACGAAAAGTGTGCAAGTAGTCCAAACTTCATGTGCTTGTCGAAGCGATTCAACGCAGTGTTTAACGATAACTTTCCAAAGTTTTGCGAATGGAATAAAGGTTAGTAACAGAAATGTTGCTTCCCAAATTTATTCAGAATTTATTTACTTATACTGAAGACTATGAAGGCCGTGATTCTCTCTCTATTTTGCTAAATGAAAGCTATTGCCTGAAGGCTAAGCTTATGGAATCAAATTCATTTATCGCGTAATGCATGCATGCACTGAGTTCAAACTCAAAATTTCTGATAGAAAGAGATCTTTTACCTGCTTTTTTGACAACCCAAATTGGTCAGTCAAGCCCAGCTGACTTCGTCCTCCACAGACCGTGGAAAGCAACGAAATAAGTGTATAAAACGTCCTTAATCTTAATCTTAATCTCAAGCGTAAACGGAGTCGGCGTAAAAGTTTTGCCGTGGAAAAAAATAAAAAGCTTTATATGACTACCAACTTCTCGTCCTGTTTTTCCTTGCAAACTTGAATTTCCATGTCTATGTTGGATGAAAAGATATTCCAGATATTCGTGTTATCGATATCTCAGCCAGTGAAAGGCAAAACTATACGTACATACATACATACTTTATTTGTCCAAAAAGGACTGTTTATCACATTTGTTATCGCTAGGGTTCCGAGTTCTCTAGTTCCCGCCTAGAGCTGCCATAGATCGGGAACCTTGGTTTACCGGTGCAACAGAACATAGGTTAGCAACTCTATTGACCAATCAGAGCGTGCGTAGCATCTCAGTTATTTTATAAAGCGAAATATTTTCACCTTTTCACTTTCCGCCAGCTGTCTACCCGTTCGTTCGGCATCAACGGCGATTATTTGTAGCTCCTCTTTGAGGTCTTCTATTTAACAAATAGATTCCATGTTGCTATGCATCTGTTCAGTAATAGATCACAGATGACGTCAAAATGCGGTAAGAACATCAGTGACACACTCGGCTATCGCCTCGTGTGCCACTGTTTTGTTCTTACCACATTTTGACGTCTTCTGTGATCTGTTACTGAACAGACGCTCGGCAACATGGAATCTATTTCTTTAATATAATAAAGGAACAAAGTTTTGCAGAGAAAGCTTTTTTATTTCAAAATCTTTCAACATAATCTATTGTCTATACGAAATGAAATCGCTTCTCGTGGAATGAAAACTTACAGCGAAAGCAGAAGTGAAATGCGAAATCTACAAATCTTAAATAAAATGCTGGAAAAGTCAAGTCAGTTTTTGTCATCAGGGCAGCCCTGTGAGCCGAAAAGCTCGGATGTTGCCTTGAGTATTGCAGGAGTTGAAAAAAAATACGCTCAGAAACCTTGCGATTGCGGTCAACACTGGAGGCCAATCGATTCGAGTTTTGAATGAAAGGAGCGTTAGAGACGGTGAAAGTTTGTGTCCTCTGTGGTTGGTGATTCTCAAATCAGTTTGATATAGTGTCTGAGACATCCTAAAGCGGCGATAAAGTTGGCCGTGAGACGGTAGTGAGCTATACTTTGCTCGCTACTGTGCCCTGAAACGGACTGGAACATTCGCTTCGGAAAGCAAGGTTATGTATTTATTTTAACTTATTTTAAGAAGTGATGTTTTGATGTTTTATTCGTGACACCAATCTCTGTCAATAATTATTTTGAGAGGATAATTTTTTAAATAAATTAACGTCATAAACGTTTTGTTTATTGGGTTTGTTAAATTCGAGACAAAGCAATGATTTCGTCATCATCATTGCCTGTAACCCCGTCTGGGGCAAAGGCTACCAATAAGCACCCCCCAGTCATTACGGTCCTGGGCCAGTCGTTGCAGTTCTCCCCATGCCGCGTGTAGCCATTTCTCCTCATGTCTGATTTCTTACCTTAAAGTAATTTCAAGATCGATTTTGCGTTTGGCTTTAGTCTCGCTCGACTGCCGACTGAGACTGCTCGAGTATTTTTTCTGAGTCATTTGCTAAAAAGGAAACGGCTTTTTCTTTCTTCTTCCGGCTTGTCGTACCTGTTCAACGCCTCGACAAGACTTTTTTGTACCATATCTTTCGCCTAGTCACTTAAAATATTATTTTAATTCTCAAAACTTTCCGCCATTTTAAAACACAGAGGGAAAAACTCTGAAATGGTGACATCAATCGTGCATCTGTTCTCTAATAGATCATAGGCGAGAACCAATCAAAATGCGAGAATAATTTGGGTTATTATATAAATGTTTTTCTTTTCCTCAAGTTGTGCCCCCACTGCGGTTAATTTTTCTCCAAGTTCTTTCAGTTTAAGTGTAAAAGAGGTAACCTGGAAAAAATATATGCACATCAGATACGTTTATTGCTTGTTTTAAAAATTTGTCAGAGCAAAAGTTATCTCATCCTAAAAGATGTTTTACACATAGAGAATAAGCAAAGAAAAAAGGATGGCACGTTGTTTGTTTTTTTTTTCATGTTTTATTTTTTTTAGACACAAGGGAACTGAACTGAGAGAGAGTTGTTCCTCGCAAATTTAGTATGCAGTGATGCATGAAACGACAACTGAAACCATAGTGGATATTCAATTCATTAACCTTAAATTCTCATTCTCGGATAACGCATTGCTAGCTTTCTGATTGGTTCGCTGAGTCTCCGTTACCAGACATAACACCTACATGTACCTCGATCATTGTCCAGTATATCAGTGGAAAATGAGTGCGACAAGTGTCGCTTGGTTAAAGTTTATCGTCGGTAATGGAAAGTTCTGCTGGGAAAAAATGGCTGAAAACAGCATATTTAGTAAGTTTTCTATCCCAAAGATACAGGGAATAATAGGCAATACCAGGCCGGAAACTTCGAAAAACCACAAATGTCACAATTAACTAAGCCGCCATTTGAATTTGATAGAAAAATTTAATCGAAAAGCTTGCTAAAGTACAAAATAAACAGAGGAAAGAAGCAGCAAAAATGTCACATTGTAGATTCAAAAACCGACACAAAATTGTTCAGTTATATTTGTGAAAACAGATTTTCGGCATAAGATTATAGCTTAGCACCAGCTTCAGTAAAGTTTGTTACCTTACATTTAGCTACTGTCCTCTTGTACTTCGGTGAACTCGATCGATTCTGAATAACACAATCTGTCGTCTTAATTATGACAACCACGTCAAAAAAATAAGCTAAGCTTTATTTGACTCGAACAAAACGTATTATTTTCCGCACAGCCACTACTTCGGATCTTCTCTTAAATCTTTTGTCGTTTGTTACAATTTGTCCAGCATGTAGACAAATTTGGAGGTAATTTGTAGAATTTTACGGAAGAAAACTCTGTCTCGATTGCTTTCCTGCATACCGTAAATCCTGGAATGAGCGCCCGGGGAGCTTATTTAATTCAAATTTAGGAGAAGATGGGGGGCGCTTATTCGAGGGGGGCGCTTATTTAATTTTCCTAGATGGTGGCCTGACATGATCATTTTTTTAAACACGTATCTGCGCGTAAACAACAACGTAAGCTGTTTATCGACATAAAAAGCTGATCCTAAAGATTAAATCGCGGCACCGTTAGTCCTTAAAGTGTTCAACGTGCTCACTTAACGTGTTCACAACTGAAACAATGCACAAATCTAATACTACACGACGAAAACTATGCACTTTTTGCTGTCCCAATACTCGTCCACAAAATGGGGGGAGGCCACTGGGGGCGCTTATTTTAAATTTTGGCCGATAGGAGGGGCGCTTATTCGGGGGCGGGGGGGCGCTAATTCGAGGATTTACGGCTACTTCATTCAACACAGAAAGGGAACAACGCGCGACAAATTTTCCCGCCTTTTCATACCATCGCTGCCTTTATATCTAACTCAAATGTCTCCATTATCCAGTCGATTAAATAATTTACTAAAAAAATTATTCAGTTTGCCCCTGTTGGATATAAGATGTTCATAGCAAACGAGGCGCGACAGCAGTGGATAAAAATAAGTGACACGAGGCTGCCCAAAGGGCCTTTCAGTGATTTCTTTTTATCTCCTTGTTATGAGCATCTTAGCAAACATCAGTGATGGCTACTCTATAAACCTTTAAAGTTGAGGTATATGTTTAAATTGAAATACAAATTGGAACTTCCAGAGACAGCTTTGAGAGAAAGGTACATGTGATGCACTCATTACAAAGCGCCGGGGTATTTGAGAAAAAAAAAAACGAATTTGTAAAGAAGGTTTAAAACGACCTAAGAGATGATGAAACTTAAGAAAGTTAAACCCCATATAGTTCTTATCCCTTAGACCCCTAAGGTAATCCCTCTTAAGGTATTTTTAGATTACACGAGGATTCATAAATCTTAGGAGGGTCTCTTAAAAAGCAAAACCAGTGACACTGATTTTATTTACGTGGACAGCCCAATCGGCCTTAAAATAAGCCCAGGTCAGACGTGCTCGTAAGTAGACGCAAGCTGAAAACTTGGGTCTACTTGCGACTCCGTTTGGTCAGGCCTTACGTGCACTTGCATTGAATTGCGATGACTTGCGCTCACTTTGGTCGAGACCACCCAGCTCACTATTTTCTCAATAATAAGTCTTTGATCCGCTCTCAAATCGACCACAGGAAACAAAGACAAGCTTTATTTCAGGACCTGTTTGAAGTCTTCCTCGAATTTACGCCCAACACTATATTGTTAAAAGGGTTTTTGGTTTGGCCCAAAAGCAAGAAGGTGCGCGCACTGCAGCTGGCCGACCTTCGAAAAGTTCGCCGTAAAAAATGATCGACGAGTATTGCTTCCTTGCGCCCATGTTACAGCTTACGATTTCCTCGGCTTCGTTGGATATCTTTTTTCTGAAACTCTCCCCGAGAATCTTCCCGTTGCGCGGGCCAAGGAACTACCTCGATCGATGAGAAAAACCACTTCGTGCAAGAAGGCGACAGAGTCGTCTTGCTAGATCTCCCTGCTGATTGGTCAGAAAAATATGTTTTGGCCAATCAGCGGGAAGGATTTCGAACGCTTCTGGAACTGGCTGTGTATGAGTAAGTTCTCCCGCTCTTGAAGTAAACTTTCGCTCAAAACTATCGGGTCGCCCGAAAATATCGCATCGTCCCGAGTTGCTGCCCCTGGGTCTCCGAGGATGCAATAAAACATGGGTTCAAATTTTACCTTTCTTCCAATTAAATGTAGGCTTCCTCACCTGTTTCCTCTTGGCTTCATATCTTTTACGTTCAGCAGCAAGCTGTCCATAAAATTGTGTGTTCATGTCTTGGATTTTCTCTTTAAAGCATTTGGTCATTAATTGTAATTTACACTCTACTTCATCTATTCTTCGTTCTTGCTCTTCAAGTTGTGCCTTCAAGGATTGCTTGACGTATTCTGAGTGGTCCTTCGCCTCAGTTGAGTTGGGACTCAACTGCATTGCCTGCAGCTATAAACATGCACAAGTAGTTACATAAATTTTATTTAGGGTCGAATTTACAGTGTACCATGCATTACTTTGAAAACAAAACGACTGCTTTTATCTTTCAGACATGTTTCGACGCTTTATCCGTCATAATCAGCGTAACGGTTGAGATAACAAGTGTTCCGGTGTCACGCAGTTTTGCGATGCACAAAATCTCAAAGTTGTAGCGGTAAACCAGATTTCCCGTGCACCTGACCACAAACTATCGGTAAAGGTGTTTACAAAGAAAGAGTCAAATGAACTGATGTGTTTGACTTTTTGATTCAGTTCAGACTTCCCATTTTACGAACATAGATTCCTTAAGCTTTACTTGAAGCTTAGTAGCCACAGGGTCTAAAACTTTGAAACAATCTGTTGAGCGAGAGATACGACAAGATTCTGAACTCTTTAAATTTTGTAAAACTTGAGAAGATCTGTCCAACGATAAGTGCTCGTGGACACGCGAAGAGAAATGTCGGCTTATTTCACCGATGTAACAAGCATTACTGAACTTGCACGGGAAAATTTATACATGGTATACATATGGAGCCTAACAAGCAGAGGATCTTTCACGTTAAACAATTCCGTTCCTAATTTTAAAGTTAGAGAATACAAGCTTGATGTTCATAGGTTTGCAAACTGATCAGTTGACAAGTTTGCGCACCCTATGCTTTGTACTATAGAACCGGCCAACGTAAGGGATCTTACGTTAGCCATTGATTCTGGTGGCTCCCCCCTACTGCGGTTCATGTGCCGTCTCCCTCTACCGTCTTGGAAATATAGCGGCGGATTGAGCCATTCAAGACGTGCTCGGGATAGAGATTCTTGCGTGAAATTACAAACAACTTCTGAATATTATTGTTGTTAATGTGTTGATAATCTTAAAAATCCCGTCGGTAGGGGTTTTGACTAACCCTATATTGATTCTGTAATGAAAATGAGCAAAGCTCAAAAATTGTAAGCATTTCTGCTAATCTCTACGAGCTAAGTGTTACAAATGAAAATAACACACACACACAAAAAAAATTAGAACAAAGCAGACTAATTTATGCAACATTTCAGGATGAAATGTGTGTTCCTCGATTTGGCCGCCTGGTAACTAAAGGAATTAAGGCCATAAGTAGTTGTATTTTAAGCAGGGTGAAAATGTCAGCTTTCTCAGATTCGTTGTTGAGTGCAGGTAAGACAGTAACTGATCGATAATTTATTTTCCTCAATTCATCATTTTTGATAAAAAAAGGAGGTGTTACCTTTCCTCTTTTCCAGCGAGAGGGATATATTGGTTGTCTACTGGATCCAGTCATTTTTACTGATAGGGGATCAGATATCGCTGGTGCACAGTTTTTGGGAAGCTGAGGAAATGTTTCCTGTTCACGGGAAAGAGAAGCAACACCAAAGTTTATTCCCTGTAGTGACCTTCAAAATTCGCCAAACTTCAAAACAAAACTCATATCAGCCTCTAAAGTATTTGAGAGACGCAGAACAATTAAGGAGAATTGAGAAAATAATACCACGTTTCCCTCGGTCTCCAATTTTTAATGCTTGGTCATACTTCTTGAATGAATTTGAAAAAAAGAAAATTCGAGATAAACATGCAAATTCTAACACATATAGCAAAGGCAACGGTGTCGTCACCTATTGTTGTGAATGTGACACCTCAGCGAGGTATTGGGTGTCAATATTAAGAGTCTTGTTTTTCTGATAAGTCTAACAAATTGACGTCAGTTTTTTATGCGTCTGTCCTCTTATTGATGATAAATTGCGTCATAACATTGTCAAGGTGGCTATGTAAACTTTGACAACGTTTTGACGAAATTTATCCTCAATAAGAAGACAGATGCATAAAAAACTGACGTCAATTTGTTTTTTACAATAACAAGACCCCAAAATAGTCAAATGCCGGGAATAAATGAGGGTAAAAGACGCCGAAAACTTGCCGTAAACAAAGATAAGTGAATTTTATTCAAAATGACGCGAACATTGTCAATAGCTTTTATCGCTTTTTGATTGGCTACTTAAAAAGTCCATAAAATCTCATTGGATAAAAAGACGACAGTTTGACAGCTGAAAGTTGAACTTAACAGCTTGCATAAATTAAGATTTTATCCTTCTGTACTCTTATTGATGATAAAAATGAGCCAATCAGCGCGCGAGAAGTTAGACAGTTATTGTAAAACTAATATTAGTATAAATCTACTAGCGTTCTATCACGAATGCCGTTCTCTGATTGGCTACGCTACTCACTATCTATTCTGTGATAGATAGTGAGTAGCGTAGCAGTGTGCGCTTGCTAACAAAATAACGGCCGCTACATGGCGTTTTCGAAGTGTCTGTGAAGAGGATTTAGATTAAGTTTTGAACGACTAGTAGATTTATACTAAAACAATTAGATTATTCGCTCTCGCTTTCTATCGCACGAAAGTTGACTCGGGCTGCGCCCTCGTCAACTATCACGTGATAGAAATCTCGAGTCATAATCTAATTGTTTAACAGAAACACTATCCTCACAATTCGCTTAAGTGTCGAAAGTAATTTGAGTTTGCGCTGGTTTAGCTTTTCTACCTGTAGTGATTGGTCGAACAAACTCATGCCACTTTCTCAACAAATGAGAAATTAATAAACCAAAACGAATGGTAAATTTCTCGCGCACTTTTCCCCGCGCTTCGGGCCACCTAAACGTACAAATAAGTTTGCTTCGAGTTTTGCCTCGTTTACTGGATTGCCTGAGTCCTTTGAGGCAAAACTGAGGGCTTTTGGTTTTGCGACACTCAATAGACCATTTTCGAATTTTCAGTAGTGCACTGGAACTAGCTTGCAAGTGCAGCAAATGCGGGGAGTCTTTTCAAATACATACGACTTTGACCTCTCTTTAATTATGTTTCCCCGCATGACATGAGCCCCTAATGCAAGCCAATTCTAATACCGAGAATACGAAAACTATTGAAAACCACGAAAACTGTTGGTGGGGTGAAAGGAACAAATACCAACCTTAGTTAATTTCTTTCTGTTTGGCATCCTGTTCAGCAGTGATTTTAGACTGCGGGCAAGAAAAACGTTTTAGACCACAAAAACAAAAGAGAAATAGCAATTTTCAGAAACTATTGAAGCGTGCATTTATAAAAGGGTTTCTTTTACCAAAAGCTCTACGAAAACTTGAGACTATCTTCAATCGGGCGGAGATTTTTATCTTCATTTATAATGTAGAGAGGACCCTGCGCGCGCTCTGATGGGTCAAAAACCCATGTTTTCCCAGAGTATAAAACATACAAAAAGCGTATTTTATTGTTTTTCGCCACATTACCTCCACATCATAAAGCAAATGAAGAAGCCTAAGCCGTATATTACACTGTGATAAAACACTCTGGACACTTGAGAACACTCGGGAAATGTAGAAAACACTCGCCAGCGGCTCGTGTTTCTACACTTCCCTCGTGTTCTCAAATGCCCGTCGTGTTTTACCACAGTGTAATATACGGTTTAGGCTCCTTTATATGTTAAATATATTGTGGTAAATTAAAATCTCGGCAGCTATTCTCAAACTAACCTCGGTGAAAATCTCCCAATCATCCCTCTCTTTGACCACAATGACTGGCTAAACATCTTGAGATGGGGTAAATGCCAAGTTATCAGAACTGCCACGGGATTCCTGTAAAAACGTTGATTGTGCGAGTAAAACTTTGAACAGAAGAAGGAAAAGGGGACCGGATATATACATACACGACTGGAGCTATGAAAACCGTGCCAATGAAAATGCTTTCTTTCGCACCAAATAGCCTACACACTTTAATTTTACGACTCCTAAAGGCCTCAAAAGTATACTTAAGCGATCTAAATAAGACAAGAGAAGAGCACGAAAAGGAAGATAAGAGAGTCGGTTACATTCCTTTGAATTCTTTATCGTCTCCTTTGGAGACGAAAAAAAAAAAAAATGCTTGAGTAGGGGGCGATTATTTTTTGACACATACGGTTTTCATAGATCCAGACATATTTATACATATGAGGCAGCATTGAAATACTTCTGACAATTCCATTGAAAAACATCCTAGGAAGATGCTACTTTGTTCTGAAGAAAGGCTAACACTCATAACGTCAGCTTCACACACTCGCTACGGCGGTTTAAAACTTACCTTTATGACTTTCAAGTTTACAAAAAGCTAAGTTTTTCACTAACTCGCTAACAGAGCCTGCAGTTTCTTTAGTAATGATATAAAAACACAAATTTCAGCATGCTGATTAGCTGAGAGTAGATCAATAAATCCGATTTTTTTGATGTGTGAAAAAATTGGAGTCGCAGTAATTAAGTAATCGAGATTGTGAGAAATATTCTTTAACAAATAGATTCCATGTTGCCGTGCGTCTGTTCAGTAATAGAGCACAGATGATGTCAAAATGGGGTAAGAACAAATAAGTGGCACACGAGGCGATAGCCGAGTGTGTCCCTGATGTTCTTAACAATGTAGTTTATTCACGAATAAGTAACTGGTAATAACGCCTCACACATTTAACTTGACATGGAATGTATCCCAGAGCATGATTTATTACGATTTTAATAATTATTCAGTCGTCGTGACTAGGTATTTGTATGCACAAGACTCTGCTTCTCTTGGGATAAACCAATTTCAATATATAACAATATCAGGAGATTCAATAAACGAAAACTAAGAAATAAAAACGAAATCTTTTTTAGCCAGCCAAGCCGAGGAATGAGAAGAAGCATTTTTTAAATTTAATTGGAAAAGTTAGAGTGCACTGAGGCAGAAATTCGTCTCAAGTCCAAAACAGTTGCGAGAGGAGTAAACTACGGCTTCAAGTCAAGATCTTTGTTTTGCTGGTTTTGAAATCGGTGGCATTAATGGCAAGTTTATAGCTTATAATTTGCCCTAAAGATGTTTCATGCGGTTACCGGTTGATTGTTGTGTTAATCACTAAAAGCTGACTTCTTTTGATCCTCTCACAATTGAAAGGTATATTGATCCGCCTTATGCAGGGCGCGACACACGCTCAGCGGATGAACACTATATCCTCTTAGAATCATTAATACAAATGTCACTCAGGGATAATGGCTTGATTTTTGACCATTAATTAAAAACAAGCTATGCCTCGTCATTTCCCTAACAGACGTCACTTAAAACCTTTGAATTCCTGTTTTTGGAAAGCACGACTTCCTTAGTCGATAGATTGTTAGATTTGACTTCTTATCTCAAATATATGCTTTGGAATGTGTTTGATTTGATGTAGACAGTTATCCAAGACACTTCTTTGAACATCCTTACCACTTGA
>Ga0126339_10003087_pt1 | contig 12049 bp, 7 predicted proteins | sample OrbTmetagenome_2_FD_92532 | JGI IMG/M metagenome (GOLD analysis project Ga0126339, IMG submission 92532) | Coral microbial communities from Petempiche,Puerto Morelos, Mexico - Orbicella T R C metagenome | ecosystem: Host-associated > Invertebrates > Cnidaria > Coral | place: Petempiche,Puerto...
CAGGTATAGTAAACGAGAAGATAGATTTCATGGTGGATGCTCGTAATGCCGGCCGTGGGAAACTGACAGGCAAGCTTACTGGAATCAAATACCACACAGACATAGAAGTGAATGACTTGAAGGACGGTCGGTACGCCTGCCACTACCTTGTGCCGCAGACGGGTGCTTATGTCCTGTCCCTGATGTGGAATGGACAACATATCCCGGATAGTCCTTACAAGGTCACCATCAGGGAAGCACAAGTTATGAAAGCGACAAGTTGTGTTGTTGAAGGTGAGAAATATCTAAAGCCAAGATTGCTTTAGACAACTGACTTACCCTCCGTGAGCTTTGCACTCTCTCTCTCTCTTGCTTCAAAAGAAAAGTGTGATGAACGTTCTCTTTACAACAATGACTGGAGGTCGACGGGGAATTTTTTCTTCGATAAAACGCTCGTCTCGTAATAGTAAACACTTAGTTTGAATCTGAATTATTACTGCTAGCCTTAATTACAGTTAATGTGAACACGGTTGACAAAAAGCCACAAGTAAGTAACAAAGAAATATTCACCCAAACAAAGTGACTAATAAACTAATAAAGAGCAACAAGGCGCTTAAAAACCAGTTTAACTTGTTTGACCATCAGGGAACATGCTCAAGGAGGGTGCCGGTGCTACAGTGGGTCAAGCCATGGGGTTCAATATCAACAGCAAGGATGCGGGCCCGGGTCAGCTTTACGTACGCTGTCAGGGACCCTCAAAGGACTGTGACTGCACCGTGTTTGACAACAAAGACTCTACATACCAAGTACAGATCTTTCCCACCGAAGTTGGCAACCATCTTGTGTACGTAGAGTGGGGTGGAAGGCCGGTTCATGGAAGCCCCTTTTTGGTGCGCGTGGGACAGCCCCCTGACCCTAGCAAAGTCCGTGTGTATGGTATGTGCCTTCACTCCTCAGTAAAATGTCCTGCAGTTGTTCAAAGCAAATGACATTGATAATGTCTAAATATTTCTTCTATGTTTTTTTTTTTTGTCAGGTCCTGGATTGGAAAATGGATTGTTAAGAAGTTTTAAAGGTGAATTTCTCGTCGAAACTAAGGGTGCAGGACCAGGAACGCTCAAGATAAGAATCCATGGACCTCGAGGTGCCTTCAAGGTGGAAATGTACCGTGACACGTCTAAGGAACGCTCTATCGGTGTGCGATACAACCCCACTGAAGCAGGACGTTATATAATCAACATCAAATGGGCTGACCAACATATACCTGGCAGTCCTTTCGACGTCACGATAGTTGAAACTAGAGAAGAACTTGAATCGCTTAACGAATTGAATGATAATGCGGTGCTTTATCAACAAAGAGACGCGAGACTTTAGGAGACTGGTAGCTAGTGTGTATTTAAACTTGTCCCCAGTGTCTTCTCGGTCAGTCAAATCCAATATGGCGTCTTTACAAGTGAGTGTGAGACGCGCGTAATATTGCCATCTTTAAACGTTTGCTAGATCCAGAATTGCTCTTATTTGCAAATATGGGATGAGTTGTGTATCGCGGTCGTGTCAATTGGTATTGAGCTGGTTAGTCAGGGAAATTTTGCCTTTTTTGGTAGAAAACTGTCGGTTGCGACTGCTCTATGGTAAGAGAGTGGAAATTTGTTAGTAACACGACATTCAACCTCGAATCGGAAACTGTCTGGTGTTTTTTTTAACGAGATATCCCACAAACGGCTCTCGTTTTCAAAACGCTTAAATGAGAGCACGGATGTTGTGTTACACCTCATAGCCGCCGCACTTCCACAATAGTTAGTATCACAAATTTATAATGCAACTTCTAGTACTGTATGTAGTTTCTTTTTTTCCCGTGAATTTCTAGTTTTATACGGAATCTTCAAATGGACTCAAAACTCCTTAAACAATCATGTCAAATCGTAGATCCGCGGAGAGTAGAAACTAGTAAGCCCATTACGGACACATGTTACTGTAGGCCTGTTATGATTGGCGGGAGACAGCGTAATCTTTTTGATTGACGGAAGAGTAATTCAGTTGATATGGTTTTCCTTGGTTTCAAAGCCTAGGTCAGCATAAGGAAACTGTTTTACTGCGCATGAGTATATTAGAGTATTTTTCTTGGGTAAGGTTTAGCGGTGCGCGGGGCTGTCTCGAGTTTTTATCAGTTTCTTGTCGAGTCTTTGATCCTTTGCGTCACTTTGAGTTATAGTTGCAAGTCTGTATTTGCTCTCAGCATCAAAAGAAGTTTTTAATTAAAAAAATAAGTGAACCAAACTGGATCAATTCAACGAAGCGGATTAAGATTCCAGTTAAAAAAAAAACGTAAACCAACTGTTAAGTAATATCTTTAACCCGGGCTTCTGCTGTAGCGTCAACTAAGGTTTGCGTATCTTCCGCGGAGACAAAACGAATTTCTGCAAGCCATGACGTGGGAATGTATATTTGTTGGCTAGAATCCCAAATAATTCTATTTAAAGTAACTAAGCTATATATTTATACGGTACCTAGACTAGATTAAATCGGTTGCTTGTGTATTTATCAGGTCTTTCAATATATCATCGTGTATTGGACACAAATATCACATTGATCAAGAACAGAATTCTGTGTATTTAAAGGTCCACTTCTCCCGTCTCAATTTAGTAACGTGTGTCGTACAAAATATTGCTTGAGTTTTTGGGATGGTCAGAATTTATTAGCTTACTGAATTTTTATTAAGGTGCGCTGCAATCAGCGTCTGGAGAAAATGACGTTTTTTGTAGCGGGGTTTGTGAAGTTTAGAAAACGACACGAGATTCGTGTCAATAATAGAAATGGACAAGGAGTGTACAAGGTTTTCACTTACTGTAAAGGTACACTTTAAAGGTTTAGTTAGATTTGTTACTAATTTGTAAATAAAAGTCTATTTTGGCCACCTGCGTATCACCTTTATGTTCTACTGCCATACCCAAGTCTCGCGCGGCCGAGATTTGTCTTCATAGCGTCACAGAGATCTGGTCACGAGAACTTCATGTTCTTCCTCTTTTGACAAAAAGATGTTGATAGAGCAGGACTGTAGTGCAAAACGTTCTATAGGACTTGTAGAATCCCACCAACGAATATGGGAGAAGAAAGTATGAGAGTGTGTTAGAACTCCTAAGTAAAAGACTAAAAGAGTAACCAACATGTCACACGCGATCTTTTTTGGCGGTCGCGCGCGCGTCCTCGAGGGGTCGTACGAAAGTCGAGCAGGGAAAGGGTCTCAGACGTACTGCTGATTTTTCTTCAATTTTTAAGCCTGACCCGAAGAATTTACGCCCGGTTTTTTTCACTCTCTTATTGAAAAGCAATATGCTCCACACAGAAACTAAAATTTCTACAATCTCTCCCAGAAAAACTCGACCACGCAAACCACTCCTGAAGTTCTTACTCCATATGACATCCTTCCGGTGATAATGAGTTCCGCTGGAAGGATACTCAACTCACGTCCCAGTTATTGGACTTGTCACAGGAGGTACTTCAACACACTTGATCACGTCTTCGATGTTGCATCTCATGTTGTCTGCTTTCTCACGAACGTCCAACTTCCTGCGTCAAAAGAACGGAAATATGGATTTCTGTGGGCAAGCAACGCGACAAATCGAGAGGTCAGGTCATTCATAACGCACGGTTACAATATCACGTTGGATAGAAATAGAAAAGTAACCGCTCTAGATTGTGAGGCCTAAGCTGCGTCGTCTCGAACCCAGGTCTCGAATGACGTTAAGAGAGCTCAAATCCTGATGCAAACCTTTACCCCAGAGTTCTGCTTCTAACGAACTTTCCAGCACGCTCGTGCGTGTCGTTTAAATTTGTTTATTACACCGTTTACTGAACCGAGGTAGTATTAGCAAATGAAATTGAAGGTCGCTGGAATCGAAGAGAAGCACAAAGAAGTTTCGCGAAGCCATATTCGACATATTTGACGGTTCATTGGTTCATTGGAGTTCAGTGACGTGCTCTTGATCAACTCGGAGTGGCGGAAATTACTCGTTATCTTGTGATTCCAGTTTCTATGTAATATTCATAGAAATAGTTGATAGGGTCGACGCACGCGTCCGAATGAATTCAGCACAAAAAGCTTGGGTTTGAGAAGTGCCGCATACTCGAAAGTACAAACGTAAGCACAATAATAAGCTGTGATGATCAAAACGTCAGCCTCTTCAATTCGGTACGTCGCGTACTTGTCATTTATGAATATTAAGTTGATAATCAACCAAGGATGTTAGTAGCCCGCCAACGCAACACAACACAATAATTTCCTAAGAACTACTTTGCTCGTTTATTATAAGGAAATTAACCGCCGTTTAAGATTAAAAGCTGAAATTTCGAGCGTCACTATCAATTAGTGTTCCAATGGAGTTATTTGCAATAAAAAACAGAAAAAAACGCAACGTAATGATGTCTTCACTCTTTTCAACGTCAATACAATGCCGGGTAGTTCAAAACGCTCGAAACATCAGCTGGTTTCGTTACAATATCGCCGTGGTCAATTTGGTTTAATTTCCCGCCAAAAAGCGCAAACAAAGGCTTCGCGGTATAAACTTTCTCAAGTTTTTGTTGTTCTGGCTGCACAGCTTTCTTTTGATGAATCGTTTAAAATGAAAATTTTGAAACAATTTTATAGCTTTAACTAATTAATGCTGTTCAAAAAGACCGCCTTCGTATGTGTTATCAGAAAGTTTCTGGTGTTGCTCGCGGTTTTTTTCCTACTGATTAAAGGAAAATTTTAGTTTATTACCAGATGCATTAGCAGGTCTTAGCAACTTCTGGAGGAGCAGACGTTTTGATTGGGCCCAGGTCAAATGTCGAACTTCACATGAGACGAAATAAATTGCAATTTCAGACGATACAAACGGGTAAAGCTCGACCGTTGAGTCAAACGTCGAGCTTTAACAATTCGAACGGGTTGGTCGATCTAAATTAAGTCGGACAAACTCAGTTGATTCAACCGTCTAACTTATCCTGAACTTGTTTCGCTCAGTTTAGTTCGTCTCATGTGAAGTTCGACGTTTGACCTGGGCCTTGCTTTTCATCAGAGGTGATTGTAGTAACATCTGCTCCCGGGGGAAGGGGTTGGGGTGGGGGGGGGGGGGTTGCTCCCTTATATGGGCTATATGGGTATGTGCGGCTCCAAAGGGTAGGGTTTTTCAGCCGTTTTGGTCATAAATTGGGCATGGTTTTAGCACTCTAGTGTCGAATTCGGTATGTTTCTTAGAAGAAGCTACTTTTCATCGTTATCAATAAGACCGTCAACAAAAGCCCTTCATAACTTATGTTTATGGCAACTGTGTCAGTCGCAACGGTCATAAATAGGCTATCGAATTTTTAGTCAGGTCATAAATAGGGTAGCAAAAAACGCAGATTTTCGTCATAAACAGGGTAACGGTTTTGGGAAGTGGGCCGCACACCCCCACCCAACTTTCTGGAAGTACCCCCCCGGGCATCTGCTTTATTTCCACTAATGGAAACTCGCAAAATACAGCCTTGACGCTTAAACAAGTCATATGGCTCATTTTGATCGCCAAAAGAGAGAGGATTTTGTTCTTAATGCCTGGCTACCAGAAGCCATGTCTTGCACTGCACTTCACTGCCTTGAAAATAAGATAAGAGACATAATATGCAAATAAATATTAACTTCAGTATATCACTTGTTTGTTACTGATCAGACAAATTATACGTTTTGGAAAATAATTCGAAATTATCCCAGGACGTAGGTCGAGTTTCTGCTTGCATGATTGGAAAAGATCGAGAAAAACATTCCACACACAAGTCATTTTAATCAGCTATGGTTGTAAAATATACTGCCCAGTGATCAAAGTAAAGAACCAACAGCATAGTTAAAATGCAAAATTTCTCTTTCAGATGGCACAAGTATAATGGGAATTAGAGTGCCACTCAATAATATTCACTACAGAGGAAAATGCTTTTCTCGTAAGTGTAAAAAAATCGTGGATTACCTCACGTACAAACCATTAACTGGAACTTGTTGTGACGTCTGTAAATGTAGAGTGTTTGCTCTGCGATTTAAAAGCTTGAGAGTAATGAGTCGGCTTTATCTACTTTTATTCAAAACAAAAAACGAGATTTACACTTTTCTCGATTTCTCTGTGAGCTGGGAAATGTCAAAATAAAAGCCAACGTACCTTGCTAATTAATTCGGAATCTCTTTTAGTAATACCTGCGGCAATTTATCCTTTAAAAGGCTAAAAAATGCAAATGCTAAAACGAAATATTTTGCCTGAGTTAATTCGAAGTTTATTTTACAATAGCTTTATGAGAACAAGTCTCATAAACGTATGTTTCTCTGTTTTGCGAACGTAAAATCTTTTTATTACAGCCGAATAAAAAATGTCCAATACACAGACTTCATTGATTAAAAAGGCATCTGACAGCAATCCTGCACCATCGCATTTTTACGAAAAAACTGAAAAATTAATTTTTAATGAGATGTAAAACAGCGTCTGGTGTTTTAAATGAAAACCTGATTAGATCTAACTATTGTCTTTAACTCCAAAACTTTATTCAACTAATCGAATTTTTCCTAAAAAACAGGAATCAGACTTTCCGAAATATATATTCATGTTAATAAATAAAAAGCCAAGACTTTAAAAACGTTTCCTAAGCATCTGTTTTACACTTTCCGTGCCCGAAGTGTGAATATATATTCCTCTCAAATTATCTTTGACCATTTAAATTGAACATTTCCTGTTAGTTTTCACGATTTGACGTGAAACAAAAACATAATACTGGGAGAAAATTCAACGAAAACATATTTCACATTTCCTATTCGCCGTTTCGTTTGATTATTTCTCTTTTGTTTGATGGCCACTTGGCAAACAATGCGATAATAAAGATTTTCAATTTTAGTTTGCGATGCAAATATGCTCATTTTTATTTTAATCTCCGAGAAGTGTTGCACGCGCTAAGACACAAATATAAAAGCCACATATCTATACATGAGCACACGACAATATCTCGAGATTAGCTTAAAATAACCCGCAAAAGGCGTCAGTTCTAGAAGGTCGCTAAGGTCGAGTACGCGACCACATTTTCATTACGTGAACAACTGAGTGCGTGGATTCTATTGTTTGGAAATCCTTTTATGCTAGTGGCCAACTCCCAAAGGAAGTACAAAGCATTTCAGGTGCTCTTTAATCATTTGTGAATCAAAACAAGAATAATAACTCTAATTGTTTGACGGCAACCCAAGGGAATTCATAAGCAATACACATAAGCTGTGCCCAGGCACTCAATGGTGTATCAGAGACGCTTGGAACGCTTTTATTGATCAGAACAAAGTTCTACAACTGTAAGTAAGTTATCCTAGCTAAAAGGTTGCATCGACGAAAACCCGTCGCTGGTGAAGAAAGGAAGTCATGGAAGCGCAAACGAAACCGGCGGATTTCACGAGTAACGTGAAGTATCTAGGGAGCCAGAACGCCATGTATCCACAGACAGGGACGTTGGAAAATATCGCTCGCCTCTATCAAAAGGGCTGCGCGTTGAACGAGAAAGACAACGCAAAACTGATTGTAACCAAAGAGAACGTTTCACTGGAGAGCAAAAATAACGAAAAGATATTCAAGCTACGGAAGATTCTGTTCTGCGCCAGCTACAAGAAGATCCCTAAAGTGGTCGCGTTCAATTATTTGTCTTCGTCTTCTCCCAGGCGGTTAGAGTGCCACGCGTTTCTCTGCGGTTCAAACGAAGACGCAAGATGCGTTGTAGCCGCACTCACGATGGCGTTCAGGATGGCCTACAAGGAATCGAAAACTTCAAGCGCGATTCACGGCGACCAGGCAACCATGAATCACAGAGTTTGGAACGTGGATTCAGCTGATGAGAAAGACATGAAAATAATTTTCGCCCTGCCGCGGAAGATTGGGGAAATTTTCGACACTTTGACCAATTGCATGACTCCAAAATAACTCGGAGAAATTGCAATTGTGGAAACTGAATTGGGCAAAAACAACCTCACACCATAGAAAGCAAATTTTAATAAAAACTTGTGGTTGAGACGTCTGGAAAATGATTTATGCAAATCAACAAGAGCAAACTATTCATCGCCGGAGGCGTTGTTAAAAGATTCGTTACAACTGCATCAAACGCAAATTTTACGACTCTTCAACTTTTGTCTTCTGTGGCGGTAAAGTAACTGTTTCTTTAAGCTTGAAAATGTTGCTTTCATCAGAGCAATAAGACATTCAACATTGCTGAGTAATGAACAAATGTGCAGTAAACGATGTCATGGTTCGTTTGTTTTTATTCTACTTTGCCACGAACCGAGAAATCAGTAGATATCGAACTTATGACCAAACTATCAGATTAATATCGAAAATGATTTCATAATAACGCGTCTGTATTAACACAGAGCAAATGATTTTAGTTTAACACAAGAACAATCTTACCGAGTAAACTTAGAAAAGATAAATGCGAGTTTGAAAAGAAGTGCCAAATTTTTATAACAAATTAATATATTCCATTGTAAAATATTTATTAAAGAATGATAATCGTCTAAGTTGATCTAGACGTTCCTTTCCCGAAAGATCAAAGTCAACAAAAATTGCAGAAAAATCAAAATGTTTTCAGACTTTTTTTTGTCAGATTCAATTGTATATATTGTAATTTTGAACTTGTTTGTTGTTTTAATAGGTTGGATCCCAGCCCAGCCTTGTACGTAATAAAATGAATATGTCACAAGCATTCTTCAGTTTGCGGTTTTGTATTTTGACTACTAAATAAGAAAAAAATCTTTTGCAAAAATAAATATATTGCAATAATTCTGATGTATCGAGAACGAGGAAAATAGGTAACTGAGTGCAAAATATGTTGGCCTAACCGATAGTTTCGATACAATCGCTGGCGATCGCTTTGCTTTCCGCGCACTGAGCAAGCCGACGCATACGGGTGTCCTGGAAAGTTCGTTAGAAGCAGCACCTTTAGGCGAAGGTCGGTTTACATCAGGATTTGAGCTGTCCTTAAATCATTTGAAACTAGCTTAGGCCTCGCAACCTAAGACTTTTAATTTCCTATTTCTATTCAATGTGACATTGTAACCGTGAGTTATGAATAACCTAAACTACAATAATCATCATCATCATCATCATCATCATCATCATCATCATCATCATCAACAACTTTATTTACTGACGGTAGCACATATTAAACTCGCGTGTTTAAGAATACAAGATGAGATGCAACTGTAAAGACGTGATCAAGTTTGTTGAAGAACCTCGTTTTACTGGTCCAGTTGTCTATATAGGTTCGTTTCTTCATCTTCGTAAGTACGGTAGGAATGCGATTATGTGGAAGTTTTAATTTCGTGATCATCAGGAAGATTGCAATGTGTGGATTGGTCTGCAGAAGCTCAGTATAAAACACAAGGAGTGTATGGTTGCTTCTTGTTTTGTTTGTTCGAATTATTATTCTGAACTGACTGAGCCTTCCAAGGAGTAAGTTATTTTGTGATTGAATGCTACAATATTCGAAAAGACAAACGTAACGACACTACTTTTATAAACTTAGTTTGATAACCGAGAATAAGTCTCCTCTTCATGTAAACATAAAGCATAAAAGTAAACATTGCAATAGGATAAAGATAATAACCTTTATTTAAGTGTCAAATGTATTAAGCCCTAGCAGACTAATTGGGGACACTACTGAAACAAGAGCCTTAAGTACTAAAAGAAAATGCTAACATAATTAAAATTATTTACACAGGGGCCTTAAGTACTAATGCCCTGCAGGCTGGGCAATGTGCAGGGCCTGACTACTTTCAACATTCGGCAACTATAAAGTGGCTTCAGACGAAAGTGTTTTCCAGTTCAAACGTCTACTGAGACATATTTCTTATTTCGCTTAAAAATCCAATAATTCTTCAGCAATTTTGTACTAGAGCAGTTTTTAAAATCCATAATACATACAATAATAGGCTTTCATGATCATTGCACAAATTGACATGAAAACAAATAGTACAGGTGCAATACTGGAGGAGCTGTTGTCCCTGTTCAAGAGGCTGATGAAGATAGGAATGCTTCTACCACCAAGTTACACTACGTGTTCTTGCTGTCGTTTAGGTTTTGGTATTATAACCACTGTCCCTTTGACAAGCACTTCATCGCCATGGTAATCAGTAAGAGCTGGCCAAACACAAAGTGTAATGGTTGAGGTCCTCTCTTTAACCTCCTCTTTTTCTGTTTGGAAGTAGTCGTCAAATCTTTCACCGCCCACTTCATTTGCCAACATGATCTTTAACGGAGGAAGTAGGTTTACCATTCGCCAGGCAATTCTCACGCAGTCCGTGATGAAACTCTTCATTTTTGATAATATTTCATCCTCAAGCTGTGGCAGCCAAGGGTCACTTTTTATCCATTGATCACGTTTCTTCTTCAACTCTCTAAACGTTCGCTGTGGAAATATTAAAGAAGCATTTATGAATAGATAGATTGAAAGAATTTGCATTTTCACAAATATAGAACATTCTGGGCTTCCAGCATATATCTCACAGAGTGCAGTGTAAAAATTTGACGCATTTCATGGTAGTATTTATTTTCAAAACCAGCTGAATTTTAGGCTCTTTGGGATCAAAACCTTATCAGTTTCACTAATGAAGAAACACTTTTTCCAAGAAGGAGTACCTCTTCCAAGTCTGTTAGGTCACAATCCACTGCCATTTCTTTGAGTACTGAGGAAAAAGCGACCTTGACAGACGCAGCTGAAAGTAAGGAGCGAATTTCCGCCGATATCGGTTGTTGCATTCCTCTCTCAATCAGCTGTGATACCTGTGGTAAAATCACACGTCTATGTAACATGAGATACATTCTTGGAGGACTGATGGATCACTTTGTAATTTTAAAACAGAAGTTATAATTTAAACTGGTAGTAATAAAAGGTTATGAGAGTGCGTTCGACGCCGTCACTTTAATATAGGACCTTAAATAAATGATTTCACGATTTTAAAACAGAAGTTATAATCTAAATCACTACTTCATCGTTCTTTAGTCAACTTGAAGTCACTGCAATGAAGTAGGCAGGATTCATGCAAGAGACTACCATAAAGAATCAATTTATTATAACTTTCTACTTCTTAATCCTTTTTACTTCCTTTTCACTTCTTAATCCACAGATGCTTTTAAACAACAAAAAGAGCACCAAGAACGATAAAAACAAACTAGCTATGCATGCCGCAGTATGTATTACTTCTCGAATTACTGACCTCCGAGGATAAAGCTCCCCTCTCTCCGCAATTCACACCAACGGATGGCGCACATAAGAAAAACTTTGGTAACACCGTCTGATTGAATGCGTCTTTTGTGTGTCTTGCAATATTGTATGCAGTCTGAAAAGAGAGAAATTTTAGTGTTAAGGTTTCTACACTTTCCCTCAAAAACCCTCCTAGTACTTGATAAAAGTTTCAAGAAATATGAGGAGTCTCGTTTCATTAACACTTTGCCACTTGAGATAAACTAAGAATAAAGCCAGGATCCGAGCCAGGATTCGAGCCAGGATCCGAACTAGGATCCGAGCTAGGATTCGAGCTAGGATACGAGCCAGGATCCGAACTAGGATCCGAGCTAGGATTCGGGCCAGGATCCGAGCCAGGATCCGAACCAGGATTCGAGCTAGGATTTGAGCTAAGATCCGAGCCAGGATCCGAGCAAGGATTTGAGCTAGGATCCGAGCCAGGATTCACCCTTTCCGCGCCTTTAGTTTTTCCTGCCACTTTGATTACGTGATCAGAACCCAAAATATAGAACCAGCGTGTTCGCAACTGACTTACAAGTAGAATCAAAACCAATTCGGCTTGACACAGGGCGCAGGCACAGTGTCGAATTTGTAAAGCCGACGAGTGAATGTATATTTTTTATTTACTAGGTAAATGAAAAATAGTTTCAGGCGAGAGAAAATCTTCGTTTGAATGAAAAACCGTTTAACGTGAATATCCAGGAACACTGAAAGTTTTGTGATAACATAGTAGATATACTAGTGAATTTCTTTTTAATAATACTAATACATTTCATTTTGGCGGCGCCCAAGTGTATTTCTACCA
>Ga0126339_10003088_pt1 | contig 12049 bp, 7 predicted proteins | sample OrbTmetagenome_2_FD_92532 | JGI IMG/M metagenome (GOLD analysis project Ga0126339, IMG submission 92532) | Coral microbial communities from Petempiche,Puerto Morelos, Mexico - Orbicella T R C metagenome | ecosystem: Host-associated > Invertebrates > Cnidaria > Coral | place: Petempiche,Puerto...
ACCTATTTAAGAATGTTGATATCCTGATGGGTGTTGGTGGGGGTGTGGTGATAAAAAAACAACAACACAAGAGACACCATTCCAATTTTTACTTTGTTTTATGTGGTGGGGGGTGGGGGGGGGGGGGGGGGGGGGGGGGGGGGGGGGGGGGGGGGGGGGGGGGGGTGTGGAGAAAGGGAGAGCTTCTCGAAAACGCAAAGCTGCACATAACAACTCTCAAAAACATCAATGTAAAGCGCATAACAAGTCAGTACAATTTCAGACGAACACGAAAAGTCTACAACATTCTACTATAAAATAACAGCGACTGAAAGGGGCTTAATAATCGTGAAAAACAGAGTTGTTCTTTTAGAGCCACAACTCAATAAAAGCTAATGGGAGGAATTGTTATGAAAGGTTTCTTCGTCAATCATGGGAGCATATTTTCGTAATCATACTATTTCGGTAGAAGACTGATCTAATACGTTCATATGATGTGGCCTGAAGGGGTTTATTGACTAAATAAACCACACAGCATCAGAAATGATTCATAAACATTTTTAAAAACACAACGTACCTTGAATTTTCAACCATTCCGCAGATGAAATTAAATTCAGAGTGCTGATCATAAGGCGCTAATTGAAGATATAACTTTCTTTGTTTGGGAACTTGTTCACGTGAGCTTTTAAGGTCTTAAAAAGGATCCATTTAAGCAATCAGATAGGCATCAGGAACTAGCAAATCCGAAGAAAAATAGACGACAGACGCACTTTAAAATGAAGGGCCGAGATAGTACAAGTATGCAATAATGAATTTTTATGCCAAAATGAAATAATCTCTCCAGCGAAATGTAAATAGACGCGAAATTTGATTTCACTGTGTCAATTCTTTTATTAAAACTGATTAACTGACTACGCTGATTTTCGCAATTTACAGTCAAAAAAAGAACAACGAACAACGGATATCTTGCAAATTTATTTATTGCCATTTCAATTTAAGGTTACAGACATACATCTGGTAAAAAAAACCCTTGCGTCTCCTTTACTTTTTAAAGTGAATTTAGAAGTTGGCACTGAGATGATTTTAGCAGTTTCTCCGCCTAACTGAAAATACGATTTCCGAATTATTCAGAAGCACGACAAACTCTAGTAGCATATGTCTGCTCATTAACGTTTACAAACATAAATAATTCCACGCATTTTTTATCGTACTGATTGGGAGTCTCTACTTCATGGGATTAACGTTCTGACATTTTGTTGGTTTTCCAGTCTGTTCAGCCAATCAGAGAAGAGAGAACCGCATGGTGCAATTGACTAGTATTTCACTTCTCGCTTCCCGGTCTTATCTGGATTTTGATTGGTCAATCAAACAAGAACATCACGAAAAGATGTCAACAGTTTATGAAAGAAACTTTTATTTAAGAACGGCTGCCTAATCTGCAATTTCTTTGACTTCAAACAAAACATTAGGAAAGATGTTGGCCAAACAGAACATGAAATTTGCCGTTTTAGATTGCATTTTCTATCCTTCAATTATTAATCTTATTATTTTAACAATTTTCATTATGACGGCTTAGCATTATCTTCTTTCTTTTTTCTTCCGCGTTTCTTTGGTGCCCGCGTTCTTGATCCAGCGGTCGTGAAAGTGATGCACTGAAACCCAAAGACACATGACGTCACACAAGAGAATGATGAAAGATTTTAGGATTTTTACAGTGCTAAAACAGGCATCAACTCGGAAAAAATCTGAGTTCCAGATGAGATTTGAACCCACGAGAACATCCGGCTACATCACGCGCGGAGGGTCGAGGGTTCAAATCCCATCTGGAACTCAGATATTTAATAAAACAGGCATCTCCTTATAATTAGACTTCTGGAATTTTCGCGTTGACTAATTAGGTACCTGACAAAATATTTACTGATAAAATGTATGAATCATTATATCTTATGAAATGGGAATTTTGAGGAAGCTTCATACCTGTTTATCAAGAAAATCCACAAGTTTTCCCAAAGGACAGTTGATACCGTCAGATTTGATCTGCTGCTGCAATGACACCAACTCTTGCGGCTGCGAAAGAAATCAAAAGGAACTCGGCATTTACGTCAAGTACAATTTTCTAGAATTTTGAATTTATCTGCATCGGCAGGAGTTTCATGAACGTTTTAGCGGGAGGGCAAATGATTTTCTCAGGCAGGCAAAACGTTTTGAACTGAAATTCTTTATGCAAATGGTAATAAGACAGAGTGGAGTCCAATTCGGTCTGCAATCATAAGAATGATAAACATAATCGGACGACCGCGCAGCGGGAGTCCGATTTGTTAATCACGAGTATGATTAATAAGAAAAGATTAGAAAGGATTAGAAGAAAAAGGTAATTTTGCCGAATGTAGTTTACCGCAAACGTCACGCTTAGCCTCTCAAATCACCTGATACCGAAGAATCTTTTTGTACAACTCTTCGTTGTCCCGGAAGTAGTGTATAAGCCTCTCTTTCAAGTTGCCTCCATTGACCTTTAAGGAGAAGAAAAATGATTAACACTGAATAAGCTGAATATTGACTGAAACATCATGTCAGCTAGTGACCAGTCAAACCGGTTTGTACCTGTTGGGATGCTGTTATGACATCGTCTTCAATCATCACAGTGCAGTCTCCAAATTCTCTATCTTCCTCGTCACTGGTTCGAGTGGGAGAAAGATGAAAAAAATTATTCGTAAGTACAGTGAAACCTGTATTAAGCGGACCCCATATTAGGCGGACACCCTCTTTTCAGTGGACACCAGCTGAAGTCCCAAAATTTTCTTCCCACATTTACTGTAAAATAAACCTGCATTCAGCGGACACCTCTGTTAAGCGGACGTGGACATCAATATTAAGCCATTTTGTTGCACAAAACCTGCAATAAGCGGACACTTTAAGGGCTTTTTACTTCTTAAGGTTCAGCTGAGACTCTTTTAACATTGTTCAGCTATGTCGTTTCAAAGCTATGTAGATTATTCTAGATTGATGCATTGATTGACTGGACATTGTACTATGCTAGTCTTTGATCTCACACTGTGTTACAAGAGCTAATAATTAACTATTATTACACAACATATTAGAACCTGTTTGGGAGGACACCCAGTGTTAAGCGGACACTAGTCAGGGTCCCAAGGGTGTCCGCTTAATACAGGTTTCGCTGTACTTTCAATGAAACCGTATTTGAAACAAAGTGAACTGGAATAGAGCGGAATTTGGATGATTGTGGGAGAACTAAAAAAAGCGAAAGTCATCACAGCCTTTCTTTAAACCGTAACTCGACAAAAAATAGCCACGCGTACACAACCAATCAGAAAATTGGCGTTGGTGTTGGCAGCAAGCACGGGAAAACATGCAGCATGTGGCAAGCGCGGGAAAAATGTAACCGACGGCGAGCGCGGGAAAACTTTTAACTGTCAGAAAGGGCGGGAGAAATCGCGTACGCCAAATCACGATCAATTTTAAATCTAATTGGTAATTAATAATCTCAGAGGCTAAGCACCTTACACGACTGCGTTTTTTATCAAATTAGTGAGCTCGACAGACGCTAAAACAAAATAAAAATATTGTTGCTATCGGCGACAATATATAATCCAACCTGTTATCACTGCTGGCCGTTCCACTTCCCTCTACTTTATCAACAGTATCCGAGACCGCGACATTGGAAGGCAGCGGCTGACCTTTATTTGGAGCACGTTCCGTTTTATTTGCCTGAGGGCCTGGTTCAACTGTCAAAAGAAGGGAAGGCTTACTTCCAGGGGAAAAGACCATATTCGTATTCTCGGTATTGGACTGGAACTAGCTTGCAAACGAGGCTAATGCGGGGAGTCTTTTAAAATGCAAAATTAACATTAATCTCTCTTCAAAGATAACGCCTCCATTCCAAGCTAGTTCCAGTTCAACACCGAGGATATGAATATGGCGTAATATTGTCAAAAGACAGGTTTTTCAAGTTTTTAGGAGTTACTTTGAAGAAAAAAAGCAAAGAACTTACCCTGGTGTGTGTAATCGTAGATTTCTTTCAGCTTCAAGATCATCTTCTTCTTTGGGAGAGGGCGAACACCAAACTTGTGCAACTCAGTCTGCAAAAGACAGCATATCCAGTGGAATAAACGCAGTAAATTCCCTGCAGTTAAAATTACTTTTTCTAGCTAGTGTGATGTACTGCAATGCGAATAGGTTTTGCTGTAGTGTTCAGGTTATGTTGCTTAATATTAAAAGTAATTTGTTTTCAACGCTTACCTTCAATACAGGTGTGGCCATCTCGTTGTAGTTAGGCATGGGTGTCACTGGTTGTGCCACTGTCTGTCCTGTTGGTTTGCTCGAATGAGTGTCTGTCTTTTTCCCACGATTTGAGGGAGCCTCCTGTGACCTATCATCGTCATCACTGTCCTGACCTCTTCGTTGGCTTAGCGGAATTTTTCTCTTGCCCGCAACTTGTTTTGAACCCTTCTTCTGAGCCGTAACTTTGCCCTCGTTTGATGATCCTTCTTTAGAATGACTTTCTCCTTTGGTTATAACTTTATCGCAATCCTCCAAACCACTCTCCAGATTGTTCAACTCGTCAAGGTCAAAATTAAAACCGCCATCGTCATAAAAATCAAACTCTGCACTCATTGACGCATTCATTTCTGGTTGAGAGCTTGCCGCCTTTTCTCGCTGTGATGAAATCGTAGACTTATTCTCACCTGTTTTCAATTCATTTCTTATGCAATCATCGCTGTTTGTATCGCAGTTATCGTCGTCTTTTTCAAGACTGAAAATTTTGTGCCCACCTCCACGCGCAGCCTTTAATCTTTCCATTAACGGCATGTTTGGATCAATCTCTACTATTTCTACGTTTCGTGGTTTTTCTTTGTCTTTCAAGCTCCGTTCAAAATCCAAATTTTTCACTGCGTCTTTTCTGCTGACCTGAGAACACAAATCCTGCGTGATCTGTGGTCTATACGAACAAACCGACGGAGAAACGGGTGAATTCGACTGCGCCCGGACATCCACTTTTTTCTCTGACGCGGGGGATTTCCAGTTAAGAGGAAGACTTGGTGAGACAGGATCAGCCAATACAACACTCTTTTCTGGCAGTGGAGAAGCGTAAGGCATCGGAGAGCCTGGAGATGACACATGGTCTAGGAAGGAGTAGCTTGGTGAGGGGACTGGTGGCGACATAACATCTGGAATAGAGGAACTGGGAGACAACGCTACGTTTTCACAGATGCCACCTTCAGTCTTGTCCGCGCAAGTTTCTATGATTTCGACATCATTAGGTTCCCCGTAATCAAATTCTTTTTCTCCTAAGCTCTCTCGTCCATAGATATCCGTTAGCTTCTTCCGTTCTTTCTCTTTGGTTTGAGAATTCTGGGGCGAATCAAGTGGTTGATGAAGATCTGGCGACACAGGAGAGGAATTTACAATGGTCACAACGTCAGAAACGCAACCTTCATCTACGGCTATTGGCGAAACACTTTGGGGATTGAAACCCCTGGGGGACTTGCAATTCCCAGGGGGCGTCTGCATTAACGAACCAATAGGGGACTTACAAATCCTGAACGTTTGCGTTGCCACAACACTGGGGGACTTACAAACCCTAGGGGAGATCTGCATTGGCGAGAGACTAGGTGACTTAGTACCCCTAGGAGACATCTGTATTGGCGAGGCAGTAGAAGGATTGGAATGCCGAGGAGACGATAATGGGGACATTCCAACTTGGGCTTCCCGATTCCTCACAGGAGAGCTCTTTGTCGGAGTAGTTTGTTTAGGCGGAATCTCAGCTGTAGATCTCTCAGCCCCACAATTCTTTTTTGCTGTCTTTTTGCTTTGCTTTTTTCCCTTGCCGCGTTCCGCACGCCGCTTCAGCTTAGAGAGAAATTCGTTTGCTTCCTCGTTTAACTCTTTGCGTGATTTAGATGGCGAGGAGCCTGTCACGCTGACATCATCCTCTTCAGTAACAGAAAGAGTCGATGAAGATTTGGTCGAGATGCGTCCTCTCACACGAGGTGTTTCTGGAATGATAGTGATGTCGGTTTTGGGAGGAGAAACATCGAGAACCTGCAAAGAGAAGGCGTGGAGATGTAAAACAAACGAGCTTAGAAAACATCCGAGGAGAAAGGACCCACCCGTGGGGAAATCTGCAGCACGTTTTCCCACGCTTGGCACAGGTTGGATCGAACAACCCCTTCCAAGCGCGGGAAAACATGTAACCGGTGTCAAACGCGGGGAAAATGTGAAGCATGTTTTCCCGTGCTTGGCACAGGTTGGATCGAGCAACCCCTTCCAAGCGCGGGAAAACATGTAACTGGTGTCACACGCGGGGAAAATGTGCAGCATGTTTTCCTGCGCTTGACACCAGTTGCTACCGTTTGTGTTTGATGGGTCCACTGCTTTATTCGCCTTTGCTGTGATGTGATGGGCCAGAACTATATTTTGGCTTTTAAGACAGTCGTCAGGAAAATTGAACGTTTTAAACTTCCAGTTCTGGTAATATGAAAACAACCATAAGACAAAAGACAACAAACAAATGCAATAAAAACAAAAAACAAACCTCTTCCTCGTTATCACTTATCAATGTTATCGATTCATTCAGAGCCATCTCCTCCATTTCGTCATCGCTTTCTACATCATACGGCACGGTTACATCCCTTACGGACCCTTGAAATACCTCTTCATCATCCCACCCGCCATCCCCTGACGGGAGAGATAAAGGTTCATCGGGAAACTTCCCTCTGCTACCCATGCCAATATTAACATAGTTGTTTTTGACCGGATTTAAGTCGGACAAAGTGTCTTGGGTTTTTTCGGAAACATCTTTTCTCTCAAACTCCCCATACTCTACTTCGTTTTCGCCATTTAAAAAATCTGCAGACGCATTGTAGATATGAGTACAATCCGCATCATTTTGCAATTCAAAATCTACTTCGGCAGTTTTCTCTACGTGTGACACTTCTGCATCGGCACCATAGCTCTTCTCCAGATCTCTTTTAACTGTACGTCTCTCACTGCTCTCTTGCATGCGATCTTCAGGCCGAGTCTCGACATAATCCGAGTCGCTTATTGGCTGACCTTCTTGCACGCAAGTACGCTCGATGCTGGAAGCACGTGACACGACACTGTCATCACATGATAGCAACTGATTTCCCTCATAATAGTCTTTTTTGTTTCTCAACTGTTTTCTAAATGTGCTTTCCTCCCGTAGCGGAAGCTGTTCATTTCTAATTATTACATCTTCATCGACGAGTTGTTCCTTTGGGCACGACACTTCTTCCTCCTCTGCCACATTTCCACTGTTCCCACCCGGATTTCGTGCCAGGTTACTTCCTTCAACACGATTGCGTGACACGCGTCCTTCAACAATAGGACTATCCGACAAGTCATCTTTCTCCAAAGGACTACGTGACACGTTACCTTCCACTACTGGACTAACTGACAGGTCTTCTTTCTCCAACATATTGCGTGACACGTTACCCTCCCCTACAGGACTACTTGACAGGTCATCTTTCTCCAAAGGATTACGTGACACGTTACCTTCCTCAACTGGACAACGCGACAAGACGTCATCCTCAAGAGGTTTTCGCAACTTCTGTTCCGTTTCCTCCGAAGAGAGAAAACTCGGTTTGTCGCCTGAAACGTCATCAACAAACTTGCTGGGTATATTATTGCACGCCAAGTCCGTCGATATCACGTCCTCCTCCGTATCGACACTTGGTAGATGCTTTGACTTCTCGTCCTCTTCCTCATCCATTCCCTTTTCACTTCCTTTCCTTTGAAGCGACTGAGTTTGGAAGATCATTATCTCTTCAATATCATCATCATTCAAGAAATCATCGTCATCTTCGTCGTCTTTATTTCTCGTAGTTTGAATATTTTCGCTGGTCTCGTCATCATTATCACTTTTCCACAGATCCTGCTCGACTTGTGCCACATCTGTGGCAATGAAGTCATCCGTCTCATCGTCGTCTACACTCTCGAGCGCTTGCTTCAGCCGGAGCTGAGTTTTCTTGCATGCTGTTAAAAGACAAGGCAGTTTAAACCTGCAAATAAAGAAACAAACTTGGTATAAGGTAGCTGTAAACAGCTGATCACAACTTGGCAGTTTCCCAGAGCAGTGGACACGATGCAACGTTCAAAATTGAGGTCATTTTGTCTCTGTTTCATGACGCACCAATTCAAACCAGCTGAATTTTAGGCCCTGACCACACTACGCCGGAGGAATTTGAAAACGGAGGTTTCACTTTGAAAACCCATTCACATGGTCATAGTGACAACATCGTTTTCGAAAAGCTTCGTTTTCAAAATGTTTCTGTCCGCATAAAAACGAAAAGCCAGCGTTTTCAAATTCCTCCTGTCTGAAGAACGTTCTCGAAAAGCTCCGTTTTCGGTCCGGATTAGTGTGGAAGGTTGGCCTAACCGTAGAAATAAAGCTGCGTTTTCAAATTTCTCTGGCATAGTGCGGACACTGCCTTATGCAACATGTTGTGGGGACAAAATTTTGTCCCCGCAACAGAACTTTTTCAAAACGGGAATGTCACACGAGGAAAAGTGTCACTACAACATGTCCCCGCAACTTGTGTGTGCGAACCTTTAAACTTAAACCACGCATTGCAGATCCAGCGACGAATGACACAACATAAATAAATGCCAAACTATATTTTACCTTTCAGCCAAGTTTGTTACGTCATCTAACTGACACTGTTCAGGTATGATGACGTCACCAGTGTAAATGTGCTTTAAAACAACTTCGAACGCTGATCGGTCAATTTCTTCAAACTTGAGAGAAACTCGATCTATACCTTCCCTGGACAATGACTTCTCCTGAAGAGCTTTTCTTTCTTTCAACAACTGAAACAAATAAGCAGGCTCAGAGAAACAACAGTGAATAGAACACGAAATAAATCAAAAAGAAATTATCTTGAGATTTTCAGTCAAGCAAGTGCTGCATGACTGGATTATAAATAGGAAATACAGTCGAACCCCTACGAAGCGGCCACTCTCGGGGAAATAGGAGATGGCCGCTTAATAGGGGTTCGTGTGCTTTGAATATTTTTTAGATTGGGTTAATTGCTCAGTGAACATAGAATCACGTCAGGATAATCATTGTAAACTGACGTGTGGTAAAAGTGAAGTATTATATGGAGTAAGAAAATAAAGGAAAGTAAAAAAAAAATGGAAACTTGCAGACGCTGAATAAAAAAATGACACAAGTACCAACTTAAAATCTCAGGGTGGGTGGGTGGGTGGGTGGGAATAGGTCAGTAATGGCAGCTGCAACAAAAACAAATGCCTGCCTAAGGTCACATGACCCTTTCCCAGACCCCAGTGGTGCATGGAAAGAACATTTCTCTTAGTGTAATTATTAGACTTCAGGTACCTGTGCCAGCACTTCAGATCTGAGAGACAAAATAAAGCTGTGTGCTGCCATTTCCTGGCCATCTCTTAGACTAATGACAACATCACTCAGATGTGAGTTGTTTATCATTGATGATAGTTCCTGGAGTAGGTTTGAAACACCACTTGGTAGAGTGACGCACTCCTAGTCAGGGATGAAAACACAAAAAGGTAAGTGTCTTTACTCCCGCTGAATGGGAGGCTCCCTTGCAACCTCATTCCAGGAAGAGGAGAAGTTGGCTACTTCACCAGGGTTTCATAAACGACTTTGAGCAGGAGCACCAGAGGTTAATGCAGCAGGGAAAGGTAACAACTGATATAAATCACCATCACAAATGTTCACCGGATTCTGCTGTGTGGATTGTAACTCGATAAAATACACAGACTATTTTGTGCTGAGGGCATGTGCTTTAAACCAATCTCAGGGTGTGCAATTTCTTGAACAGTTTTGAACATAAATCGATGTTGAAAGCATGGGTCACAATTCACAAACAACAAAGGCTTCAGCAAACTAATGTGAGGATTATCTTTTTCAATATTTAAAGTGAAATGTGACTGTGTGGGTGTAACATTTCACCTTATCTTCCTCCTCATGCTCATTAATACAGAAGCCGCTAGCAGCTACCATCTGCTGGGAGTCCATTGACACATTAGAGATGTCATCACCACCTGCCAGCTCTAACAGCATTTCCACATTAGCAGCTTGAGATGGTGTTATCTCAGGAGGTTCATCATTTTCAGTTGGTGTCAATTGCAACTGTGCCACAGACTCCCCTGTTTTTTCAGAAGCTGCATGGCTGGGTACCTTCTTTGTTTCATCATTATCATCAACTTGTTCATGCAACTTCTTTTGTACAATACTCTCCTTAGCTGGTGATGTTGAAAGCGTGAACTGGTTAGGATGTTTTTGTTGTCGTCTTGGTGAAGCAGGAGGCAAGAGGCCTGGGACATAAAACTTGGTAGAGGACTCCTCCTTTGCCGCAGCTAATGACCAAAGATGACCAGTTTGTGGTGGCTGTCAAGAAACAATAGAGTGTTACACTTACAAACTTTTGCTTTACAGTTAGCTACCTTTAAGACCAAGCAAAGTTCTTTTGTATAGATTATCAAGGGAGGAGTGAAAAGGACACTCTAAGGGAAATGAAAATTGGTTTGAAAAATCAGGTAGTTTGAGTGTAAAATTACAGATAGATAGACACCTTTATTTAAAAGTAAAAGATCTAAAGGTAAAAATTTCACGGTAGTCCCTTCAGGGAGCTTACAAAGCATCTCTGCTATCAATAGGAGCCCTGAAGCTATTACAAAGTACATGTGTATAGTGTTCGACAAAGAGGAGGGAAATGATTTTTGGTTGGACTTAGGAGGTTCTAAAAATCAAAGTTTATTGATGTTTATTAGTCAAGAGAGAATTTCAAGACCCACCTTCATTTCAGTGGGTTGACTTTCTTCAACTTCATCATCATACAAGGAATTAAAAAATGATCTGCTCAGTAAAGGATCAACAACAGCAGTAACCCCAGCAGGTTTCCTTGACCATTCCTCACGCTCGTTTCCACTATGTACATCCATGAGATTATCATCTTCCACCTTATGATCTGATTTAGCTGCCTCGTCAACCTCAGCATTTAGGTCACCTGCAAAATCATTACTCTCCATTTCTTCACCAATAAGATCAACAGGCTGACAGACTGGAATGTTCTGCGCTAATCGACTTGGAGCAAGGGCAGGTGTACATGATATGTCATCATCCTCATCATCACCTTCCTTCAGAATTTCAGCACAGGAAATGAAAAAAAAAAAATTCACTGTCAGTTTTCCTTTCTGTGGTCATGCAGATGCCATAAAATATCAAAAATCCTACTTTTTTTCCTTTGAGCATACATAGATTACCAATTGAAAGCTTTTGTCATCAGTACCCATGCAGTCACAAAACTGGAACCACCTTAAATTCAATGGGAGTGCACAAGACTCAACAAGAGTTCACTAGAGTTGGCAGTCAAAGGAGGGGTGAGTCTGAACTCTTAACAACCCCTTAAATTCTTGTTTATCTGCAGTGGCCTCCTTTCATTACTATTTACAGCAGTATGGCTCCACTTGTGCATTCCAAATTATGGAAAAACATAATGCAAACTAATGTAAGTGGGGACAGACGGGTTGGTGTGAGTCAGTCTGGAAAAAAAAGTGTCTCTGACATGGCCTTTGAATAAATCATTTAGAGTACACAATTCAGACCATTTACAAACTGAAGAAATTTTCACAACTTCTAACCACATCAAGCTCAGCAGAGGTGTTCTGATAAGATATTTATTAACTGGTCAGGCCAGACTGGAAAATATCCGGCTCTTGGACAGTATGCCTGGAGCTCACTTCCGCAATCTATATGTCCTGACCTTGAGCCAAAATATATCTTTTTACAATCTGGCCCTCCCACTAGGTTAATAAGCTCTTCATACCAGCTGCAAGCATGTGAAAATGACTGAAAGATAAACATTTAAAAAGAACCATACTGCAGATACTTGATAATACATATTGAATGAAAAGACGCACCCGTGTGCAAAGGACCTGAGCTGCTCTCAACGCCACAGCTCTTTGAGCAGTCTCATCATCTCTGAGTAACAAAGCTGGCAGTTCACTTCCACTGAAGAAAAATATTCCACAAATTAATTCTAAAACAGAC
>Ga0126339_10003091_pt1 | contig 12039 bp, 4 predicted proteins | sample OrbTmetagenome_2_FD_92532 | JGI IMG/M metagenome (GOLD analysis project Ga0126339, IMG submission 92532) | Coral microbial communities from Petempiche,Puerto Morelos, Mexico - Orbicella T R C metagenome | ecosystem: Host-associated > Invertebrates > Cnidaria > Coral | place: Petempiche,Puerto...
AGCCCTGATTTTTTTCAGGCTTCTTCTTTCCAGTTGCTTAAATTGGAAAATTTACTGCGATGATCATACTTCACTTTCATCTACTACCGCAGTTCAATATGAATTATTTCATATATACTTCATGTCGGACTTAATGTTTGAAATTGAAGTAGCAACAAGCCATTTTGAAAGTAGCTCTCTTTTCAAATAGTTTTGCTTTTAAGTCTGCATGGGCAGCAAATATGAAAACCCGAGCAAATTTTCACTTGTTTTACGTAAACAACTTAATCATGCTGTAAGAATTTTTCGAAACATGATAAATCAGAAAATAAGCTCACATAGGAAAATAAAACCTGAATTCAAAATGATACAGAATACAATTGACCTTGTGGAGATTTTCAACCATCTCAAATACCCTACCTTAGCTTTCTTGGGTCACAGCTTTTAAGGAGTCTGCTTTCAACAGAAGCGAAGCGCAAAATGGACTACATGCTCTGTTGCAGATGCTGTATTCAATTCATAACAAAGGATGTCGGTGATTGATTAAGAATGGGGCCTGTTGTCCTTTGTGATTGCTTATTGACCTGTCTGACCTGGATCATTACAAGGGTTTATACAACCTCACCGTTCTGCCCATGAATATATTATTTTATTAACATCAAGTGAAATGCAAATTATAAAAAGTAATTTAAGGCTGAATGTCGACTCTCAGTAGGAGAAAGGGACGAAAAGATGACTAGTAAAGCAAAAATGATATTGAAATGGCCTGCCAGCAAGCTCTCTTGGCACACGTTAGAGTTAGATGGTAGGGCATTGCTTAGAATTCAGAATGCCGTGTGCATAATTTGGACGTCGCGTCCAAAATTTGGACGCAGCGTGCAAACAGTTTACATTGGACGCAAAATTTTGATTGGTGGAGATTAATTTATTGATGATGAGTAAACATGTTGCATAGTGTTTTATCACTCAAGCAGAAAAGCGAGTTTAGCTATTATTGCAGTAAACTTCGGAGAGCAGGAATATGAGAAAAAAATTTCTGTTAAGTACTTTGAAACTTCTTTCCAAGGATCCCTTTCTTGATCCAAATGTTTCGTAAGTTTAGGAAAAACAGCTATGCCTTCACTCGCAAGTCGTCACACCCTGAGTGCTTTTAATAGCGAAGGAAAGGCAGGGTTCTAAACGCAAGCTAGAGTCTTTTTTGGCGCTTAACACAATTAAAAGTTCAAAAACGTGCACCGGGAATTTTGAAGCGGAAATTTTCACGAGCAGAGAAATATGTTCCAGCTGTACTGGGCAAAAGAATTATTTCAAAAGCTGTGTTTTGCGGTTTGACCTGCTGATTGGTTTCTGAGAGAACCATGCTCTTTCGGGCGTGTGATTACCTGTTTGTACTGAATGGCTTACGCTGCCCACTGGGATAACCGAAAGCGGTGGAAGGTTTTAGGGGTTACATCCTGGCAAGCTCTCAAAATAAGTATACCTCCATAAGAAGGACATTTCTTTATTACGGACAGTTCAGTTTTGTCCCTCATGACAACGGACCCTTGTAGCTCGTTATCATCATTGCTATCGGTTTTGAAGTCAAAACAGACACCCACTCAGTCTGATAAACACAAGAAATAATAATAATAATAATAATAATAATAATAATAATAATAATAATAATAATAATAATAATAAACAATGCCCCGCAGCTGTGAATGAATACTACTGGCGACGGCCTGTGAACTGCAGAGCAGAACGTGAAGAAACAAATATAGTAACTGGAATTATTAGTCTTTGGCCTTATCCATCTACTGTTGCAAATTCTTAAAACTAATACGTAAGAAAGAAATACTAAAGCTAAGAAAAACTTGTATGATAGTCAAGTCAGACTTTGCCGGTCATGGTCAATGCTTTTTCAATGGGGTCTGATCTGTTTTATGTTGGTGCAATATTACGAAATTATTTTCTGCTTTGTTTACCTAGAATAAATCACATTGTTTTCTTATTTTACGCGCCAATCTCGCGTTAATACATGTACATATCGGTATCAATTCAACAATATTCCTTGCTGTCGTGAAATTAACATGATAAAAGATGCTCCCTTGTTACCAAAAACCTCACCTATTCCGCAGGAAAAAAACCCTTGGTCAGTTGAAACATTTTCTCTGCTGGTTAAGTCAAAAGTTGAAGATCCGAGGTTGTAAACTAAAATTGTGGCTGACGGCCTTTGGTCGTACACGAAATACATGTTTTAAATCGCTGGGAACTTAACTTGAGATCATCAGATCCTGGAGAAATGAAAGCAGCTCATTAATAAAATATTGTGTTAGCCCGGTTATTGTTTTCTAAGTGCCATAGTGCAGATGTTTCTATCAGTTCCGATCCTCTAAGCCTAACACGAGTGCCCAGGTGATATTGTTTGTTTATCTAACGTAAATTGTCCTCGGAGATCAACGGGCAATTATATATCCGGGGCAGGACAACGTAAAATCGGCAAAACTAAAAGTAGCAAAAGATCGACTGAAGCTCATGGCAATCGAGCCGATTTAATAGGTCACTCTCGACATATTAAAATTGAGTTTGATAGTGAGGCCTAGAGGACACAAACAAAAGAAATGAATAAACATGTTATTCAATTCCCTTTGTTTGTGTCCTCTGAGCCTCAATGCCAAACTGAATTTTAAAATATCGAAAACAGTCTACTGGAAATGACTCTCTGAATGCTGGCTACTGACTGGGCAGGAAAGAAACAGTTTCATTATTCTGTCCAGTCAGCGAACAGAAACACTTTCGCTTGATCTTACTTGGTACATTCATGCGGTGGAAATTCTCATTATAATTTTCTTTATAGAGCCGAAAAAGTTGAAAAATCATTTCGGAATTCGGCAAGAAAGATACCTAAGGATCCTCCTACCTTTAATTTAAGAAGGTGATTTCCACATCGATTTTATGGCAAAAATCTTGCACCTGAGAGTTATGTTTGGAAGTAGAATTGAATTATTTTTCTCCTCACTACAAAGATCAAACACAGCGAGAGGCCCAAGCCTGACGCACTAAGCTCAGCGCTTTGGTTAAAATATCTGCGAATTCCCTTTCTCAAACTCCATGGAACTTATTTTGAATGTTTTCTCGAGTGCAAAAGTCGTTCGAGAAGAAATTCTCAGCTAACTAGCTAATATCTAGTTTTTGACAAATGGTCAGAATTTATAATACTTAATTAATACCACGCTAAATTAGCCGCTGAGTGCCGCTAAAACGACTAATACTGAAAATGTTCTTGGTGAGAGGACTTTTTTTTTATGAAAATACTAGTTCAAAGTAGGACAGGTTGTAATTTGTCCAAAAATTTAACCTACACTTTCGCCCTTTTTAAGGCAAAAACAAGGGAATTTCTCTTTGTCTTTTTTTTTTTCGTTGATAAATTACGGTGCCTTCGTCTCGCGTTCCTTAAATTTTGCGTCGTTTGGCGGGTTAGAGTAAATGGCTCTCTCACGCAATTAACTTTTGGCGTTTAATAATGATAGGTTTAATAATGATTTTTATAGGCCAAAAGTCAAACTTCTGAGGGAAGTGGCTTCTATATGATCGCGGCGACCACAGTTAGATAGCTGTAATTTTATCTCTGATAATAATTTTTCGTAGTCAATCATAAAATCACGGCGAGAAATTTCATATGGTCCAACTCCAAAAATAAATTTTAAAAGCGAGAGACAGGTGATTAACAACGTTTTAACGTGATCACTTTTTCTCTCGGGCTAATACATCCATGAGGATTGTTCTCATCTAAAATTATTGTAAAGCGTAAAGTAATATGAAATTATATGGAGTCTCAGTGTTCGAGCCTAGTGACTCATAGCTTGAGTGGGATGTTGGTCCAGAACATGGTTATCCCCAGGAAATTCTCCAGCGCCTTTGTGTGAAGCAGGCCACTGCGAAAGTCAAGTCCAAAGATACAACGGAATAAAACCGGCTAAGGCTTGAAGCTGGACCGCTTTATCTGAAAAAATAGACGCAATAAACAAACCACCTGAAGGCAGACGAGTAAACCTGGTTTAATCTTCCCTTGTCAATTCTAATTATAAACAGGGTAAAATGGTAAATATCACACGTGGAAAGGAACTACAGTCGAACCTCCGCTAACGGCCACTTCTCTACAACGGCCACAATTTTGTTTCCGGCGGATGGTCCATACGCTTACTCTTATCTTAACTTCTCTACAGCGGCCATCCCTTCACAACGGCAATCTAAAATTTGTTCCAACTGCCATAATAACCTATTGACAAAGGCCAGTTTATCAACGACTGACGGACAGTGAATACAAAACCCCGAAAAAAAACACACACACACACACCCCTACTTCCTCCTAACGGCCACCTTTCTACAACGGCCAATTTTTACTCTGTCCCAAAGGTGACCGTAGTGAAGAGGCTCGACTTAGCTGGAAAAGGAGATTAATTCTCTTTAGGTGCAGCCATGCATGTTGGATACAGGATTAAGAGCCAGATGCAGGATTAGCGGGCAAGGCATAACTTGCTCCAAACGAGAATTGAGTTACTTCATTACGGATGTGGCTTAAATTGTTCAGCTCTGGCCTAAACCAAATGATATATATCTTTGGTAATAATATGGAACAAATAAAGCCATAAGCAGTCAAGAGCGTTGTAACACAGTCTACAGCAGTCACATACCATACATTCATTGAGAACTCTATGGGGTAATAAGCTAAAACTGAAAACGAAAATATGTACATCGAAAATGCTATTCGTTTAGCCTCACTAAAGTTTTCTGGTACTTTCCTTATTTTAAAAGAACAAAATGAAGCAAAAAGTATTTGGATGAGAATGTAAGAGCGCGTTGCCAGGAAGAAGCCTTGGCCAACTATTTCGCGGTATGCTTTACACTCAATAAAAATGTACTGTTCCGTTAGAATGTGTTTCTTTTTGATAGGTGGATCCAGAAGCTGCCAGGGTATTAACACAAGTAGCAACACAATATGCATGGCTATTATGATTACTACTTGCTTTCTATTGGTAAGAGAGATTACCACAAGTGGACGTGCTAATGGAATTTGGAAAGCACTGGAAATACGCAAAATTTTCACTAGTAGAAATGAGAGGCACAAGTTGTAAGTTAAGTAACGCCATGGATAAGTAATTTTGCATATTGTATCTGAAGGTTTAAGAAGATTGATGACCACCAGAGTTAAGAGCAACAGAATGCTTATCTGGAGGACGATGCTGAACTTCCTGTTAGACGCCTTAACAATTGGAGTATTCCAAAATCTACAGGTGACAGCAAACGAAAAGAGGGTGGCTACCATACCAGCAACAGTAAATACAACAATAGCTATTCCTCCTGGGCTGGAATACTTGAGATTGGACCTTGGTAGATCCACGCAATGGGTCCTGGCTTCATTGGATTTTTTTCCTCTGGGACATTCAATGCAGGTCTCCAAGCCAGGAATTGGATTGACTGTGCCACGAGGACATGCGACACAGTTCCAACAACAGGGTGAAGTTATGGATTTTCTAGTTCCAGCAGGGCATTGCTCCAAGCATTCAGACTTTGGAGGTTGGTTAGTTGGAGAGTTCCAGTGAATCTCTTGGGAAAAATGTAGCCGTTTGGCATGGGGCTCATTCTCTTTCCATTTTCCGACAACAACTTGTTCTAGTCGCTTAGTATGGCCTTCTTCCACTTGTTGAAAATTGACAATGTCGTACAAGACCGATTGTCTGTCGCCATCTTTATCAAAACTTACATTCCCCGTAAGTCCAACAAAACTAACTCTAGAAAGGAGGCCCTTCTTCACATTAATATCCATAGTGCGTTTCAGCTTGTAATCGATATCTTTCACTGTGGCGTTTTCAAATAAGACGTTTAAAGCATGTGCCATTGAATAAACAGCGTCAATGACGTAGGGAGTGTAAGAACTCTGCATGCGTTGAACAAAATCATGGAAACATTGCTCCATTGAATTTGCATTCTCATTACTTGCCGAGCAATTTGTTATCAGCGTCTTTATCTCGCTCGACCATTCTGGGAAGGTTTGGTTTATCGTTTTGATAGTTAAAGCTTTTTTACGTTCTTCAAATTCTGTTTCGGCGGAAAAACGATGAGGCTTGACTACTATGGATCCATCAAAAATGGACGAAAAACCTGGAATGGAGTCAGAAATGAATACATCGCTTAGGATCCAGACTCGGCCAGTCAGGTTTTGTCTGTAGACCTCAGTGAAAAAGTCCTTTGCGTAGGTGCCGTGTAACCATAAAATTACAACTCTGATGTTTTCGTACCGACGAAGCGTTGTAACAATGTTTCTTATGTTCAAAATGCGACCTTCGTAGGATATAAATTTCGTCATGGCAAGGCAGTATGAATTGTTTCTAGCTTCAGCTTCTCTGACTACTGACCACAGCCCATTTCGTCCATATGAGTCATCTTGTCCAACGGCGGCTACATAACTCCACTTGAAGTACTCTATGAGGTCAGCCATGGCTTTTCCTTTGAAAGCATCTGAAGGCGCCGTTCGATACAAATACTGATAAGTTTGAGCGCTTAGTTCAGGACTGGTCGCAGTCGGACTAATAACTGAAACATTTAAGACTTGAAGAAGTCCAGCGATAACAACAGCGGAGCTAGAGTCGTCCGGACCGATTAGAGCCGTGATCGATTTCTTTCCAAGTTTACCTCGCGTTAGGTTCGTGAGGAGCTTGCTTTTAATAAGATCGTAAGAGATCCGCGTAGCCTTTAGGGCAATTTCGCAATAATCTCGTATATCGTAGCCAAGAGATATGTTTGGGAGTAGGTTTGAATCGTTGTTTATCTTCTCAATAGCAAATATCATGGCGAACACGCGGTTTAAGCCCCTAACGTCAAGGTTACCGCATTGGTTTTCAGAATCTCCTCTCAAATGAACCCTTAAAAGACCACCCAAAATAATGTCTCCATCTTTGTAAGGCCCTTGAACAACACCATTTAAGATTGTAAGGCAGAACAAAACGAAGTGGTAGCGAGATAGAGGCTTGTAACTATTCATCTTTAACATGACGAAAATGAAAGGCGTTGTGTATTCAGTTGTAGGTTTTGTCGGCCCACTCCTAGCAACATTCTAGATGATTCCCAAGCCAGGTGCAAGTATTGTCGCTTGTATTAACATCATTGACATGCTGCCTGAGGCCTGTAACTATTCAGCTTTAACATGACGAAAGTGAAAGGCGTTGTGTACTTAGTTGTAGGTGTTGAGTCAATATCTATAACATTGAAGAATTACAAGCCAGGTGGCAGCGTTGTGGTAAACCAACAACATTAGCATGCTGCACACATAACTTATTTTCAATACGTCCACAATTTTGTTTTGTTTTGTTTTTTTTGAAAAAATGGCTAATTGTTCAGCGTTTCAACATGGCCATGCCTGGTAACATAAAGATGACAAGATTTTCGATGAGCGCCAATAAAATCATTTTGATATGTTTAAATAATTTATTTGTCAATTTTTTTACTTCAGTTTCTATGTTTATTTTTAAAGAAAAAAAGAAAAGAAAAGAAAAAACAAACAAACAAACAAAACCGACCAAACAAAGCAGCTCTGTTTTCCTTTTCACACGCCGATTTTAAAAGACACAACGTTCGCGCCCATTGTTTCTACGTATCCTTATTGCGCACGTAAGTCACGTCATACATTTAGCGCGCACTAAGGAAGAAATAAAAGCAAGTATAGGGCTTGGTATCGGTTGCGTTAACTTCAACTGCAGTTTTCATAACCAGAATACCGCCGCCAGACTGGTCTGTCAGCAAAGTGGATATTGCCATGGGCTTCCAAATACGAATACCCCGTGTCGTAATAACATCTTTTGTTTTCTTGTTTTCTTTTTTTCTCTTCCCTTTCCAAGGCTATATCAGTGACTGCAGAACTCCCAGTCTCGTGTAATGTCTTTTTTTTCTATTTATCAACTATTTTGTTCAAACCATTTCGCCATGTCTGCATTCGTCTTTGAAGCGCTTATTTACAATACTGTATAAATAATAGCGAAACGCATGTCTCTATATTAATACACAGATTTTATTGTAGCCAGTACACGAGCGAGAAAGGACAATTGTTACATATATAATTTAACACCGCTCATCACGCGGAGGTTTTCACAAGTCTTTTCTGGAGCGTCTTTGTCGAAGTCATAGGTCGTGTTCTATTGGGATCAACCGTTTTTGGCTGGTTGGGTCGACTGGGATTTTTCGTGTTCTACTGGGGAGAAACCGTTTTCGGTTGGTTTAGTTGATAAACTTTTTCAACCGGCCTGAAACCTTAAATTTTCGAAAAGTTAAGGAGGCTCTGAACCCTACCTACAGACTTTTTTTAAACTTTGCCAAGAGTTGCGTCTTATTATGTTTATCAAAAGTTAATAATATAAAAAAAATTTCGCCGTGCTGTTTTTGAATTATGAGCCCCTAAAGCTGTAATTAAGGGTGTTTTTAGGAGGTCATAGTGTTGCTATGGTAACCTTTTGCGTCACGAAAATGATAACAACGTGTTTACCAATGATTGGGCAGTTTTTTTTGATACCATGATTGTAGCATCAAGTGATAGAAAGTGGTTATAACGACCCATCAAAATCTAAGTGCTGGAAACTGTTTTGAGCCACCTTAATTGGAGCACTCTGTGGTTTTTCAGTTCTGATTACCTTAAATCTGCATAGCCAAAGAGTTAAATTAATTATATAAATTCTAAGACATTGACATTGTTTACTGACAGTTGTTATTAAATCAAATAAAACCGACGCGTTTGATTCCGGAAGTCGACAGTTGAAAGCAAAGTGTGTCAGGTATATTTTGCCACATTTTGCTACTTTCCACACTTATTAAATTCATTTTCAAACTTTGAATGACTCAAAGTAATCTCCTCACAGGAGAAACAGCAGTCTTCATGTAAATGTAGATATGTGACGTGACAGGCTTGTTTCTGTTAAATGATTAAGAAATAAAATTCACTGAGCTCGAAAAAAATAAAGCTTATCTTTGACAGAAAATCAACATTCTACAGCAAATTAAGTTCTTCCCGGTTACTTTTGTAAAATCTGATTGCACGAGTATTTTCTGAGATAAGGCTAATGTAAACACCGTCGCCATGAAAAGCCAACAAAGATAAAGGAAAGCACGTACTAGTCTGTTAGCTTCTGTTGTGTCGCCATTATTCACTGTATTCTCTGTTTCAATTCAACTGTGATCTGGCGACTAAATGATTATTTTTACGCTTTGCTCAGTCCTTTGAATTACGTTTTGTGGTATTATTGACCAATCCGAGAATAATTAAAAACACCGGCATTCAACGATTCATTTTTTGTGTCAATATTTTCGAAGACCGGAACTAGTATTAACGAAGTAACTGAAGTTTTCTTATTACAAAAGTTTATAGTTCTTACAACATCTTAACCCCTTGAATACCAAACTTTCGCCAAAAAATACTGGTTTTTACCGTTCAGTCAGGTTTTTTGGCTGCCATGACGCTAAATAAGCCTAAGTTTTTCTAAGATAGCTATATTTTACCAAAAGGAGAGATTTTACGAGGATTACGTACAAAATTGAGCAATATTTCAATTCCGGGCATGCGCATAAGCCAAAATTTGGACAATGTTTTTTTTTTTCTTTGCCATTACCCGGTCTCAATTTTGTTTGTCGCCCCTCTCCTTTCTTTTTTTCTCGGCCCTGGTGACATTTAAATTGATGACGTCACAAGTGGTACAAAGAGCACGACCATTAAGTGGCCGTAAATGGTTACTTGGGCGTCAAAGGGTTAAGACTATAAACTGATTGATAGATATTCTGGTTATTTGAATTCTTGCAGAACCAGAGCCGGCCTCTCATACGTCTTTTTATCTACATAAATGCTAATGCTTTACCAAGTAGATTCTTTCCACCTTTCATTCCAGTTACAACTGAATTCACATTGCTATGGTATGTGGCAAGAGAAGGTTGCTAATAGTGGCGGTACTCACATGTAGAGGGTTTTTGCTTTCCACTGTTTTGCCAGCTTGCTCGCCAGGTGTTGTTTTGATTAACTTTGTAAACACTACTTTTCACCTCATAGCAAGAGTACTTTTCAAGGGTTCCTTCGCACTTATACATAAAATACACTTTTTAAATTAAACTTCTAGTTCCCTTCTTATATAAATCTTGTCTCCATCGCTTCTATTTCGCTGACATAATCAAGGTCTTCTTCCACCTCTTGGGAAGCACTTACATTTAGCTCAAGACACTCCTCTTATTAAGGGCTGACAACCTGCTGAAACATCTTGCAACTTAAAGTGTTGAAAGCCATTCCTCCTTTGTAAACAATTTATTTCCATTTGCTGATCTTAGACTCTTCATTTTAAACGCAATATCAGCAGGATTTGCTTTAACACTGGTTTGGTCTCTTTGGAAGAATGCATCCTGCAAAAAAGACGAATGCGTTCAAAAAATCGGGTAGACTTCTTCGCTTTCTTCAGTGCCCAACCCTCCTCCAGTGAAGGACTGTCAGCTGATACTGAAGGCGATTCTGTCGCGGACGGCGCAACACCAATTTCGCCTCGCACATAGTCTCTAGTAACAGTTTTACAGGTTTCCGCCCACTTCGCTTAATGCTGTCATGGTCAGATTCTCTTTCTAACTTGATTAAGTGGCGACCAACATCAAGATGTTTCTGTAGACTTTTGAATTCCTGGTAGATTTTTTCACAGCCTTGTTCTGGGTAGAAATAAGAAGCAACCGATCGAGTTGCTGACTCTGTTTCTTCTGACTGGCTTATTTGTACCTCCGTTGGCGCTGATGGTCCGACATCTTGGGCCTGAGTTGCTACTGCACGAAACGTGCCGACATTTTGAGATGGTCGGATAAATGGCTGAAGCTCTTTGACTCCTGTGGGACCTTGTGGAGTACCATACTTATTAAGCCGTGCCAGCGAAAAAAACTTGCCGGTGCCCACATTGTGTGCCTTCCAAACTCTCAGTCCAATAATTTTCAGTGCTTGAATACCAGTCATCCTATGTTTCGTCATAATTATAAAATCTTGAATTTCTGTAACAGTGACATAACAGCCCTTGACACCACCATGCGATTCAATTGCAACCTTCATATCTTCGGCGTTGTTTATGTCATTTCCCTCGTTTATAAATCGCCGCATCTGACTGTTAAGAGTGGCTATACGGCGATCACAAACATCTTTGCCGGCTTGGGGGTCGCTGAAGTCGTACCGGGAGGTTCTGATTCCGACACGCTCACCAATACTTGCAAGAAAGGCATTGTGATAGCACCCCAGCGTTATGGGATCGCAGGAAAGCCTCCCTGAGGTTGGAATAACTAGACTTTAAAGCCACAAGCGTACTTTCCAGGATCAATGCCGCAGCAAACATTTCAGTGTCAAAAAGGTGGATGTAGCTTCTCGTCTAGAGAAAGAACGGGATTGTATAACATTAGTACTGACAACATTAGGCTTACAGGCAATGTGGAAGTACGGTAAAGCTCTATATTATCAAACACCCATGCAATGGGGGATTTATTTTAATCGTGTATTTGCATTTCCTTTTTACCAGCATTTTTTCTTACATCTGTATTTCATATTTTATTAATTATTAGATAAGTAATTGTAGTTATGTGTCCCCAATTAGTGTACATAGTGTGGGAGCGACTTCTATACTTTCATAAGTTCTGTTCTGTTCTTATCTCGTCTCGTCTCGTCTCGTCTCGTCTCGTCTCGTCTCGTCTCGTCTCGTCTCGTCTCGTCTCGTCTCGTCTCGTCTCATCTCATCTCATTTTATCTCATCTCATCTCAGCTCAGCTCAGCTCAGCTTAGCTTAGCTCAGCTCAGCTTAGCTTAGCTTAGCTTAGCTTAGCTTATCTTATCTTATCTTATCTTATCTTATCTTATCTTATCTTATCTTGACAGATGTCTTTGTTGCGGTATCGCTTTTACTTATTCCGTTACTCTAGATCTAAGTTAGTCTGATGACTACTAGATTATTTTTCCTAGACGTCGTCCTTAGATACATCTGATCACACCCAGGCGTAAGAATCTACCTCAATTTCACTGTCATCCTCCTTTTTGAC
>Ga0126339_10003092_pt1 | contig 12038 bp, 5 predicted proteins | sample OrbTmetagenome_2_FD_92532 | JGI IMG/M metagenome (GOLD analysis project Ga0126339, IMG submission 92532) | Coral microbial communities from Petempiche,Puerto Morelos, Mexico - Orbicella T R C metagenome | ecosystem: Host-associated > Invertebrates > Cnidaria > Coral | place: Petempiche,Puerto...
GGTCACTTTTGTTATAAGTTATGTCACACCCAATGCGTTAAGGTTGACGGTCCATGTAGATCATACCTTTTCGCTACATAAAAGTTAAGATTAAGGGACACCACATGATCACGGAAAGGTAAAGGTAAAGGTAAGGGTAAAGGTAAACTTTATTTAGCCAAGGTGGCCCCGACGAGGCTAATATCCTGAGGGGCCCTGGACTAAAAATATAATAATTAATTAAGCCAGAACCTTCGTTATTGTCCTCAGGGTTAACAGTCATCAACAACACAACTTGAACTTAAAGCTGAGAATACTAAAAGACAAATTTTGATTAGCGACGTTACGAGGATTGGCTAAAAGTAGAGTGCAATAGCGACCTACTAGAAGTATGAAAGACGTTCCTGCACCACATGCAGTTGAAACATGAAATAGATAAAATGATCTTAACTTCTCAGTGTGTTTGCCATTGAAGCAACTGCCTTTTGGTCGTCGATGTTTTGGAAAAAAAGAAGTTGTTTAAATCGCTGACACGCTCCTAAGATCGATATTTTAAATTGACTGAATTCCAAGAGAAAATACTATAAATTTCTGTACAACATTCAGATAAACGGAACACATGGTCGCCATGTTCAGTGACTTGTGGTCAAGGCATTCAAGCAAGAGCTCAGTTGTGCGAGGGAACACAATGTAAGGGACATAAGACGGAAAGCAAGGCTTGTTTCATGCAGCCCTGTACTGGTAAGACTTACCAAAAAGTTGCAGTTACTGAATGATAAATTATGAAGGACAAACTGTAAGAATGAAACAAATGAAGGAAGGTTGCATGAATCCTCCCTTTTTTCAAAAGATATACATTTTGCTTTTTATCCCAAAACTCTAAATTCTCCGAAGGATTGTTTTGTCAGTCAGATCTATAGAGACCTTTAGATTGGACTACGAGAGCGAGATTGAGTGCAAGGACGATTCTCAAATATCAAACCAGTGACGTTTCCAGGGCCCCTGTGATAATGTGGATCCTGCAAACTACAATTCAAAAGTCGTTCTCGCACTCTATCTCGTACTCGTACTCGAACTCAAATCGTAAGTAATCTAGTATTGCAGACCTCTGGAGGCAGTTGCAGTACGATCGGTCATCTGCGGAGCAGCCGGCTTTTCTTTATAATATCCTGTCAGTTAAATTGCTGTCATTTAAGCGATCAAGAAAAGGAGTAAATTGTGTGTTGGCGTTGACGGGCAGGTGTCTTAACCCAGTGGAAGATAAACAATGGATTGTTTTAACGTTGAATCACTCATTACAGTATTGAATTCTGTTAATGTCGTTTCTTAACTTCCTTCAGAACAACTTGGAAGAGCAGGACTTCGTCTGCATAACAAATTCAGAACATGGCATAAAAGTCCTCCGCTGAGGTGGTCACAACGTTTGGCTGCTAAGGCGCAAGCAATAGCAAATGAACTGGCCAACAATGCCATCCGCTTGTCGGATTTAAAAGAGGAACATTCAGGTATAAACGTCGCTCGGCTATGGCACAGTTATGACATCGCAGCCGAGAAAGCAACCGCTGACTGGTACAGTGAGGTCAAAAGCTATAACTTCGACGATCCAGTGATCGATGGTTCCACCAAGCACTTTACCCAGCTCATATGGAAGAGCTCCAAATGGCTTGGAATTGGGGAAGCTAAGAGTAGGGACGGAAAACACACATTTGTGGTAGCGCTTTACAGTCCGCCTGGAAACGCAAGGAACGAAGAGAGAATTAACGTCCATACGCCTAAGCCACAAAGTGGAAAATAGTCAGTCAATAGGAAATTGAGATTGTTAGTGATTACAATTATGGGCACATTCCATTCGACGAAAAATTCCGGTTTGATTTTCCGGAAATTTCCAGTGGCGAAGTAACAGCACTTTCCGGAAAAGAGGACAGCCTCGAAAGGTATAATTGGTTCTCCCGTTGGAATGTCCGGAATTTGCGGTTGAATGGTTCGAATTTCGTATATTTAGGAAATTTCTGCACCATTTGCCCCTGCCTTCGGAAGTTTCGGTTTTTGTTAGTTAAATCATAGAAAGCGCCCTATATTTATATTTTATTTATCACCGTTAACAACCTTTTTACGAGTGTTTTTAACTTTTGCAAGCATTATTAGGAACAGGCTTACTCTGGATAGCGATGTAACTAAAATGCCGAAAACGTTGTCAAATTATTTTGACAATCCAGGAATCCAACGTGAGCACAAGGAATAATTGTTATTTATTACTCCGTTCATTGCAACTATGAGCAATTAGAAATCGTCTCGTTACTTTTGATAAATGAAAATGTGCAAAGTGGGCCACAATGCCACAATGGGCGAGTCCAATGAGTTTAACAACTGTAAGTGTTTGTTGTAGATACGATTAAGACAATAAACAAATTGATTAGTTCGATGTATCTCATCATGGTTGCCTGTACGTCTCTTATACATATTATAAATACGAAGAAGTTTCAGTTTCAGTTTCAGAAAAGTGTTCCATAAGACAGTGTGATGTCTTCTGAAATATCGCTGAAATGTAACTTTGACAAAGTATTGAAAATAGGACCCTTGACTTCAAACGTTTATAAAATGAAACTCCAGATTCCCCCTCAGTAGTTGAATTTGAACATTAGTGAGATACCAAAAGTAGGCTTACTATTTCAATAGAACGTGACTATGAACCCTTTTCTGGCATTCTTTTATTCGCCGGGTCGATCAAGTCTGGTCGATCGGAACGAAGTATGCCATGAGTTTTAGAACACCGGGAGGAATGGCGCGACATTTACACTCCTCAGAAATGTGACCGCTACAATGTTGACTATGAACACGTCTTGAGAACGTAGTTGACAATCAGTGACACATTTTGATTTTCGATGGAATTTTTAGTTTAATCGGAGCTTATCAACGAAAAACTTAAAATGAAGGAAAAATTAAATATAATTGGCGGGTAAATTCTTTGACCATGGTAACAGTCAGCCCCATTTTACAGAGTCCCTAGTAAAACGAATGATATTCTTCAGTCAAATTTACTAACACTAAAATGCATGGAACCAACTCGGCACAGTGAAACTCTGATGTAACGAAGTGCCCAATGGACTGGGAAAATGTGTTCGTTATGGCATAGACTTCGTCACACCACGACTCGTTGCCCAGAAGTCCTGTTCCACACACTTAAGTGTTAGTAACTTTGGCCGAACTAAACAATAGGTAATATATCTTTTCCTCCAAAGGCACTGTGAGTTTAATGTTCATCGAGTACCAATAACTTAGCTTACATGGGAGAAACAGTCCAAGTTCGTTCTGTTCAGCTTCAAACACGCAGTAAAGAAAGTCGGGAATGGAAACTGTCCAAAAAGTGTCTTCAGCAACACCAGCAGCGGGTACTAGTTGAGGGACACTACCATGTTGCATTGTGATAGTTGTAAGCTTTTAATTCCAAAGGAATACCAGAATTAATAGAAGTGTTTTCAACTTCGTTCAAATTGTAATCTATTTCCATCTTCCATCAACAGCCTTGCAAGAGGTAAGGCAAGGTTAAAGAAGAGTGCTAGTTGTCTCATGTAAACATTTGGCGCAAATCACTGAAACACATTCGGCCAACAAAATAATGGCACATTCGACATAACACTTGTTTCATCTCGTTCAACCATAACCAGCCGTAAAAGGAATTCGATGTAAGCAGTTCTTTTTTTCTTTTCTCATTCACATCTATTGAGGAAATCATGCGTTGTAACTGAATCAATCTATAACCCGCAAAAGAACCGTCACAGTTGGGTGATTGAGCAAATTTTGTTAAAATTCATATTTTTGACATTTTACTTGGCTCCTTTACTAGAGAATTTAGAGGTCAGGAATCGAAAGTACAAAAGTGTTCTCACTGTTTATATCCAGTACAAACTGCCTTCATCTAATGGAATAGAAAATGAATAAGAATCTTATCTATTGACGGAATTTATCAACTATTCATTTACGAACATCTTTCGGACGATAGAGCTCCTCTACGAAGCCATCAAATATGGGATAGGAATCTATTTTATAGACTTAAAGGTGAGTAAAATAAATCATGTCAATGGAATCCATATACTTGTGACCAAGCTTGGGCGAAACGATCAAACCCTCTAAAGCAGCATGTTGATTAGAACACATATTTTCATCGAACACGTTTCCCCCGCTAAACAATATTTGGTAATTTAGCCGTTCCGTCCAATCTGGTGTTATATAAATGTTTGATAATTTGTCGAGGCTTTAGAATCTGCTTATCATTCCAACATGAATGCCAGTATATTTAATTTGATGTTATGACTGGAGAACTATAATCTTCAAAATATGATCAGTTGCCAATAATTATTTGGTGAAGTGGATCGAAACAAAAGTGTATGAAACAGCTCATTTACATATTGCGCGGCTGATGCAAAAGCCAGTGAGAAATTTAAGCAGTCGTGAAGCAATTAAGAAGGAGACCCAGAGATGTTTGTGGGTTTCTTTCTTTCAACTTCTCTAAATATCACTATTTCACTTTCAAGTATATTATTAAACATCGTAACATGTTGCCAGTCAGTATACACAACCGTTACATGATAAATCTAGTTTCAATCACTGAATCCACAGCATGATTGTTAAGACAATTTTTCAGAGGCGTCAACCTTTTTTAACTGCTAGATGGCACATCCAGACACGTGTTTTCGTACAATTAATTTATGGACCAATTGGTCAAACCTGGGTTTCGGAAAGGGACTGGAAAATTTTAGACATTATCTCACATGAACTACCAGTTAGTAATGAAAGGTTAAGTCTGTATACGAGCCAAGTGACCCATCAGGCCGGTGCGGTGGGATGGTGGGATGGTGGAAGCGGTGGCCTCATGGTTAGTGAGCTCGATTAACATCGGATCGAGCGGTCCGGGTTCAAGTCCTGGCCATGGATACTGTGTTTGTACTCATTATTGAGAAGGCACTTTACTCTCACAGTGCCTCTCTCCACCCAGTGTGTATAAATGGGCACTAGTGAATTTAATGCGATAGGTAAACCTGCGATGGACTAGCATCCCATCCAGGGGGGAGTAGAAATACCTCTAGACGCTTCATGCTACTGAAACTAGTGATAAGCGAAACAGTTAGTATTTATTCTTAAAATTTCTCTTATACTCTTCGTGAGTAAATGCAAAGTGTAACATAATTCTATCTGATTTGTTTAGATTCTAAAAGCTGAATGTTTGAGATGGCTTTCGTAACAGTCTTGGTGATATTATTTCTACACACAATCGAACAGAACTGTGTTGAGGGTAAGGGACATCACAACATCGCGTTCATCTTTTAACTAATGCCAACAATGTTATAATGATGATGGCCAGGATAGGATCACCGTCACTACCAACGTTCTTTAAGTGAGATTTTTTTTTCTACAGGAGTAAGAATCGGCAGGAAAAAGATTGACGTGATTCACAGGGGAAAGCCATTACAAGGTAACTGAAAGTCGTTGGAGGCGTATTGCATACTGGAGTTATTGTACTTTGCTTTAAGTGGCGTTTGCATGAATTTCTGCCCCATTATATTGTGATATTTGTTTTATCAATCTTGTGTATGTTGCATGCAGATCTGGTGATCCTCAACAGTCGCGTAGCTCCGCATGACCTCGACAACTTGAATGCGTTTGTGAAACCAAAACTACTTGAAGACAGTAGAGATGAGGGAAGTAAGTAACAGCAATAAAGCGTGGTTGTTAGCTACGCCAGACAAAATCAAATCTTCTTTTTAAACAAGTGTAATACGTAGGGAACCAGTACAGAATTACATGGCACCTGGAGGGGCGTCTTTTTACATTTGGGGAAAACAAGAGTTAAAAAAAAATTTAAGTAAACTGAAGCCATTTTTTTCATTGCTTTAATTAGTGATGCTTCAGGAAAATGGAATTGAAGACTTTCGTCCGTTAGACGTTTCTCTGGAGGCAGATGGAGACCAGTACGAAGGCGAAAAGTACAAGAACGGAGTGGATCAGATATCACTTTCCGATAGCAGTAAAGATGGAGGATACGATTTACGGGATATGCCGGAATACAACGTGGAAACCAAAGCAGACTTTAAAGGCAATCAAGAAGCTATTGACTGGCTTATGAAAGATCCTAACGACTTTAACGTGAAGTCCTTTGAGGACAGTAGTGTGTTAGGAAATATAGATAGTTTCAGTCACAACACGTACTCCACTCATAAGGAAAATCAAGACAAAACTGAATATAATGCCCATTCTAATTTCCATCACAGAAATGACGGTAGTAGAAGACATCACGGCCCGTCAGTTAAGGACAGCACTTCGTTTGCACACGACAGTAATTTGCACTCTCTCCAAGATTACGATCAAGATGAAGATGATCCAACGAATCACATTAATGCTCAGATCAGCAAGCTTCTTGCCAAGACAACAAAATGGAAAAACAAATATGATGACTTCCAACATGATGACTTCTCTGAATATGAAAACAGGGACCAAGGGCAAAAATCATGGGATGGTATTAGTGACGGCGTTGACGACGGTGCCATTGATGATAGATCGTACGACGAAGATGATAAAGATAGCGAAGAGTATGATGAGCAAAGACCTCGAGTATCTTCCATGAAGAATCTTAACCAACAAATAGAGAACCAGGATGCAAAATTATACAAAGAATTAGACAACTTCGTAAATATTGATAACTACGAGAATGTTGATGATACCGATAATCTAGTCAACTCTGACGTCCAAAGTAATAACTTTGAAAACCTTGGAAGAAAATACCAAGACCAGGACGACCGCGAGGAAGAATTAAACTCCGATGATGAAGAAAATATTTCAATGTTAAATGACAATATCTCAGATCGTAATCAGCGAAAAGGTGATCGTGGAAGAAATAGTGAAAGAAAGGATGATGAAAGCACTCACGCATACAATGCATCTGACGATGATAACGCAGACACCGACTCCAATAATGATATGACTTCCGAGAGTGGTAGTGGTGAGGTTTCTGAAAAAGAGAGTTATAAGGTTGTACATAGCGAGATGGAAGACGAAGGGAATAACAACCATGAGCAAGAATCGAATGCCAACGTCATCAAGGATGGTCAAGAAATTGCCAATATCAAAACAAATCATGCAAATGGTAACGATAAATCGAAGGAACTAAAATACCACGAAACGCAGAACGCTAAAAACAATCAAGTGATTGAAAATACTCACATATTAAAAAGTCAAGAGAACAACATCGACAAAGGCCAAGAGGATAAGATTATCAACCAGGGTAAAGCTACCCAAAATATTTCTCATACCAGGGAGGAAGAATTCGACAACAGCAAAACATTAGATCAAACAAGTATCAAGCACATACCCACTGATCGTGATGAAGTTGGAAACGATGGAAAAATACCTAGTACATCGTCTAAGGTAGATAGTGTCGTGAAACCTCGTCACGGCGAAACAAAAGTTATCCAGAATTCGAATTCCGACACATCCTCAGTGACATTTTCAGTTCCCAAAGTTTTCTATGAAACTGGAAAAGGTACAGCGAAGAACACAGGTGAGGGAACTCGTAGCGCCGAACACAATACTAGATCACATGGCAATGATGAACAGCAGCTAATGAATCAAAAAGCGGAAGAAACTTGGAAAGGAGTCGAACAAACGCCTGGCACAAAACTTGCTTTCAAAAAACCACAACTTAAGGGGAAGACACAGCTTCATTACAGCCACACACGTGATTATGGAAATGGTGAAAAGCCAACGTCAACTGGCTTCCGAAGAAACCAGCAAAGCAATGATCCTTTATCGGATATTTACTCCTTAGGAGACCTTAAAAAAATTGAAAACATCATATCTTATTTGAGAGGGACAGGGGCTACAAGATCTGTTCCTACGAAATCCTCAAGATACATACCGACAAGTGTCTCGCTGAAGAATCTCTATTACTATCCAATACATCCAACGCCTCAGGATGAAAATGATGACACTCGCAGCGAGAAAGGTCAGCACCTTAATAACAACAAAATCATTGAAAAATGTTATTCTTTTATGGCAGTATTTGCCATAGGTTATGTAAGTCGCGAAAGTGTATGCAAAGCGAGAGCAGTCACAGGTTGAAACAGCTTGATGACCTGAGATAATAGAGAAGTTTGGAAAGATTGAGCTTTCCTTAAGTATTCGATAAAACAATAGTTTTGTGTTCTACAGTGGATTTATTGCGCGAAACGTTATGAAGCAAATCAAGAATCTTTTAACGCTTTTTACAACATTATACTAACTGTTGACTTGGATATCTGTTCCTCAGATGTTTCGTTCAGTGAATGGAACGACTGGTCCACGTGCTCAGTGACGTGTGGAAAAGGAACGTCTGTGAGAGCACGCATCTGCCTCGTCACCACATGCTCTCAAAAAGACTTGCTTCAAACAAAAACTTGTCGAAAACGTTTTTGTCCAGGTATATCACAAAGCACTGATGTTGCAGAATTACGATAAACTCAGTTAACTTTATAATTACTCGCATTTACTCAAACATGTTAATCATTACCATGTTATCTTAGATGAAGTGGAAAGAGAATCGTTGGAAGAGCACAACAAGCTCAGAACCAAGCATTTCTCACCACCGCTGTCCTGGTCAGTTTCCTTAGCAAGAAAGGCTGAGAAGATTGCTAAAAGTTTGGCATCAAAAGATTTCCTTACTTTGGACGACCTGCGAGAGCCGCAAGGGGAGAGTGTTGCTCAGATACTGTATACTGGAGAAAGTACGGCCAAAAAGGCAATAGAGAAGTGGTACAGTGAAATTCAATCGTACAGTTTTTCGTACCCTAAGATAAACGATAAAACTCGACATTTTGTGCAAATTGTATGGAAAGAAACGAAAAAAATGGGACTAGCTATAGCTAAAAGCGTCAATGGAGAATATGCTTTTGTCGTCGCTCTTTACGATCCACCGATTTCTAGTGAGGGCCATTTACGGCAAAACATCCTGCGACCTGGAGTTAAACTTGATTTGTATGCAACATTTAAAAGAGGAAAACGTTTAGCAAATGTCAAATGACACATAGTGAATGACATTATCACTTATTTTTTTTAGTTATATGTTACGAAATCTCCTGACCGAGTAAACCCCAGGTAAAGGCGAAAAAACTCCATTGTGAGAATACAGTGGAACCTCGATTTAACGAGCCTCTATATAACGAAGTTCTCGTTATAACAATATTGTTCGCCCCAGCAATAGACGTAAAATGTATGGAAAAGAACCCCAATACAACGAAACCTCGTTATAGCGAACATATTTTGCCGGTCTCTTGGCACTTCGTTATATCGAGGTTCCACTGTATACAGGCGAACACAGTTGATATGGACACCATGATCGAATAGCGACCAGACGAACTATTCGAATGACCGGGGTGTGCGCTGTGGGTGTCAAGACTGGGCTTTTGGCATGTACATTACTGACCATTTGAGGATTTTATTTTGAGCATTTAATTGTTTGATTTTGTTCATAAACAATCATCGGCGCATATACCAAGTGAAATATGCCCTCTTTATCAATTACAGCACCGAGGTGATGTGCTGCGTCAATGATTTGTTAGACACTTTGAGCCTTAGCCCTGCATTATTTGTTCTGACGTAGCTTTTTAAACTAAGCTTAACTAAAAGTCTTAAGCTCCGTTTTTTCAAAACTAACCTTAAGTACATAGCATTGCCGATTTATGACTCGCAAACCTCAGCTACAGCTTCTGTAGCATTTAGCAAATTAAGACGAGGGAAGACGCGATTAACCAACATTTTGTCGGATTTATGTAGAGGAAACAAGCGAAACGACAACAGCTTTAGCGTCAAACCTGTGACCAAGTTTACACTTGTAAAACAGGTAAGCCAGAATTTACATCCTTAACTTGGCAAGTGATGTTATGATTCATATAATTTTCAACATGACATTTTCGTCGTATCCATGTCTGAAAAATTGCACGAGACGTATTTCAAATATCCTTTAAAGAAGGCACGAATCCACACCAATGAAATTGCCGTAGTGGCTATGTTACTCTCAGTAAACACTTTAAAAAAGCATATCACAGAGGCCACCTGCGTCCTAGAAAGGAAGGCGGAGTGATACGTGAAATGTTCTGTCGCAAACTAAACAACTGGGTGGTACTACAATAATGTAATGGAACGGTTTTTGACAGTCCTTCAAATCGCGCTTGCTTGGAAGACGAAACGACCACACAATTGCAGCTGAAAAAATGCTCGAGAACTTTTTCTCTTAAGAATTCTTCCATGGTCAATCGAGCACAGATTTAAATAAAAGAAACGGTTTGAAAACCAAACAGGACTCTCTTATCGATTCAGGTAAGACAAAGCTTAGGACAACTCTGGTAAGCTCAAATAGTTACTGAAGTAATTTCTCCTGTTGGTCACTGCAAAGTAACTTAAATAATCGTTCATCTGTGAATTGCTACCTGTTGTTGGCCTTCTCGCTCATAACACTAAGCCAAGAGGTCACCAATATCGATTCTTCACTGGCTAGTAACTTGCTCAGCTACCATTGACAAGCGACTTTTCTTCGATGTCGGTTAAGAGCGGGATGATGTAATGTAAATTGGAGTCTTAATTAAACAGCTCGCGAAGAACAAAATGGAGTTTCTCATGGCCGAAGATGGAAAGGTAATATTTGTATATTGTTTGTTTACTTTTCTGCTGTGTATCATTAAACACCAATTTAGTAAACGTACAAAAACAACAGTGTCATTCATATATAGTTTAACCGCCGAATTAACTTCTAATAACGACGGTAATTTACCGGCACTGAAGCCCGCGTAAGACAATAAGAGTTCGCCTTCTCTCAGAACCGTATCAATATATTAAACGACTCTGGCACGAGACTTTGTAGCATCGAAACAAAAGTAAGATTAAAGTGTATTAGGATATCTATATAATGAACCGTCCCATTTCCAGGTCCCTCGGTTGAGAGGATAAAACAATGGAACTGAATCGTCTTAATTTAAAACGCGTTAGTCTGTTGCTGCTTATTCCTGTCTTGTTACAAGCAAAAGGTGAGTTACATTTTAGGTTCTTTGAAAGGGAAACAAATGACTAGCCATACTGTTACACAACCAGCCTAAACAGATAGAAAGGTTTATCACAGTTGCGTTTCATGTCTTTTTTTCGTACATTTCAGTCGCTATTAATTCCATAAGCCAAAAGTAGCTAAAAGTACAAAACAAAACGCGTGTTATCGTTCGTGAAGAACAACGGCATTGCGTGGAAATTCTCTGAGGTGTGTTGCACGAGAAGTAGTTACAACTTCGTTGTCGTAGTTGATGCCTGTGTAGATAACACAAAAGTGAAAATTCATCTCATTATGTCACTTAGGTTATATGCTGCAATTCACAGTGGTCCTTTAATTTCATGAATTGCAAACCAATTGTAGCAGGGTCATTTATCCCTGTAACTCTTGGAGAGAGCCTTTTTTCTGACGTTTGTATCCTGTATATTTATGAAACTCTACGCAGAACTGGGTCCACACAACACTAGGACAAACCACGTACTTATTGCAAATGCAACAAAGAAGAGTTCGGATGTTCTGATCAATACTGGTGTTGTCTTAACAAAGAAACCAAAATCTCTGAGTCCGTTGATTGGACGAGGTAACAGGCGAATTGAAGTTCAAAGGCCACTTCCAGAAGGTATATAAACTGTATCGACGTAATTAACACCATTAGCGAGCCTCTAAAGTTGACACTTCTGAAAGGACCTTATTGATATTTCTTTAGCACATTAACTATTTGCTAGTCATTTTCATTTTCTAGATTCACATGATTCATATCTTTTGTTTATCGGCCCCACTGAGGGCAATCTCGTGTAAGGAACATTCGGGGAATTGAAGTAGGAGGCAATCCTGAGGGTTATATCTTAACATCCCTCCTACATATCACCCACGCAAATAATCCGTCATCCTTCATTCACGAGGACAGTGACCGAGAGCTAAGAAGCAGACTAATATTTCAAGTGAACTCGATAGTACCAAGAAATTATGTCAGTGGAAAGCCATTGTATAGATGGTA